>Ga0207422_1000119_pt1 | contig 297565 bp, 301 predicted proteins | sample MarCyaLeptolynsp_FD_187757 | JGI IMG/M metagenome (GOLD analysis project Ga0207422, IMG submission 187757) | Marine cyanobacterial communities from Panama - species 1 Leptolyngbya sp. (SPAdes) | ecosystem: Environmental > Aquatic > Marine > Unclassified | place: Panama: Panama City | collected...
TCTTCAGCACCGTTCGTACCTGATTTTTTCTATGCGCTCTTCAAAGACGATCAAGAGAGTCAAATGAACTACAGCGCAGAGCATTATGTTTCGATGCTGCAAAAATAGCGATCTTCCATGCATGGACCACGTGTAAGCGACTTGAGCCTCTGAGCTTATGTCTCCTATTGCTCGCTGAGCCGAACCAGAATCAACGGCGCGTTGTCCCACCATTGTTTCTACTTCGGATATGCACGCTCCAAGGCAAACAACGCTCGAGCTACAAAAGCCTCATCGTCGAGCTTCGACAGCGTTCTCGCAGGTGTCGCGCCGTTGAAAGCCATTAGAATTGGAATTTCCGCATATTTGTAGATGTTCAGCCATTGATTGAACTGCCCGCGTGGCAAGCCCGTTTCTGGAAGCTCGATCCAAGTTGCGTCTTCATCCCAGAACATATCATCAAATTGGAGATACAGCTTATCCAGCAATCCCATACCGAGACGCGAAATGGCTTCCTGCTTTTGTGCCGGCAGCGGCGGCGCAAAATTCACCGCGCCTTTTTTCAGCACACCTAGGGGAAGAGTAACAATCGCGGCCTCAAACTCAGCCGGCTCATCATTGGCAGTTATTGAAACGCCGACATCCGAATAGCTGATCTCACTGACGACATGCTCAAGGCGGACGTCATAGTTACCGATGAGTGCCTCGAAAATCCGAGCATAGCCGTCGGCAAAAACGACTTCGTCACCACCATAATCGTGATCGATTAAATAGGCAGTTTGATTGATGTTCTCTAGCTCGGTGCCAGAGCTATGCTGGACATTTGCGACCTCGTCCATCCAATCCGGGTAATCGTCCAAAAGCGTCCCGCCCTTGCCGCGTATGATGTAGCTGTCGTCCGTGATGACGCGCTCAAGTTCAAGTTCATCCGCAAGGTCTGTCAACGGATTGTCCGTGGTGCCATGTATCCAACTAGCGCCAAGGTCGAGCGGGATGTCCAATTCATCGCTGGTCCAGATGCGTCCACCGATGCGATCCCGCGCCTCGAAAACCGTGACGTCGTGACCGGCTGCAGCCAGCCGATGTGCGGCCGCCAATCCGCTTATCCCCGCCCCGACGATTGCGATACTGCTTTTTCCGGTTTCCAGCACCTCGTCTGCGGCCAGAATTCCACTTTCATATGCAGCATGGACGGTGCTGTTATAGTATGGGTGACAAGCTTCGCCTGCGAAGAAAACGGTGTCGTTGATCTGCTTGGCTAACCGCTTGTGATCTCGCTTGCGTGCGCCCTTGGCCACGTAAGAGTAGCTCCCACACGCAAACGGATCCTTGCTCCAATTGGTTCGAAGATAGCTGTTCGCTCGGAGCGGGTTTTGCGCAATGGCGGGTAAGGGGGTCATCGAAGCCATCAGGCCTGCCGTAACGGATGTCAGAAAGGTGCGTCGTTTCAACTTGCGATCCTCAGTATTGATAGAATATATTCACGCTAAGCGATGAGTAGATCGGCAGCGCGGCGCCCGTCACTCCAGGCTGAGTCGACATATCCAAAATCTTCTGCGAGCGCTTCACCAGCGAGCAAGATACGGTCAGCGATGGGCGCGCGGAGACGCAAATTGTCACCTGCGCGATATTTTGTGTTCGGGTACATGTAAGCTCCGCCAAAGAGCGGGTCTTCGCTCCAGCGATTCTTGGCGAAACTTGTCGGTTCTGGCAGCGCGATGCCAAGTTGTGTTTGCAAGGTCTCGTGCAGGAGTGCTTGCGCCTCCTGATCGGACATGGCCTCCAAAACCCGGCCTTGATCGCCCGCGGCATAGGCCAGGATGACCGGGTGTCCGTGAGATTTCGAGAAATCAAAAATCCCGTGAATGTCATCTGTGTCGCACATCCCCATCACATCCGCTTCAAACGACCAGATCGCCTCGGGATAGCGGATCCAGAGCTTTGCGAAGCTGCCCATATCCATCGCCTCCAAAACCTCGTTGTGGCGCTTTGGCAGGCCTTGCTCGAACACAATTCCTTGACGTTTCAAGACACCAATCGAAACAGTCACGATGACCGCGTCGGCGGTAATGGTCCGCTTGTTGGTCGTCACAGAAACTCCGGATTGCGTCCGCGCAATCCGCTCCGCTGCCTCTCCAAACGCAGGCTGCAGCGGCTTTGCGACCGCCTCTGCCAAGGCTTGCATGCCGCCGATCACCGTGGGCTCAATAAGTTCATCTGCGGATGGTCCAGCCTCTGCGCCTGCGCCGATCAAAACATCGCCTGATAAGTCTTTGAGATCAGCGGCGTATACACCACTGAGCAGTCGCCCCCCAGCACATTCGAACGTTGGATCAGAAGCAAAAACCGGCGTGAGCAAGTCTCGAGCGCTTCTCGCACGGGGGCGTCGACCAAACATTCGGGCCGCTTGATACTGTACATATGGACCCGTCAGAGCGGGTTCCAAAGCGGATTCCAGCTCGGACGCATCGCGGATTTCAATGGTGCCGTCTCTCAACAATGCGCTTTTGCGCAAGTTGGATCGCTGGCTGACGAGACCCAGTTCTTCAGCGATTAGCATCAGCTCATTATTGCTCACTTTCAGCCAATTCGCGCCGAGATCTGCCGGAAAGTCGCCGATCGGAACACTCAGCGCGCGACCGCCTATGCGTTCACCAGCTTCTATGAGCTCCACTTGATATCCAGAATCCTGCAATCGGCCCGCGGCACCAATTCCAGCAAAACCCGCTCCAATGACGACGACTCGCCCTCCGGGTGGGATGGACGTTGGCGTCGCCGCACAGGAGGCCAAACTTAACGACGTGGCTGCTACTGATCCGGCAAGCAGGAATTCGCGTCTGGTCGTCATATTCTCCTCCATCCTTAATTAACTGTCGTATGACAGGTTGATTAAACTGTCAAATGACAGATAAGCTGGCCGCGCGACCGGATTGGGAACACATGACCACGACTGTGAAGAAAAAAGCCAAAGATAGACGGGCTGAGATCATCAGTGCGGCTCAGGCGATTTTGGCGAACCAAGGGGCTGGCGCGCTGACGCTACGAGCGATTGCGAACGAGGTCGGAATCAAACTCGCCTCGTTGCAATACTACTTCCCGACCTATGCCGCATTGGTAGAGGCGATGGCGGACAAAACGGTTGAGACTTATTCTAAAGGTCTTCGCCTCGAAACCAAGGCTAATGCTTCCCCGGAGATGAAGCTTGAACAAGCCTTGGAATGGTTCGCTGGTCCGGCTGATCCGACCAGCGATCTGTCAAAACTTGAGCTCCAGTTCTGGGCGCTCGCTCAGACGAACAAAGATGCGAGAGCAGCACTGCGACGATACCACGACACATACATTGAGTATTTTGAGAAACTGATTGCGGACGCTCGTCCGAATTACAAGCGAGCACAGATCAGAGCTAAAACCATATCCATCGTCTCATTGTTTGAAGGCTCTGTTCTCTTTGTCGATCTGGTGGACGATCAGAAAACGCGTATGTCTCGCGCGCGCGATATATTGCGAACGGCAAGAACCATCCTGGATTTCGAATAGTCCGTGTTATCTAATGGCTGCTTTTGCTCGCCCGGCTGAACTAGCCAGCGTCTTAGATGGGGCGAACTTAACACGTTGGTTCAGACAGTCTATTCCGCGGGAACAGCAGCGGTTTCTGTGTTCGCCGTTGTTTCTTCGTTGGCCGGATTTGCCAGAGCGCGTCTCGCTTGTTTATCCAAACGCTCTCTTGGGGCGAGCACACCAGCCAATACCGTCATCGCACCGCCGACCAGCATCGCAACATCAACCCATGCCGCGACCGAGTGCTCCGCGCCCAGGTATGCTGGAAACCACTGACCCGTCGCAATTCCATTCAACACCGGAATACCGATCGCCAGAATGCCTGAGAAGATTAGCAATTCCCGTGTTGCACGATAATCATTTCGACGCACACATGAGTACACCAGACCAAGCACCCAGATGGCGAAAAAGGTCCAACCCGTTGCGAATATTCTGGCGCTCTCCGCTCCGATGTAGAGCTTATCAAGATAGAAGATTGAAAGCGTGGCGACGGGCAATCCCATAATTATGCCCGTGTTGAAATAGCCCAACCGATTGTAGAAGGTCAGCGTTTTTTCACCCTCATTCCCATGCTTGCGTCGCTCGATCCACATCATCGAACCAAGCGCTGTCACGACCGCAAGTGAGAGGCCCAGCACGAAGTATAAAAGCTTCAACCAAATCCCACCATAGGTTCCATAGTGTAATGGCGTTACCGCATTGGCGACACGCATCGCACCGGTTTCTTCTCGAAACTCATTGGGCGGACTTGGCTCACCGGTTGCCCCATTGATGTACGTCACATCAGCAAACGTGAGGCGGGTGGATCCCTTATAGAACATCTCGAACTCAGCCGCTGTGTCTCCATAATTTCGCATGATCACCATGTATGGGGTCTTGCCGGAGGCGGGATGTTGCATTTCGCGTAGATCATCGAGGCTGATCATTTGAACTTGTTGTCCAGCGGGTTCAGCGTCGGGTCCAAGAACGGCTGCCACGAGCGCTTCCACGTCGCCTTTATAAGCAATTGCCGCAATCAGCTGAGATACAATGACGATCACCCCAAGATACGCTCCTGTGAAAGCGATCATGATGTAGAATGGTAATCCCCACAGCCCGACAACTTTATGGCTGTCTTGCCATTTCAAACGCTGTGAACGTTTCAGCCGCATCGAGTAAGCTTCTTCGCGAATTTTGGTGTGCGCGATGATACCCGTCAGAATCGCGAGCATGAGGACAATTCCAACAATGCCGACCAATGACCGTCCAACAGTGCGCCCACCCAGCATGTCTGGCCACATGAAGTCGCGATGGAAATCCAAAATCCACTCACTCAATCCACCCCCGCGGATGGCGATGGGCGCACCCGTGTTCGCGTCCCATCTTTGTTCGGCGTCCAGGTGATTATCATCGGCATCATGCCAGTGAACGACACCGAAATAATAAGGGGCATGCGTCGTGGGATAATCGAGGCGAACAAATTCTGTTTCAGCACCTCCGGTTTGATCTTCGAGCCAAGTGTTGAATGTCTCGTTGATCTCAGCGGGCGATTCGCTCACGGCCACACGCAGTGCCGGGTCTTCCCAGGTTTTGATCTCATTGTCGAATAGAGCGAACGCTCCGCTGAAGCAGACGATGAAAACAACCAAACCAAGCGTGATGCCCGCCCATGAGTGGAGATCATAGTTTCGAAGATGACGTGCGCGATCCATTTCTTTGTCGCTCCTCTATGCTGGCGGCGGGGTCGTGAACACGATGTATCCACTGACGATGGATATCGTGATCAGTCCAGAAGCTACGCGCCCCCCGTGCTTGTCCCAGTAGCACCAGAACTGAAAGGCGACCCAAATCAGTGAAACCGCAAGAGCCATCCAAAGCGCGAGGGCCCGAAATTCAATTGGAAGCGTCAACATCAGCGCTGCGCTTAAGAACATAGACGCGATGAGCGACCAGATGATGACACTGGTTAGACGCGGGGCATGCACAGTCCAAGCTGTCAGAGCGGTCACAAGCCCAAACACAAATACAGCCCGGCCAACGCCGCTTCCTGGAAACCCGAGCACGACCCCAGCAATCACGCTTACGATCATGATTAGGAATGCCGCAAACCCCATCCAGCGAGGCCTCGATGTCATGATTTTGGTTAGTCCGACTCCTAGGGCCACGGCGATGAAGAAGGCGAGTGCTAAGACAATCAGATCCGTCATGACAGGACAGCCCCTACCCCAAGAACGACCCCCAAAGCGCCCGCAGCCATGGCGACCCTTGCATGCCAGTCTGGTTTCTGAGCGCTTAGAAAAAGGCCGGCCACAAATGCGAAACTAAAGATGCCAAGCCAAACCGGGATGCCGAGTTCCCATCCCTGCAGTGACGCTGTCATCGTCAGAGTAACGACGAACACGATTAAAGCGAAAACGCGCATACCCAGGCGCGCGGGACCCGATGCGCGAACGTTGGCAAAAGCAGAACGCCGCTCATCCGCCTGATAGAGCAGAGCGCATCCTGCGAAGAGAAGACAAGCTGTAGAAAAAACGGTCAGCATTCTAAACTTGGCAATAGGGGCGTCTCATGACGCCCCCGCGTGCCATCCCCCTTAGAAGTTTGCCTCAAGGCGAACACCCACAACGCGTGGATCGCCGATGCGAGATGTACCTGAAAGGAAGTTCCCGCTCGCATCAAAGTCACGATTGAGGAAGGTGTAATTGTCTTCGTCAAACAGATTTCGCGCGTAAACCGTAATGCGCGAATAGTCGTTGAACTCGTAACCCACTCGCGCATTCACGAGCGTGTAAGCCTCAACAACATCTTCATTCTCGTTGTCGCTGAAGACATCATCGCGATAGCTCACATCGACCCCATAGAAGATGCCAACATCATGAATTTTGTTGAAGCCGACATTGTATGACCATTCTGGTGCGAACGCGAACGAGTTGCCGGTATAGTCAAACTGCGAAGTGACGAAGTCTTCAAATTCGGTTTTCACGTAACCAAGCGAGCCATAGATATCGAGCGTCGAGTCGACCGCATAATCCGCGTCGATCTCAAACCCCATCAATGTAGACTCTCCGGCATTCACGGTGCGCGTCAAAGTACTGGTTGTTCCATCAGCCAGAACGATAGGCTCTGGCACCTGCTGATCCTGCCAGTCGGCATAGAAGATGTTTGAGTTGATTGTGAGGTCGCCGTCTAAAAGCGTCGATCGTGTAGAGAACTCATAATTGGTCAGAAACTCTGGGTCGTAATCGATCGTCCGGCCGTCCAAGACGCTGAGCTCGGATCCGCCCGCGCGGTAGCCTTGCTGAACCACGAAGGCCAGATTGGTGTGATCGGCAATCGCGTATTGGACGCCAAGTTTTGGGAGAAATGCGTCAAACTCAGCTTCGGTCGACGCCGTGGTGGTGCCTTCGAACGGCCCTAGAAGCGCTTCGAAGCCCGGTGGAATGCCGGGGATAAATCGCGTGTCGGCTGTAGAGTCTTGGCTTGTTTCTTCGTGATCGACCCTAGCACCGAAAAGCAAGCTCAGCTGATCAGTCACCTCGTATTCGCCATCAACGAATACCGCATAATTCATGGCGTCACTTTCAAACAGAGAATCTCGCCCAATATTCAGTCCGGTTCCAATCAGAAGTGGGCTCAGCGCTGCACCCGCAACAATGAAATCATCATCGAAGGAGTCTTCGGTATCTACATAGTAGAGCCCGACCAAGGCGTTCAGGCGGTCGCCTGCATACTTTAATCGAACTTCTTGAGACAGCGCCTCATCGGTGCCTCGGCGATCCAATCCAACTTCAGATGTGTCGCCCGGTTCCGTGTTGAAGTCTTCCAATCGGATATAGTCCGTGGATTGGTGGGTTGTGATCGACTGGAACGACCAGGTGTCGGAGATGTCCCACTCCAAGTTCACCGCATTCAGAAATGTTTCCGTACCTTCCCGGCCTGGGATATTGTACGACACGTCTCGACTGAATGTGTCTGTCTCACCAACATTTATCACGTCTTCGCCCGCGAAGTTCTCCGCATAGGTATGCGTCGTCACGATCCGAATGTTTTCAGTTGGCGTGAATAAGAGCTTTCCGCGAATGTTGCTAAGCTCTGACGTATCGGCGTCCTCATTGAGGAATGTATTCGTGATGAAGCCGTTGCTTTCGCGATAGTCGCCGGAAAGGCGGAAAGCGAGTTTGTCATCAATTATCGCGGTACCGCCTGCCGCTGAAACTTGATAAGTGTCGGCTTCGGCAATTTCGACGCGCGCTCGAAAATCAGGTTCAAACTCTGGATCTCGCGTGCGGATATAGATGGCACCAGCAAGTGCATTTCGCCCGAAATTCGTGGACTGTGGTCCCCGGAATACCTCGATCTGAGAAACGTCCCAAGACCCAGTTGGTCCGAAGAAAGTGGTCTGGTTTCCCAGAGGCGCATCATCGACATAGGTCGTGATGGTCAAGCCTGAGCCGCCGCCACCTACGCCGCGCTGATCAACGCCGCGAATCGCAAACCCTTGTTCACCAAACGCGGCCGTCACGTTAGGAATACGCTCGATAATATCGTAAAGGTCGGCGACAGGTTCGCGCTCGATTTCTTCAGCGGTGACCACCGAAACACTGTCCGGTGTCTCCATCAAAGACTGCTCAAACTTAGTCCCTTGGACGATGATGGTGCCCAGGCGCGCCTCATCATCAGCTGGCGCATCGGCGTCCTGTGCCATTGCACCCGTACTAAGGAGCGCCGCAACCGAAACGCCTAATGTAACTCGAAACATGTAACCCAATCCCTCTTGAGAATAATTCTCAAGTTCGGATATAGAGAATGCGAGTCATTTGCAACTAGTAATTTTGTCTACTGCTCTTGTCAGATTGAATGAGGCTGAGTCAGTGGTTCGCCCACTCCCCTCAATCAACTATTTTGTCATTCAAGAAAGTCGCGGGATGCACGTCTAACGCTTCTGCAATCTTCCCAAGCATGGCGACGGTAGGGTTATATTCACCGCGTTCGATTCCGCCGAGATATCGCATATCCATATCGGCTTTGTGCGCAAGCTGCTCTTGGCTCAAACCAAATTCTTTGCGAGCGCGTCGAATGTTGAGGCCTACGACCTTTTCCCAAAACATTCAGCCAATTAGTTAAGGCCTACGGAACCTCTCTAGGGTATATATACCCTATTCTGAATTAAGCTGTGACCAGCGAAACCTTAGAAGGAGGTTGGAATGAGATTGTTCAAGCACTTAGCGATAGTCGGTTTTGCCGTGCATCTTTCGATAACGGCCAACGCCCAATCTATTATCTGGCCGGAGGCCAACGGAAACGCGAATCAAGACGCGCGCGTTCAGATACATGTAGATAAGGCCAAGGAGGACTATGCGCGCGCGATGGAAGCGTCAAACCGTGCGCTTGGGTTAGTGGCCAATTTGAAAAACATGGAGATTCGTCAGGAACCCTACACCGAGGTGATTTCGGACGGTCTTGTGTTTGAAGGCATCAGCTTAGATCAAAGCCCCACGAACAGTTACAAGGTCATTGCTGGATCGATGCGATATCCAGGAGGGGCGACAGCGGAGGGCGCTTTTTCTTATGTGTCATTCCCTACTATTCCAAATTGGGGTGACGTCGTTTTGATCGCGAGCGAAGCGAGCCCAATTGAGACTTTTACAGGCGAAATGGCCCGCGCTGGCAGTCCCAATGCAAGCCTTAGTGAAGGTGTTGTGGCTTTAAAAAATGGCGATCAGTTTACTGGCCTGTTCTACTCTCACGAAGGGGCTTCCGGTGTTTATAAGCGAGCTGACGGACGCATGACGTTTACTGGCGACCTCGGCTACAACGGATATAGTTTCAGTTTTGAAAACGGTTTTGTCCAAGATGCCGACGGAAACCTAGTCGCTGTGATTCTAGACTAGATTTGAGTGAGGGTTGGCATCGATTCGTGCGGGGCAAAGCCCCCTTTTGTTCATGGTAAAACATCGGGGTAAGCAATTGCCCCGCACGGGTATAAGCTATTGATCCGGTTCGGATTCCTCCGTCTCCCCCGAACCACCATTTCCCCTCCCGTTTGTTTTTCATCTCCGCGAGCATTAGCTCGGAGAATGAGCTGCTCAATGAGGAGATTTTCTAGTCGTTGAAAGAGGCCAGGATACGGATCGAACAATGGTGCCAGCACTGCAATACGGTGCGGCCTCGCTCATCCCTCGGCTATCGCCCACCAGCTCCGGAAACGAAATCGCCCTTCCAAATCCAAGCCGGAAACACTACACAGAAACTGTCCGCGATATGGGGGACAAGTCACAAACAGTTTGTTTGCTCAGGATGATAGAAGCCGTCTTAGCGAAGACAAAAAAGAGGCGACCTTTTATGAAATTACTTTGGTGGCGCGCGGACTACCAATCTCATTCAGCCAACTCAGCGGCGGGCGAGTCATGAGCTGGCGAATTCCGGCGCTCATCGTGGCGATTGCAATCCTTGTTGTGTCTTGCTCGCTCATGGCCAGGCAAGTCGATGCGCCTGCGGATATCGGTGCAGATTATCTAGCACGCGAAGCAGCGCTCATGAACAGCGCTGACAGTTGCGGCCCAGAGTTCGTCCAAGACAAGCTGCCCGCCTCAATGAAGTCGGTGATCGAGCCACTCGCCGACGGGCCGTTTCGCCCCGTTTGCGCGCGCCACGATGCCTGCTATCGCCTCGGGGAGCAGACCCAGGCTTGGTGCGATGACCGGATGCGAGATGAGATGATCGCCATCTGCGATACAGGGCTTGCTGGATTTGCCTATCGCGTTCCTCGCGTCGGACCATCGCTCTGTCGATTCCATGGCGGCATCTATTATCGACTCATCAACTCTACACTTGGCGGGGTTGCTTATGGCGGTGCGCCAGGTGGAGAAATTACAGCCATTCACTCGCGTCGCATCGAAGACGCTATTGGCGGAGACGAAGTTGAAATCTGTGCTGACATCCATAATTCGACCCCGCTGATGCAGGAATATGATCTCGAACTACACTCTGAAACCGGCCAGTTGATCGATCGAGAACCAGACCTGCATGAAGAGAATATCCGCGCAGGAGAGTATGAAACTTTGTGCGTTAGCACGAACTGGAATGCGGCCTGGGATTCTGAGAATATTGGTCGGGAAGTCTTCTTGTCCTTGCGCGCCGACACTCCGGAGAGTTTCGCGATGTGGAACGACATTGTCATTGTCGACAGTCAATCCGTACCCGTCCCTACACCCTAAACGATAAGTTGAGCGTACCGGAAAGCGGAACGGCCGGCCTTGGACGTCGGTTGGGCATTCGCAATTTTGTTGCGACGCCCGCGCCTAACCCGCATCCTCAGGGTCTTTGAAATCGCGCCGTATGAGCTTGAACGGGCGATCCCGGAAATCGCGATCGACTTCCTGCAAAGTGTTGCAAGAGCGAAATTCCATCTTCATGTCCTGCCAATCCTCGCCTCGGATTGGCTCATTCACCACTTCCAGATCAATCGGAATTTCGATGCCGTCAAAATGAAGAATGTGACGTTTGCTCTCGGCCCGCCACCAGACCTTGATCTTGGTTTGGATGGCAACAACGCCGCCGCGGTCCATACAAACTTTCCAGTTGGAGTGAACGTCGCCACCGTTTGAATCAGGTTGCGCGCACACATAATCAAAGCTCATCAGCTCCAAGTCGCTTGACCACGGCAAGTGACCATAGTGCACGCCCCAGAGATTAGTGCCGTAAAGACGAAGGGTGATGTTGTCGCGATTGCCGTGCAGGTTGGCAATATGATTGCGAAACTCGGTTCTGGCCTGAATAGGTTCACCGACCGCATACCGCGTTTCGCCATCGGCTGTGATCACGCCAACCTCGGTAACCTTGCTTTGAATGCGCTGCCAGATCTCCACACCGCCTTCTTCCTCTTGATTGAGATACCACTTGCCAGACATTCGGGAACCAGAGCTCGGCGCAATCCTGGAAATCGCACCGCCATGGATTAGCTGGTATCCATCCCAATCAATGGTCATGGCGCCGCTGCCGCCCATCTCGGTGTCATCCGTCCGACCACCATCATTAATCGTGCCACCGGGCTGGTAATAATCGATATTCCAGGGCGCGGCGTGTTCGCGTTTGAACTGCCACCAACATCCGCCACCGTCCGAAACACAGGCTCGGGTCCCGCCCTTCTTCAAGGTTGCAAATGCGGGAGGTTCGGCGCTGTTCGACCAGCCAATCATCCAATTGCCCTCCAAATCAATTCGGGGGTGATAGCGCCGATCCAGGAAGTTCGGCACCGGGTCAAGCGGATTCGGTGGATCGGTAACTTCCTTCGGCCGATTGTATGGCGGTGCAAATACGCGGCGTTCGCCGGTGAGAACGCCATCGCGAAACTCACCGCGAAACGTCGGTTCACCCGCACCGACGCAATTATCGCCAAAGGCTTCTGTCTTGAACGCTTGAACGATGCTGCCATCTTCAGCGCCGACCGTTACATTCACCTTCTGATAGGGCTGCTGTGCTTCGCACCAATAATGTTCTGAAAACCACTCCCCTTCGAGCACTTCCCTTGCATTAGGGGCACGGCCTTGATGTTGCAGAATGGGGGTGACGCCTGCACCAAGTAGCGCTTTTTGCTGTGACCAATCCAGCATGAATTCCGGGCTGTCTTCATCTCCCGCAATCTCTTCCAGCAGTGTACGGTCCAACACAGGTCCGGCTTGCGGGATGGCGCCGCGTTCAAATGCATAGGCTTCGATCCAACTGGGGGTCCAGTCCTCGAGAGCTGCGCGTCCAAATGCATCCAAGATTTCCAAGGCCGGGCGCCGCGTGCTCTCATCCAATCCGGTGACGAAATTGTCTCTCAAAGTGCGCCGATCTTCACGGCTTTCATCATCGCTTTCATAAACCGCCACGGACATGACGACGGCGCCGTCCTCGGGGATGCGAGCAAGGAATTTTTCAGCACTGCTGCGCGGGAAGTCGGCCTCTTCGCCATCATCCATGTCATCAAAGGGTTTAGACAAATAGGTGTAGCCACGTTCGTCCTTGCCATTCAAAGGCACGACCCGAAAGATCACAAAAGGCTCGTCTGAATCAGAGCCGCGGTCGACGTCGGATTCCTCGATGGTCTTGAGCGTCTTCAGCGTGATTTCGACGCCCTTCCAACCGTCTTCGGCCTCGTCTGGCGGCAGCCGGTGCGACTGATCCTGCACAGACACGATAATATCGTGCTTGCCCTCCACCTCACTGCGCACGTTGAAGGTTTGTTCAAAATTTCCGCTTGATCCCAACCGGTTCTCCAATTGCCGGAAGCTGAAGGTCTTGGAGTCCCACCCGACATAGTCAGCGTTGCCGCCAACAATTCCTATCAGGAACTGTCGTCCGCTCGTCAGGAAAGCATCGGTGCCATTCACGAAATCGCGCGTCGCGGCCTCGAGAATATCGCTGTAATCAGCCGCATCATTGCGCAATCGAAAAGACTCAGGTCGAGAGGCAAATGGGCCGATCGTATATGTGTCATCGGCGCCCATCTCGAAATCGTTGAAAACGAGAATCGGATTGCTCACCCGTCCGGTTTTGTCATTTGTCGGCAGATAATCCAACAAGATGGGTCTCAGCTCTCGTCCATCAACCGTGACGATTGCTGAAATATCGGCATCCGTTCCGGCGCCCATCTTATCGGCCGTTTTTATGCGAAGCCGTAAGTACCACCCAGTTGAATCGCCCGCACGTTCGCGGTTGATGTCTGACGGCGCAGATCGTGGATAGGGACCTGCCGCCAGAAACTGGTATGGCAGCTTGGTGAAGTCTTCGAACTGCGCGTACCGGTTTGGGTGAATCTCTTCACCCAGGATATCATCAGGGTCTCCATCAGGGTCTTCATTCTTGAGACGTTCCCAATAATCTCCTTTTCCCATACCGATCATCGCAGTCTCGAGCCATTCTGCCCACTCGATCGTGGCGCGAATGGCGAGATCCTTGGTGCCCGCGAAAATGAAGTCTGAATCTAGCTCACAGGCGAACCCGCCATCGGTCGCGACAATGGCAGTACAACGCTCTCGCGGTATGTGTAGACCAGCTTTGAGCGGTACGAATGAACCGCTTCGATCCGTCAATCCGCGGGTCACCGAACTGATGCGAGAATAAGACAGGCTGTCGAGAGCGATTCCGGGTTCTTCCAGATAAACCGTCGAGTCGGTTTCGATTCCGGCGGCATCGACTTCAATGGCTACGGCGCCGCCACACTCGCGCCAGCGTTCGCACATGCTTGTGTTTTGAAGCGGTGAAAATCCGGCGCAGGTTAAATCCAGAACTTCATCCGAGTATTCTCCCCGAAGGAGAGAGCAAGACAGAGAGTAATTGCCGTGAATCGCGGGTGCATTCGACCGCGCTGTGGCATACGCGCCCGTGAAGAGCCACTGTCGCCGCCGCTCGTCCGGGTCGGTCTGGAAATAGGTCTGACAACGTCGATGCGGCGCCGACACCCAATTCGAGTGCGCGTAGAAATCCTGCACTGCGTGAAAAGAGATTCCGAGAATATGATGCCCCGCCGCGACATCTCCGTTGGGCCCTTGTTCTGACGCCCAATACAGGCCCGCGAGGGTTCCGGAGGCATAGCGCTCCCACGTAGCTTCAATGCTGCCACCCGTGAAAGTGTCGTCAAAGTGCAACTTCGCCAGATCATTATAGCCCACCAACGCCGCCCGCGTGCGATCGATGACCGAGCTTTCGAACAATCCCCGACCCCAGAATAGCGGGCTGTAGAGATAACTATCGATGTATTCAGAGTGCCACGCCACGGCATCAGCGCCGGCCCCAAATGTCACTGTGGTCTTGTAAAGAGGGTCTTCACCGCTCAAAGCCCGCAATGTGATATCCCGATGGTGCCAGGGCTTGCCTTTGGTCAAATCCTCACCACCAAATCCATGAACGCTACCTGGAAATAGCAAAGCTACCAGGCCGGTCAGGAGCCATTTTGACAGTCTCATGTTTTCCTCCCGAACGCTCAATATAGCAGGAACGGAGGCGAAAATTAAATCTGGCGTTGATCAGGCTTCTTTTTTGCGCGGCGTGTCGGGCGAAATATGCATGGCAATTCTGCGGATTTTCGGGCGGGCGATCAACTCGGCTTTGGAGCGGTCGCTGGCGACACGTATTCTGGATAGTCGTACAAATCGACGTGACGCGCACCGTCAATCTCATATAGCGCTTTGGGCTCCGTGGCGGACGATGAGTTGTGGCTGAAGGTCGACGATACATCGCGGCCTGAGTTCGAGGCGGCAGGCGCAGAACAATACATGTTCGTGATCAAGGGGAAGCCCTCTCCCATACCTTGTTATCGTGCACCAGCAGACGTGTTTGATGATGAAGCCAGCTTAAAACGTTGGACGAAGCTCGCGCTCGGAGCAGCGCTCAGAAATAGAAGACCACGAAAGAAGAAGTCGCGGCGTTCAAGCCTCACCCGTCAAGATGTTAATCTGATATTCTCTTAATCGTATAGGACTGACCATTATCCGTCCGGGTGGACAGGAAAACGCCACTTTCGTCCACCGGCCCATTCGTCCAGCATCTTTCTTGTTGGTTCTCGGCGTCACCGTCAGGATCAAAACACATTGTATTCTGATCGAAAGACCATGTGCCTTGACCCGTTGGTCCATCCTCACCCAAATCAACGTAAGTGCCGTCGGCGTTCAGACGCGTTCGCGAATATTCTGTCGTGCCATCGCCGGTCGAGTAAAGACCGGGAACCGGGACGAACCCAGCCGCTGCGGATGTGTCTGGTTGTACTGTGGTGCAGCCTGAAACGACCAACACGCCAATGGCTAAGACTGTGTGTCTCATATACGCTCCGTCCTTCAAAACACTTCTCTGCATTCGAAGATAACGCAAACGAAGGGATTCGACCAATGATCGTGGCTCTGTCTGCTTCCGCTCTCGTTTCTGACTCTGAGAGCAGCACAATTGCTCGGCTACATCGAGACTTTTTGTTCTACGTTGCGGGCCGCTATTCGTGATGTTGGCGGCGGGTCTTGTCATCCAAATTTAAAAACCGCGCAGCATTGTCGTAAAGTATCGCGGATCGTTGCTCGTCAGAGAGGCTCTCGATTCGATTCAAACGATCCAGGATCGTGTCCAACGAGACGTTATCTGTGCCAAGCATGATCCGATCTTCAAATCCGGCATCAATCAAACGCGTTAGTCCACTCTCATATAAGTCGAACGGGAGCAGACTATTCGTGATAGACATTTCGACATACACGTTGGGGTAATCTGCCAAGAGGCTTAGCGTCTCATCCCACAGTTCGGGATTCCGATTTCCGTCGGACCCAACATGCTGTAGCCAAATTTTCAGATCTGGATGACGATCCAATATGGTCCTCAATTTCGCTGGATTTCCCATCTCGCCATCATAATCTGGGCAGCAATTTGGGTTCGCGCGTATAGAGCGACCAGGCGGCGGTCCGCTCCAGGTATGGACTCCGACGGGTATCCCCGACGAAGCCGCGAGTTCCCAAAATGGCGCCATCTTGGGACTATCCGGAGGCGTGCCATCATAATTGAACATCATCTCGTGAAACGCGCCTATCTGTCCGGAATCTATCCCCTCTCGCAGCCAATCCAGATCTGGCAGGCCGCCCGTTTCAGGAAAACAGTCATATCTGTCTGCCAAATTTCGCGGGCAAGGCATCATGGCTCCCAAGATTAGTCGGCCTTGAGTTTGTTCCCGCCATAGCTTCGCTTGCGCTGGCGAAGTGATCGATAGGATTGATAGAACGACATTGTGTCGGTCCAGCTCCTCAAGCATCGGTTCAGGCCCGGTATCGAATTCGAACGAGCTAGCGAGCGGAGCGTGACGATGCATATCAATTATGGGCTGAGGTGCTTCGGTTGCATGGCATGCCGCCATGAGCGCTAGAAGAAGAAAACCAATGACCCTCAAAACACGACCCGTCCCGACCCACCAACGCGTATAGCAACCAAAACATGGGAGGACAAAGCGATTGAGCTAATGTCATCTTTTGCCCGCTAAGCCGAAGGGCTTCGATAAGGTGAGACAGGTCTCTCTACGATTTGTTTTCCAAGGGATTGAGCGATCACCCTCAATGTGTCCGGGCAGAAACAATAGATCCGGACACGCGTGATTTGGTCATCCTCGACCTCCAGCCGATGAATCTCGTTTAGCCCTTCGACGCCATTAAGGGTGCGATATCCCGCCACCATCCACTCGCCTTCATATTCGATCATCTCCCACCACGGATTCTCGCCAAACCCGATCTCGGGCATGACAAAATGCGCGTGCTCAAATGCGGACTTGGCACTTTCGAATGAGTTCATTTCCACGCCGCCTACGAGCTCTGCGGAGAGGTCGGTTGCGCACAGGGCTTTCAGTGTTGGAATATCGGTATCTCTCAGTGCCGCGAGGAATGCTTCGACCACGGATCGCGGCGGCGCGTTCCATCCGATCTTGGGGCGACGATCGGCAATCCTGTCGCGACCGCGATTCAGAGAGGATTTCACAGACGCGACGCTCGTCTGCAAAACCACCGCGGATTCCTCCGCCGTAAAACCCAGAACATCCTTCATCAGGATCGCTGCGCGTTCCTTAGGCGACAGGTCGCGAAAAAAGTGTTCCGCGGCCGCTAAGCGGTCGAGCGATTGCTCAGGACCGGCCGCGATCGCATCCGGTTTTTCCAATGCCAAGGCTGCCTGTTCGCGTGCCATTCGCCGCGTTCGATCGATCCACAAATTGGTCGCCGTTCGAATGAGATATGCGCGCGGGTTCTCAAGGTGATCATCGTGTTTTCCCAACAAGCTGAAAACCCGCATAATCGCATCCTGAAGCAGATCTTCTCCATCCCAGACATTCCCGGTCAAGGACATGCAGTAGCGATGCAGGCCCGGTCGGATCGGTTCCAGTTGATCGAGAAATTGGCGCCAAGGTCCACGAACTTGGTCCTGCACATTAAATGCATTGGTCTCGCTCATCGTCATTCTCCGCCTGAGTTATTGTATACCCAAGACGAATGAAATCGTCGAAACGATGCTTCGTGCGCTGATCTTTTTTGTTTCGAATGTCGACAGATGCTCACGCAGCGGACGCTTAATCCGACCCACATTCGACAATTCCCCCATATGGGAAAAAAGCTGCCGCCCGGTTATCGACGCGTCGCTGCGTTGCTTTTGGGAAGTTCGGCCACGCGAATACGTTCCGACTTGGCGCGCGACGCGACGCGTTCAAAACTGCCCATGACCATCGCCGTCAACATGTCTTCAATGAAATCCATGTCGGCACCGGTTCGCGTGAGGAATTCTCCGGCCGCGGTCGATAGGCCGAGGCCAATTTCAACGCCTACGAGCGCAACGTTTTCGTCGATGCCATACTCCTCCCGCACGCGCTTTGTCAGATACGATTTGTATTGCTTCTGAAAATGCGTATCGAGCTCATCCAGGACGTCTGCGACTTCCGGCTCGATCATAAGTTGCTGGATGACGATCCCGAACTCCTGGACATATTCCAGCATCTTGCGCGACGTCGCGCGGACCATTTCCTCCAGCGTCCCGGTCGATGCAACAACATCCGCGCTATCAATATGGAACCGCTGCACTTCACGAAGCAGAAGCGATTTCAGCAGGTCAATTCGATTTGGGAAATAGACATAAACCAGGGGTTTGGACACGCCGGCTTCACGTCCGAGTCTGTCCATATTCAAAGCCGATACGCCCTGTTCTCGGATCATCTGAGCCGCGACATCGAGGATCTGCTCTTTTCGTTCTTCCGGGGGAAGTCTTTTGCGTTTGAGTTTTTGCTGGGCCATGTCCGCCTATTATAATCTCTGCTCAGCTCTTATAATATATAGCAGAATTTCAAGCGCAACCCATAATTGACGGTTTTGATAATAAAGTTCAGATTGCGTGACAATGACTCTCGATCCGTATGCTGAATTTTCGCCCGCACTTTCTCGCGTCGAAGTGAACGACATTGCCCTGAACGTCGCGCAGAGGGGTCGTGGTGAACCATTGCTTTTTCTGCATGGATTTCCAGACCATTGGGGCGCTTGGCGCAGACTGATGATGGTATTCGAAGAGACACACCGTGTCATTGCACCTGACCTTAGAGGGTATGGTGCTTCGTCGCGTCCCACGGACATTAGCGCGTACCGGCCGGAAGCGCTGACCGCCGATGTCACATCATTGATGCAGGCGCTTGATCTGCAAAACACCACGGTCATCGGACATGATTGGGGCGCGACCTTGGCGTTCTGGACGGCGATGACCGATGCCAGCCGGATCTCTCGCTTGATCATCCTGAATGGGGCACATCCCTATATTTTACAGGACCGCATCTGGGACGATCCGCAACAGAGACGCGCCTCTCAATATGTACGTGATCTGAGCGCGGATGGACCGCACCCATGGCTTCGTGAGGAAAACGCGGTTGACATCGCGCAGCAATGGTTGGCGCCCGCCCTGTTCGACAACAAGCTGCATCAAAGTGAATATGATGACTATATCGCGCTGTGGTCTGATAAAGGCGCTTGGCAGGCTATGCGGAACTGGTATCGCGCGTCTCCTTTTGAGATTCCGGCCCCTTATGAATCCGCGCCGACGCGGCGATGGACTGCAAACCTCGATTACACGGTGCCCTGCCCTGTCCATGTCATCTGGGGTCAGTCCGATCCAATTTTCTCAAATCGATTGGTCGAAGATCTCCGGCCGCATGTCCCCGCGTTGCAAGTGAGGTGGCTCGCCAATGCCGGGCATGTCCCCCACCGCGATAACTTGCCGGCCTGCGTGAACGCAATTCGCAGTGCGATCTCACCCGAAATTGACAGACCTTTCTGACGGTCCTTATAATTACGGGCTCAGGTGAGAGGAAATTGCGAAATGGCGAGGCACGCATCTAAATCGATTTTTGTGACCGGCGCGGCGCGCGGAATAGGATACGCCACAGCCTGCCGCTTCATGCGTGACGGCTTTGACGTCATCGCCTTCGACATTCCGGAAGCGGACTTCTCTCAATTGCAAACTGACGCGACTGCGCTTGGACGTAAAATCTTACTCGTCCATGGCGACGTTGCAGAAGAAGCGGATTGGCGACGCGCCCTGGACCAATCAGTGGAAGCCTTTGGCCATATCGATGTGCTGTTCAACAATGCAGGCATTTCAGGTCCATATCGAGGGGTCACGGATGTTGATATACAAGCCTTCGATCGGGTCATGGCCGTTAATGTTCGAGGCGTGTTCCTGGGGTTGAAAATCATCGGTGAACATATGAAGCAGCGCCGAAGCGGCGTGATCATCAATACATCGTCGATTTCGGGAGAACGCGGAGGGGGCGACGTATTCGCCTATACAACCAGCAAATATGCTGTGAACGGCATGACGCAATCGGCAGCCACATCATTGGCGCCGCATAACGTTCGTGTTTTGGCGGTTTGCCCCTGCCCAACCGGCACCGAAATGGTCTATTCGCTGGAGCGAAAACTGGCACCAGGCGACCCCGAATCTGTACGCGATAGAATGACTGCAGGGATTCCGCTTAAGCGATATGGCGAACCCGACGAAATCGCGAGCGTCGTTCGATTTCTCGCAAGCGACGAGGCGTCATTCATGACCGGCGCTCTGGTGCCCGTAGATGGTGGTGCGCTCGCCAGCTGAAAAGCCGCGTCATTGGGTTGATCCTAAGCGAAAGGGCATCCGCCCTCTCTCTCATCAGTAGGAATCAAAGACCACGAGAAAATCGGATCTTGTTTGTTATGGTTTTATCTATTATAAAAACCGTCAATAGGAGATTCTGATGGACCATCTGATTGCAACGGGAATGTTGAGCGCGAAGTTCGCAGCCGACAAGCCGTCGGAAATCGCGGTCACAGACCAGCGAGATGCCCGGACATTTTTGGACCTTCATGAAAATGCCAATCGACTTGCCAATGGCCTGAGGAAGCGCGGTCTCTCCGCCGGAGACAGCATCGCTCTGATGTGTGGCAATCGGATAGAGTTTGTTGAAGTCCTTCTCGCCGCGTTGCGGATTGGTCTGCGTCTCACACCTGTCAACTGGCATCTGTCGGAAGAGGAGGCGCAATACATTATCGCTGATTGCGAGGCTAAAGCACTCATTGCTGAAGCAGGGATCACAAACGCCTGGCACGCACCGGCGAACGATACTGAATTTCGTATCACCATCGACGGGGGTTCCGAAGGGGATGAAGCTTATGAAGCGCTCCTTGCAGCAGCCTCGCCGGCTGATCCCGAACGCCCCACCCTGGGTACGGTTATGCTGTACACATCTGGCACTACGGGTCGCCCGAAAGGTGTTTACAGAAAGAAGCCCATGCCGGTTCCACCACAATTGGACGGCACACTCGCTGATTTTGATCCTGATCATGACGCGCAACTGGTTTGTGGCCCGATGTATCATGCCGCGCCTCTATTGTTCGATGTCGCCTGGCCCTTGAACAGCGGTGTCCCAATTCACTTGCTCGACCGCTGGGACAGCGAAGACGTGTTGCGCCTGATCCAGGACAAAAAAATCACGCATGCCCATATGGTGCCGATCATGTTCCAGAGATTGCTGGACCTTCCAGAAGAGATGCGCCTGAGCGCGGATACACGCTCATTGAAGAAGATTTATCACGGCGCAGCGCCCTGTCCGGCTGGGGTAAAACGATCCATGATCGACTGGCTGGGACCAATTCTTGAAGAATATTATGCCGGGTCGGAAGGCGGCGCCGGTTTTTCGATCTCATCACAGGAATGGTTGGAAAAGCCGGGAAGCGTCGGTCGCGTGCCGTTTCCGGATGCGATCAGAATTGTCGACGAGCACGGCGCACCGACGCCGCCGGGCGTCGATGGCGAAATCTTTCATCGCACCGATCCGAACCTGCCTTTCGAGTATTTCAAATCGCCAGAGAAGACCGCCGGGAAGATTCGAGACGGTTACTTCACGCTTGGCGACATTGGGCATGTCGATGAAGATGGATACTTGTTTCTCACCGGCCGTTCCGCAGAATGCATCATTTCCGGCGGCGTGAACATTTATCCAACCGAAATCGATAATGTCCTGGCCCAAGATCCAGTGATTGAAGATGTATGTGTGGTCGGTGCCCCCAATGAGGAGTGGGGCGAAGAAGTGCGCGCAGTGGTGCAACTCGTAGATGGAACAGATCCGAACTCTGATACAGCCGCCGCGATCCTCGCCCGAGCGAGTAAGACATTGTCCGGCTACAAAATGCCGAAGCAAGTCGATTTTGTGGATTCGCTTCCCCGCTTGCCCAGTGGCAAGATTCCACGGGCCCGTGTCCGAGAGACGTATTGGCAGGGTCGAGCGCGCCAAATTTAAATCAGTCCATTCGAATATAAGGCAAATGAGATGACCATCATGGCAACAGACATTGGTTGGAAAGGCACACAGAAAACCGACCCCGACGTGATCAAACTACGTGATCATTTGCTTGCCCATAACGGCATCAAATCGCTCGAAATCTATGATCCCAAAGCGGTGGTTTCCATCGTCGAGGCTTTTGACCGGGATGGATTTGTTCTGGTCGGAAACATCCTGAACGACGAGCAGATCGAGATTCTCGCCAATGGCTGCAACCAGGTGATCAACGAGATTTTGGCCCTTGATGACGACGGCAAGGGCAATCGCGGATCTCACCGATACTCATTTGGAGGTTCGAGCAAAACCAGAAGCCAGTTGCATCAACCAGCCTGGCAAATGCTCCTCAATTTGCAAACTGTGACCGACCTCGTGAGCGCCTTATTCAGGTCTGAAGACTATATCTTGCGCGCCGCCAGCGGGGACTTTTGCTTGCCAGGTGCTGTTAAGTATCAGCCGCTGCACTCAGATGTCGGCAATTGGGTGGACGCCAAAACGTCCCCCTTCAGTTCATTCCATGACCCGCGCGGTGTGTTGTCGATCAGAGACCTGCCGTGCCCTTACATATGCGTGAATTTTCTGCCGCAAGATATCACTGCGTTGAACGGCCCGACGCGCCAGATCCCCGGCACACAAAATTCCCGTGCCCCGATTCCCACCTTGGATGAAGAACCTGAGTGGATGCGATTGAGCACGGTATGCCCAGCACCCGCCGGCACCATCATGATCCGCGACGTCCGCGCCTGGCACGGTGGCACTCCCAACCTGACGGACCGCACGCGTGCCATTCCGAACCTGGAATTTTACGCACCATGGTTTCGCGAACCAACCATTCCGGGCATCAGCTATGACGATTATAGTCGCCTATCAGAGCGCGCTCAGCATCTTGCTCGTTTCAGTGTCCTCGATTCCGGTCAAACGCTTGAAACCGGCGCCGTAATGTATGCGCGTTGATGGCTCAGGAAGGACATGAAAATTGAAGTATCGACGCTTAGGGCGAACCGCGCTGCAAGTTAGCGAATTATGCCTCGGCACCATGAATTTTGGACCGCGAACACCTGAAACAGACGCGTTTGAGATACTCGATAGAGCACTCGACAGCGGGATAAATTTTGTCGACACCGCAAATCAATATGGCGGCAAGATGGGAGTCGGCGCGACCGAAAATATTATTGGACGATGGATCGCCCAAAATCCTGAACGCCGGCGCAATGTGGTGCTCGCGACCAAGGCCTATGAACCGATGTCGGCGGATGTAAATGATCGCGGCCTGTCGGCGCGCCACATCGTCCAGTCATGCGATGATAGCTTACGGCGCCTTCAAACCGATCATATCGATCTGTTCCAGATGCATCACCTGGATCGCGTCGCGCCGGTCGATGAGATTTGGCAAGCCATGGATCTCCTCGTTCAGCAGGGTAAAATCACATATGTCGGCTCCAGCAATTTCCCAGGCTGGATGATCGCCAAGACGAGTGAACGCGCCGGCAACGCTGGAAGGCTCGGTTTGGTGTCGGAGCAAAGCAAATACAATCTTCTGGAACGGCGCATTGAGCTCGAAGTCCTACCGGCCTGCCGGCATTACGGCGTTGGGGTCATTGTCTGGTCACCATTGGCCGGCGGTCTTCTGACGGCTGCCTCGGACAAACAAGACGGTCGCCGAACCAATGCTGACGCGGCCGAGGCGCGCGCGCGTCACGCGAAGGCACTCGAGGCGTTCTTCCTTTTGTGCGAAGACCTGGGCAGCCCGCCCAGCACTATCGCGTTGGCCTGGTTGCTTTGCCAGCCTGGGATTTCATCGATTGCAATTGGGCCCGCGTCCGTGACCCAATTGCTAAGCACCCTGGAGGTTTCCGACCTTATTCTGAGCAATGACGTTTTGCAGAAACTCGACCAGATCTTTCCGCCGTGCGGTGAAGCTCCAGAGGCATATGCCTGGTAGCGTTGTCGTTCAAAATCAATTCAAGCAGCCTTCACGCTCGCCGCCCAATCTTGCTGCGCAAGGCCCGTCAACGCACGCCAGTAGCGGTCGCTACGGTGAACAGCCGTTGCACACAAACCACGTCTTTGGACTCTATTGACGATTAATATAATTTCTTCTTGACGATTCATATAATAATGACCTAGCGTCACCGTGTCGAAGATCCCTCAAAGTCAATACGGGGGACTACCTAACGATGATCCTTGGGAGGAAATTATGAGACTATCAAAGAGCCTGCTTCTAAGCGCAGCGTCATCGGTCACGCTCGCATTAACGTGTCCAGCGTTTGCTCAAACAGACCCGGCGGCCGACGCCAGCACAGAAGACGAAGCACGCATGAACACGGTCATCGTGAACGCACGAAAAACAGATGAAACTCTGTTTGAGACCCCGGTTGCTGTTTCGGTCGTGTCCGCCGAGTTCCTGGAGGATACCGGCTTCAATACGGTTGAAGATATTGTCCGGTTTGTGCCAGGGTTCGACCTGACACCGCTTAACACCACGCGGGCAACTGGGTCCAAGATCCGTGGCATCTCGACCTTCAGCTTCAGCGACGGATTCGAATCAAGTGTCGCGACGGTCATAGATGGCGTGGTGCTCGGCCGCGAGGCTCAGGGCTTTTTCGACTTTTTCGATGTCGAATCGATCGAGATCATCAAAGGTCCGCAAGGGACATTGTTCGGGAAAAACGCGTCCGCAGGCGTCGTCAACATTCGCACCAAGGATCCAGAATTCGAATTCGGTGGTGGGTTTGATGTGTCTTATGGCAGTTTCGATGAAGTCAAAGCACGCGGCACAATCACTGGCCCAATCGTGGAGGACAAGCTCGCTTTCCGCCTCAGCGGTACCTATAACAAGCGTGACGGTGTGCTCGACAACACGCTTCCCGGTGAAGACGACCTCAATGATAAAGATACATACTCGCTACGCGGGAAGCTGCTGTTCCAACCTAACGATCAGTTTCGCGCGACATTGATCGGTGACTTCGTCACAGAGGAAAATCGGTGCTGCCTGCCGACGTATAACGTAGCCGGCGATCCTACCCCGGCGATCCTGTTCGCGTTGAATCCAGGCGTGCAGCAATTGCAGGATGCGCTAACGGCGGCCGGAATTACGGCTGGTCCGGGTAATCGCGATATCGCCGTCTTCGACGAGAACATATTACAGGAGTCTGAGGCGAGCGGCCTGGCTGCAAAACTCGAATTTGACGTCAATGACAATCTGACGGTGACATCGATCACCAGCTGGCGTGACTGGGAGATTGACGAGTTCAACGAAGCCGATGGCATCTCGCTCTCAAGCGTCAATGATCGCAACGGGACGGAGTCAAACTCCACTCAATTCAGCCAGGAATTCCGGCTGAACGGCTCAATCGGCGAGAAAGTCGAATATGTTGGCGGGCTGTATTATTTCGACCAGGACCTGGATGCCTTCGGACAAGTCGACATTCAGCTGGCCTTGCCGTTCCCGCCCTTCTTCAACGTCCGCACCGACTCAGACCGCAATGTCAAAACCGAGAGTTTCGCTGTGTTCGGCGAAGCCACATTCGACGTCACGGATCGGTTTTCCTTGATCCTGGGTGGGCGCTTCACCGACGAGACGATCGAGGCGACGTATGAGCGCATCGCGACGCCGATTATCCCTGCCCTGCCCACCGGTCCATTCTTCGGCCCGGACTATGTTGGCGCTCAAGAAGTTTCCGAGGACAATTTCTCTGGCCGGATCATTGGACGCTATTTCTGGACCGACGAGTTCATGACCTATCTGTCTTACTCGAAAGGTTACAAAGGTCCTGGCATTGACGTTGCGGTTTCTGCCTCTGTTGCCAATGTGGCCGAACCAGGCGGGCTGCCCGTTCTGGAACCAGAAATCCCAACCCTGATCGAGGCTGGTTTTAAATCAACACTGTTAGATGACTCGCTGCTCGCAAATGTCGTCCTGTTTCATCAGGATGTTGAAAACCTGCAGGCGATCACGACCAATTCGGTCGGGGTGACACTGAACGAAGGGTTCGACAAAGTGAACTCCATCGGCGTCGAGGCCGACGTGATCTTCACCCCTAAATCCATCGATGGACTCACCCTGACCGGTGGCTTCACTTTCAATGAGGTCGATATCGACGAGTTCGCAGCCAATCCGGCTTTGGAGGATCGCCGGTTCCGCGATGCGCCGCGTTTCTTCTATTCCCTGACCGGAGACTATCGCCGTGAGATTACAAAATCCGGGTTCGAAGGGTTCGTGCGCGCCGAGTGGGCCTGGCAATCAGCGAAGAATTCAAACTCTGACCCGACACCGTCCACCCAGATCGACTCGTATGGCCTGCTCAACCTGCGCGCTGGCGTGAACAGTCCGGATGATCGCTACGGCATTACCTTCGCGGTCGAGAATGCCACGGATGAAGATTATCAGCACTTCTTGTTCGGGTCTTCTTACAACGCCCTCGACGGCATGACCCGCTCTCAATTCCTTGGCGACCCGGTGACCTATTCAGTCACGCTGAGAGCAAGCTTCTGATCCGACGCGAACACAGCGCAAACTTCCTCCCCCTCACAGGCCTGACCCATTTGGTCAGGCCTCTTTTTTGCGCGCGAAAGCCATGCCCTCAAGCGATTTCTAGCGCAACGATAGTGGCTGCAAGCTCGACTAGATTTTCAGAATGAGTTTCCCGATATTTTTACCGGCGAACAACATCTGCAGGACTTCGGGAAAGCGTTCGATCCCGTGTTCGATCTGCGTGTTGAATGTCAGACTGCCGTCGGACGACCAGGCTGCGAGATCACGGCGGGCTTCGGCAAAGTGATCCGCCCAGTGCATATTCAACAGGCCCTGCATTTTGGCGCCCGGACCAATCAAGTTCAGATAGTTGCGCGGGGCATGAACCTCATCGAGGTTGCTATACTCACCGATCGCGCCGCAAATTACGATGCGTGCACGCGGCGCCAAATTATCCAGTGCGGCTTCCAGCATCTCTCCACCGACATTGTCAAAATAAACGTCGATCCCGTCTGGAAACAAATCGGGTAAGCGATCGGCCACGGATTCTGATTTGTAATCGATACAAGCACTCGCGCCGAAATCTTCCACGACGGTTCGACATTTGTCCGGTCCACCGGCAATACCGACCACCGATGCGCCCTTCAGCTTGGCAATCTGGACCACGACGTGGCCAACGGCCCCTGCAGCCGTCGAAACCAGGACCTTATCTCCTGCGCGTAGCTCCCCAACCTTCAGAATTCCAAAATACGCCGCCAACCCGGTCCCGCCGAGCCCTCCGAGATAAGCGTCCATAGGCGCGATGGAGGTATCAACCTTAGTGACGCCCATGGGCACGCCAACATAGACAGTCTGCGCGCCAAACATGCCCTGTACGACGTCTCCACGATTGAAATCCGGGTGATTGGAGGCCGTCACCGTGCCGACCGCGCCTGCGCGCATGACGGCACCGATTTCGACCGGCGGCAGGTAATTCGGCTTATCATGAACCCAAGGCCGCATCGCGGGATCGAGGGAAATGAAGGCGTTTTGAACCTGGATCTCGTTCGGGCTGAGCTCAGGAATTTCGCGTTCCTCACACGAGAATGTATCGTCATCAATGTCGTGCATCGGGCGCTGGCTGAGCAGGATCGCCTTATTCTTCATGTCAAAATTCTTTCGAACTGGAAAAGCGCTAAGACGGCTGCGCCATCGCTGGCGGAGCGCCATCATCTTTGATCTGACGTTCATTCAGCGCGTCGAGAATTCTCGCATGCTCAGACCGGGTCAATCGATACCGCGCATAGATTGGGATTGCGATGATAGCGCCGAGACTCATTAGCGGACCGGCCGCCAGCCCCATTCGGAAGATGACATCCTCATCCACCTGCCCTGGTACCGCCTCAAATGGCAACACCACGAACACGTCCAAAACAACCCCCGCAATTAAATGCCCGGCAGAGTTAGAGGCCTTGGCAAAGAAGGCCCGCGCGGAATAGATCAACCCTTCCTGACGCATACCCTGAGCCAAATCATTCTGGTCGGCGACATCGCCGAGCATGGACAATACGGCAACTGCTCCAATCGCCAGACAGAACATCACCGCGGCAGAACTCGCCAGCAGAATGGGCAACAGCGTGGGCGCGCCGTTTTCGGGCATCAAACCGAGCAATCTTAGGTCAATTGGTAGCTGCACGAATATCGCAATCCCGATGAGGGCCCCGATGAGCGCGGGCTTGCGATCCGTTATCTTCATTATGTGCGGCGCCAGAATTGCGCCAAACATGACCGCCGGGGCGATTGCCAGACCAAACCAGCGGATTTCTCGGGTTTCGAGTTCCCAGAAATAGGTGTTCACGAATACGCTGTAGGTCTCATTCAGACCGACCGACAGCATGAAGAAAAAGAACCCAACGATCAGGAACGCGTAATTCGGATTCGCAAACGCCCCGATCAGATCTTTATAAAACTGAACGAAGCTCATTCGGCTTTGCGATTGCGGGACGCCACTTAAGAACGGAATACGACTTTTTGTGCCGTAAGCGCTCAACAAGATCGTGCCCAGGACCAGACCGCAGGCCGTCAGTACCAGTGGTGGATAGGCTGCAGCATCAAGATGCTTTGGAACAGCCGTGCCATCCGCCAAAACGCTTTCCCCACCGAGAAAAACACCCCACGCTGTAAACGCGAACAAAGCCCCGGCCACATAGCCGAAAATCGCATTCATACTGAATAGCTTCGAGCGGTCATTCGGGTCTTTCGTGAGTTCACCGCCAAGCGCTAAGTGCGGAATGACATATAGAGTCAGGAATATCCGACTAACAATCGTCCAGAATGCCAGCCAACCAAAAGTCAGCAGGCTGTTAATGCCTTCACCGCTGCTGGATTGCGTAATGAATTCTGGCGGACTGAAAATCAGATATAGCGAAATCGCGACGGGAATCGGCGCAGCAAACAGAAATGGATGCCGTCGTCCAAGCCGGGATCGCCAGCGATCAGAAATCATGCCCACAACAGGATCGGAAACCGCGTCACCTAACATTGCCAGCATAATGGCGAGCCCGATCAGAGAGTTCGAAAGACCGAGTGCTTGATTGTAAAAAATAGCGATGAAGGTGTTCACCATGCCGTAGAAAACGATCTCTCCGACGGAGCCGATCCCAAAAGCGGCTTTGGTAAGGAAGGGCAGTTTTTCGCGAATATCGGACATGTATGCCCCTCGGCTATGGTGTGACTTCAATCTGCAATCAGGTGATCCGATTTACGTGGCTGGACGGATCAAATCAAAAATTATATAAACCGTCAATAACGACTTATCGCTGATTGACCTCTATGGGTAACACCCTTAGTGACGATATCAATAATAACAGCGCTGCCCAGTGCTGTAAGAAACACGCGTATGCTTGCGGCCCATACGACCGGGAGGAAACATCATGAAATTTCGCTGGATTCTGGCGGGCGTTATAACGATTGGATCGATCGCCGCTTGCGATCAATATCGCGAAGCAAATGAGATTTCGACCCGCTCGGGCGAGTCAATGACAAGCCCCGCAACCGACACAATGACCACGGTTTCTGTACCGGGAGAAACTGCGCCCTTGCTGGCTTTGACGGGTGAATACGAGGTCGGTGTAACCACGGTGACGCTCACAAACCCTGACCAACCAGACATTACCAATTACGATTATAGCGAACAGGAAATGGGCTATTATGATCGCGAGATTGCGGTCGATATCCTCTACCCTGCGCAGCCGGCGCCCGGGGCAGTACAAGCGACATATACCGGCCAATTTGTGAACGCGGATGTGGATCCGGTCCCGAACTTGCCGGACACGTTCACCATTCAAGGCAGTGCCTATCGAGATGCCCCCGCGATCGGCGGACAAACTCTGCCATTGGTGATTGTCTCGCATGGGCTAAGCAATACACCGGGCGTCTTAGCGAGCCTCACGGAAAATCTTGCGAGCAAAGGCTATGTGGTCGCGGCGATTGACCATGGCGATTATATTCTCGGAGAACCGCGCGATCCGCTGCGACTATTCCAGCGCATTCTGCTCTATCGATCTATCGACCAGCAGTTTGTCCTTCAACAACTCACCGAGATGGCGAACGCGAACGACGCGGACTGGGCCTCATTGATCGACCCGTCAAATGTCGCATTGCTGGGATTTTCGATGGGCGGATATGGCGTACTGAATCATGCGGGCGCAGGGTATAATTCAGATGCCATGACGTTCAAAATGGTTGCCGACAATTCGCTCGCGCCATTGGCAGCCGATAATGAAGACTTTGCCAGCGCTACGCCGGAGCAGGTAAAAGCCATCGTCGCGCTCGCCCCTTGGGGCGCTCAAAGTTCCGTCGGCATTTGGGATCATGATGTGTTCGCGAACATCTCTGCACCGCTCATGCTGATCGTCGGAAGTCAGGACGATATAGTTGGCTATGAGGACGGCGTGAGAAACATTTTCGAGAATGCGACGGCGACTGATCGCTACATGTTGGTGTTCCAGAACGCCATGCACAACCTGGTACAGGTGTCGGCGCCCGCCATCGCGGAGACGGATGTCAGGCTGTGGGCCACGTTTGAAGACCCGGTCTGGCAGCGCCAGAAGATCCACGAGGTGAATCAGCATTTCATCACAGCTTTTCTCGACTTGCATTTGAAAGGCCTAGAAGACCGACGGGATTATCTGGATGTGCCGACGGTTGCGTCGAACGATGGCAACTGGCCACAACCCATGGGGATAGATTTCTCTGCCAAATATGCGGATGGTGCGAGAGGGTCGGAGGGCTATTGGAAAGGCTTTAAGCGACGCCAGGCTATCGGTTTGGAAATGCACTATCTGCCCAAATCGCAGACAGAGAGCGAATAGATGAAACTCTACGACTATCCCGGCGCTCCAAATCCGCGCCGTGTTAAAATCTTCGCGGCAGAAAAAGACATCCAACTGCAACTGGTCATGTGCGACATGCGGCAACGAGCGCATAAGACTGATGAATTCCTGCAGAAAAACCCGAGCGGCAAAATCCCGGTGCTCGAGCTTGATGACGGGCGCTGCATTCCTGAATCCGTCGCGATATGTCGTTATTTAGAGTCGATTGAGCCAGAGCCTAATCTGTTCGGGCGGGACGCTTTTGAACAAGCCTCCATCGAAGCGAGAAATCGCCATATCGAGCACGAGTTCTGGCGCGAAGTCGGGATCTCCTGGGTCCATGGCCCGATCGTTGCGCAGCTTGGGCTGGTGAAAACCATCCCGGAAGCGAAAGCCGCGAGCGATAAGAATGTCGCAAACTATTATCGAAGGCTGGATCAGGAGCTTTCACAGTCTGCCTTCATCGCCGGGGCCCGGTTCACAATTGCTGACATTACACTGCTGACCGGGGTCGACTTCGCGTCAACATTGGTCGGCATCCCGCCTGACCCCAGCCACAGCAATCTCGCCCGTTGGCGAGCAGAAGTCAGTGACCGTCCCAGCGTCAAAAGCGCTGATGCCCTGGTGCCGACATGACAGGACGCGAAACGAAGCCGCCGCTTGGCACGACCGCGCAAGTGGGCCTGATCAAAGAGCTCTATGCTTCGTTCAATTCGAGCGATCGTGATCGCATACACCAGCACTATCATCCGGACGTTGAATATGTGAACGCGCCCAAGGGCATCCACCTTCGGAGCCTGGAGGAGTTGCAGGCGCAATGGCGTGACCATGCTGGCAAAGTCGGAATAAAGCTAACGCCCTTGCAGGTTTTTCCGATCCCGGGAGGTGTCTTCAGCCGTGTGCGGGAAGTGCTGACGACGCCGAATGGAGAGGTCTTTTTTGATGGCCTCGTCGGTCACGCCTATCAGCTGGAGGGGGAGCAGATTCGCCGGTGCGACATCCTCGAGCCTGACGCGTATGTCGCCGGCGACGTTGGCGAAAAATCAATCGCCGAGTGAGTAAGAGCGAGATAATAAGACCGTGACCCAGGCCTCTTCACGCCCTCCTATCGAGATCGATCCGGAAGCGACGATCGAACAGTCACCCTATGGGTTCCTGGGGAGCAATGCGATCCTATTATCCGTTAGCGATCTGGACAACGTTCTGAACTTTTACCAACGCGCAACAGGATTCCGCCTTCTATCGGAAGACGTCTTCAGCGGCGACCCAGCCATGAACCAGCTTTATTGCGGAGACGCCATTTCGTTTCGGCGCGCGATCTTGAAGGCGCCCAACATGTTGCTGGAACTCTACGAGTTCGAAGAGAATAAAGGTAATCCAACCTCCAACATGCCGGTTGAGGGACCGGGCATGACCCATACGTGTTATCAGACCCCCGCTTCACAATCGGGCTATGACTTGTTCAAGGAGGCGGGCGCCCACATCCTGTCCACCGGAGATGAACCGATTGATTTAGGCGGATACGGCGTCACCTATGCCTACGCTCACGATCCCGACGGCAATATGTTGGAAATGGAGCAGCTCGATCCGCCAGTGCTGAAACATATGGGGTATGATCAGTCTCCAATCCTGAACAACACGAGTATGTGGCTATCACAGATCGCGCTCGTTTCACCAAGCCTCGAACGGCTGATGCAGTTCTATGCAAGCCTGCTCGGCATCGCCCCTTCACGGCGTGTAGTGGTCAAGAATAACCGACGCGCTGATGCGATCGGCGGGCTCCAGGACGCCCACATTCTCGGCGGCTGGTTCCAGCTCAATGACAAATCCAAAGTGCTCGAACTCTGGCAGTACATTAACCCAAAGACCGAACCCATGGCTCAGGACCGCCACCCGAGATCGCTGGGTTACAGCTTTGTCCTGGAAGTGAGCGATATCGTCGCCGCCTGCGCGCACATGGCAACCGTGCCTGGCGCTCAAATGCTTGGAGAACCGGTCGCGCTGGATGATTACATCAGCGTCTACTGCAAGGACATTGACGGAAACGTTTTTTGCTTGCGCGAATTACGCGGCACAGGCTTGGTTCATTCCGTAAGAGTCCTCGACCAGTAGATCCCTACGGCCCCACAACCAGGGCGTCTATTCCTCCAAATATGAATTTGATCGTGCGCTCGATCGCCTCTTCGCGCGAACCGCCAAAACGCTTGAACTCGCGCGCTGCGGACTGCGACGCGCCTGAGGCCAGAATAATAATCCTCACCGCATCGCGCTCAGACATCGAATAGGTCGACAGCAATGACTCGCGCAGCACCTTACCGCTATTCTTGCGAGCCCGCGCTTCAGCATTCAAAGACGGCGTCCGAACATCGACCTGGCTGCGTAAAATCTCAAGGATGTTCCCTTGCGCGTGTTCTTTGAAGTTCAAGGTCACGGCCAAGCGAATGACGTCTTCCAGCGTTTCAGTCTGCTCACTCTGTTCCTGGACTTCGCGGTGATAGCGATTGAGTTCCCGGCGATACAGTTCTTGCAACAAAGCCAGGCGCGAGCCGAAATACTTGTAGATGAGTGGATTGCTCACCTCCGCCTTTTCAGCCACCAATTCCATGGTCAGACTCGTAAGTCCTTCTTGCTGGATGATCACTTTCGCACAATCCAGCAATTGCGCCCGGCGCACATCCGGCGCCATACGAGTACGGGGTCTCTTGGTTTGCGGGTTGGCCACGGACGCACTTTCCAAAACGAACTATCCTTAGTTCCATGATCCGACAAATATGCAAGTTCCGCGCTACACAATGTCAGCCAAAATGAAGGCGTCGATATTGCCCCCCGAAATACAATAAGGGATCCTTGCGTGCCTCATATCGCGCCCGCACCACCTCCCCGATCAGGATGATATGATCGCCCTGTTCGATTTCATTGACACGAGTGCACTCAAAACTGGCGAGTGAACTTGGAATGATCGGGACGTCGTGCGCCCAAACTTCCCATTCCAGATTGGCAAAACGATCCTGCCCTTTCGACGCGAACAAGTTCGACACCGGTTGCTGACCCGTATGCAAAATATTGATGGCAAAAGCCGAGTTGGACTGAAATGCCGGAAGGCTTCTGACCGTCTTCGCCAGGCAAACCAGAACCAACGGTGGGTCCAGCGAAACCGATGTAAAAGAATTTGCCGTCAGCCCAACTGGATCGCCGGTTTCAGTCTTGGTGGTCAGGACCGTAATCCCGGAGGCAAAACATCCCATCGCGTCCCGCAAAGTTCGTGGATCTTCGCCGGATGAATATTCCGGCGGATCGCGTGGGACTTTGCGTTCGAGAAAGGCGAGAAGCACCGCATTGAACTCATCGCTTCGCTCAAAGGCCAGATAATGCCCACCGCTCGGCATCGTAACCAGCTCACCGTCCGGGACGAGTTCGACAAGTGACGTGGCCGCCTCGTCTGAGCTGATTTGGTTGTCTTCGCCCCGCACAATCAGCGCGGGGACCCGCAGTTTTCCCGCGGCTTTCTGCATACGAGATTGAAGTTCCACGAAATCAAACCCGCCTTGATAAATGGCTTCGTCAAACGCCCCTTCAACCGAGCTTCGTACGGCGGTGCCGTCGAGTTCACGATCCACCGCTCGCGCGTCGAGCTCGTTCAAATCACGAAATGGATTTGTCAGTACGAGCCCGCTGGCGAGTGGGCTCGTCGCTTCCCCGAGCGCGGTCAGCGCAATCCACCCGCCGAATGTCGAGCCGACAATGGTCGGGCGCGAAGTGAGCTGTGCGAGCACAGCGATCAGATCAGCGACAAATGCGTCAAGCTTGTAATTGCCGTCACTCGGTCGCTCGCTATCTCCGTGACCTCGCAGGTCGAGGCAAATCACGTATCGTCCAGCGCTCGCCAGCGCCAGTGCTGCATCGCGCCAGGCATGGCGCGTCTGGGTGACACCCGGCAACAAGATGACGGCGGGGTGATCTTCACGTCCATACGTACTGGCCGCCAGAGGAAGCCCCCCAAAACCGGTAAAAACAAGCTCGCTCATGACATCACGTCGCGATCGTGCGCCTTTCAGGCCACCTAGCTAAGGCCCAGATAGTCCTCGAAATTTTTACTGTAGAAATGATCGAGTTCGTCAGGTGTTGCTTCCACAGCATCCAGGCTGCGTTCAAAATCACCAAACGGATCCGAGCCACCTTCCGGATGCGGATAGTCGGTGTTGAACATCAAAATGTCCTTGCCGACATTGCGAAGGATCCAGCCTGTATCTTCCATGTGGAACGGCGTCACGCGGACCTGGCGCTGAACGTATTCAGATGGCTTCAACGATAATTGCTGCAGCGCCACGTCGCGCTTGCCGAGCTCTCGGACACCCATATCCATGTTGTACATACAGGCCGGCAACCAATTTGCCCCCAATTCGATCAACCCAATCTTGAGCTTCGGAAACCGTTCCAAGACGCCATCATAGATCATGCAGGTGAGCCAGCGCTCGGTCGAATGGTGCAGCACGGGCACATCCTTGGCGCGCGTGGTTTCAATATTAGTAAGGCTCGGTGTCAGAATCCGTTCCAGGCCTGTATTCATATAGTCTGGCGGCATGTTCACACCGGACCCGATATGCAACGTGATCGGCACATTGGCTTCTTCCATCATCGCCCAGAGTGGATCGTAATCGACATGAGACGGCGCCCGGCCACGTACGGCATCACTGTGAATCCAAACTGTTTTGATTCCCATCTCGATCGCTTGCTTTAGCGATCTCTGCGCTTCTTCCGGTTCTCGCATCGAGACGTATCCTACCGGCATCAGGCGGTCATCGTCAGAACAAAAATCCACCATGGCCCGGTTCAGCGCTTCACTGCCGCCATAAACGACCTTGAGATCCTTGGAGCGCGCAAAGCGCGACATTGCGATACTCGGAAACACCAGCTGTTTGCTAATCCCGGCAATATCCAGAGATTTACTGCGCTCTTGCTTGTCCAGCGCACCATAAGCCGTCCATTGCGAGTACTTTTCCTTGTGACTGAACATTTGCGCTTCGAGCGCCGCTGTCGTTTCAGGATCATTCCCGGCGAGGCGGTCCCTTGCACGTTCATAAACCGCGACCAGTTCCGGCATATCGAGTGGGATCAAACCAGGGTCCAAATTCTCGCGAACATATTCGCTGGAATAGCTCTCCAACCACCCCGGATATTCAATGATGTGGCTGTCGGCATCGTGAATCGTACGGCCATTCTGGTGGCTGCTAAATTGAGGCATCGTTCGTCTCCTGTAGGGGCAACTCAAATTCCGTTAGTGACTTTTCATATAATAACGGATTAGCATTGTCCACCCTTCTCGTAGTGCGCTGAAATCTGTGGTCGGCATTATGGTTGTCAAATTCCAGCCACGCAGAGCCTTTGAAACTCAATATTTTCAATGCGTTACAATCCGGCCACCCCCGCCGACCGCAAGGCGCGCAAATATCATTTCATCAATCCGGGGATTGTTATTGACGCTTTATATATTTAAGGATGAACTGAACTCAGCTCGAGAGGTATCCATGTTCGATTTATCAAATCAGGTTGCGTTAATCACCGGCGGGAATGGCGGCGTTGGACTCGCATTCGGTCGTGGTCTGGTGAAGAGCGGCGCCAAAGTTGCCATTTGGGGCCGCAACGCAGACAAGAACGCCCGAGCTGTTAATGAGCTATCGGCATTGGGCGGTGATGTCGAAGCCTTTGTCTGCGACGTCACCCAGGAAGACCAGATTGCGACCGCGTTTGAAGCCACGCTTGAACGATTTGGCAAAGTCGACGCCTGCTTCGCGAATGCCGGCGGGGGTGGATATCGCGGATTTTCTCATAAAGCTGGCCGCGAAACCTGGCTCGATACGATCGATTTGAACCTGATGAGCGTCGTACAAACCTGGGCGCCCGTCACCGACCACTTGGTGCAACGCGGCGAAGGCGGGCGGTTGATCGTCACCTCGTCAGTCGCCGCATTGATGGGCACTGGCGGAGCCGCTGGCTACTCGACCACGAAAGCCGCCGTGCTCGGTCTGGTCCAGGCCCTTGCCGTTGAACTTGGGCGCTCAGGCATCAGGGTCAACGCGATTCTGCCGGGATTCATCGAAACAGAAATGTCGCTGACGACCAGTCAGGCTTTCCAGGACGCGGCGCGACGGCGCTCGGCGATTGGACGCATCGGTACATTGGAAGACATGGAGGGCGTCGCCGTGTTCCTCGCTTCGGAACATAGCGATTTCATGACCGGCCAAGGCTTGGTGATGGATGGTGGTCACACCATTTTCCCGATGTAATCTGCGTTCGATCAGAACTGTCAGCGGACGGTTAGGTCTTTGCGGAATCCACAGTCGTCCAGCACTTTCTATGTCGACGCGAGGAAAGAGAATGGACGACGTGGCGTCCGAGTAATCACTTTTCGAACGTCAGGATGAAGATCTTTGGTCTTCCTCACAGATACTTTTCGAACCAGTCCTGTGCGAGCTGGCTGCCGCGTTCGTACCCGCCAAAATAGATGCCGTAATGATCGATATCAGGTAGGACTTCGTAGTAAGCGTCTACACCCCGTGCTGTCAGATTTTTGTAAGCACGCCCGCCACTCTGCGTGATATCGAACATCTCCTCATTGGCGGCGTCCAGGATCAGCGTCGGAACGCTGACCTGATCAACAAGATCGCCGACCGTGTATTGCGCCATTCGAGCATAGTTCACCGTCCCGGGGAGGCCGGGCATGAGATCCGGCGCACCGTCTGGGATCGGCGGCGTTTCCCCGCGTGCGATTTGCCTTGCGCGGGCCGAACCAAACTGTTTCATTTCAGGCGGCGGATTGAACACGGCCGGAACTTGAATCGCGAGGGTCTTGATCCGATCGTCTAACGCGGCGGCGGACAGCGCTGTGCCGCCACCAAAGCTCGTGCCCCAGGCCCCGATGCGCTCAGCATCGACGTGCGGTTCTCCCTCAAGATAATCCAGGGCTGCGCGGAAGGCGTCTACCCAATCCAGAGGGTCGATTAGATTGCGCGCCATTTTCACTTTAACGACACTTTCGCCGTTTTCATCCAACGCTGGTGCGTCGCCGACAATACTCAGCCGCCCGTGCGAGTCGCCCCAGCTCGGTTGGCTGAACGAAATGCAGATCCGACCAACGCTGGCAAATAGCGCTGCGTAGCGTTCGGCCGTAAGCTTGTCGCCGCCCATGCCATGGCTGAGGACGATTCCCGGGACCTTTTGGTCGGCGGCGAGTCCGATCGGGCGATATAGATCAGCATCCAGTGCCAAACCCTGACACCAGATCGTGATTGTTTGCCGTTCGACATTATCCGGCATGACGAGGTCCGGATAAATGATCGGGTTCTCTTCCGTGCCTGCCATCACGCCGCCTCCTGCGACCAGGCGCCGTCAATTGTGTTCCGGTCAAGCGCCTTGTCGGTCATGCGCGACTGAATCCCAACGACTTTCCAGACGCCGTCCATGCGAGCGACTTCAAAATGGACGACAAGTCTTTGTATCTCGGTATTGTCTGCGGCCTGACGGGACCAGATCACTTCAATTGCGGCGCCATTCGCATTGTAAACGAAGATCTTCTTATCCGGCACCTCGGTATGGTCATATCCCGCGGCCATCAGGATCTCTTGCTGCATGACCAGAAAGTCGACGATTTGCTGACCCTCTGTTGTCCACATCGCGATAGCAGGGTCGTCATTGGTCACGAACATTGGCGTGCCCCAATATTGCAGTACAAATTCCGGCCCTTCATCGCGGCGCCCTGCGCCAACATCGACCCAGTGATTGAAATAGATATCAAAGAACCAGTGACGGACTTCTTCTTCGATGGCGGCGCGATCAAGTGACATGAGATCCTCCTTTGGTGGCTGTTGCTATTGGCCTTTGAATGTGAATTTTGGGCGCGGCGCGTTTGCTCTCACGGCCTCGGCGGCAGCTGGAAGACAGCTCTGAGAGTCATCCGACATGACAATCTTTCCAGCCATTTCGGGCATTAAAGCGTCAGCAGCAGCGACCCCGCCATTCGACCAGGCGCGCAGCAGTTTCTTGTGCGCGGCGTGAGAGAGTGTCGCACTGTCTTTGAATTTATCGATCCAGGCTTCCGCAGTTCGTGAAAGCTCTGAAAGCGGGACAACTTCGTTCACCAACCCGGCCTGCAGTGCGGTCTCGGCATCGACTTGCTCAGCCGTCATCGCCCATTGCAGTGCGCGGGTGCGTCCGACACGTTCGGCGACGCGTTGAACGCCGCCGAGGAATGTGAACGCACTGATACTCGCCTCTGAGTGGCAGAAACGGGCATTATCCGCCGCGATGATGATATCGCCGCGCAGGGTGATCTCGAAGCCGCCGCCGCCGCAATAGCCCTGCACAGCGACAATCACGGGAAATGGCAGATCCTGGAGCATGCCGGTCATGCCGAGACCGCGTGTAATGCTCTCCGAGAAAGACTCCTCGGTTGAGTCCAACCAGGTGGTGATGTCCCCGCCATAGCTGAAATCCGGACCATCGGCGCTCAGCAAAAGAACGCGTGTATCCGTTCGCCCGGCAAGATCTTGGATCGCGGCGCCGAGCCCAAGGGCCAGCTCGTTGCTCAACCGGTTTTGCGGTGGGTTATTGAGGACGATGCGCGCAACGCCATCTTCATGCGTATAGGTGACTGCAGGCATTAGTATTCTCCTGGGTTGTAGGCGCGTCTGAGCGCGCCCTTTATTGGTTGCATTTCGAGACCATTAACTCCTTTGGTCTTGAAATGCAACCATTGATTTAGTAGGAGGCGAGAAAATCAAATTGGAAAGACGCATGGCGCAAAAACATACACAGACTTGTGCAATCGCTTCGGCACTGAATATTTTTGGGGATCGCTGGACCTTGTTGATCATTCGCGAAGCCTTTTACGGCACGACGCGTTTTGGTGACTTTCTCAAGAACACTCAGATCTCAAAAAACCTTCTGACGGACCGCCTCGGCAGGCTCGTTAAGGATGGAATCATGGAGCGCGTGGAGTTCGCCGACCGCGGAACGAACTTCAAGTATGCGCTGACCGAGAAGGGCCTGGCGCTGGATGTCGTTATGGTTGCGATCCAACAATGGTCGGAGAAGCAAATTTACGGCGCGGGGAATGAGCCGGTTCTGCTCACCGATCGCTCCACGAAAGCACCACTTCAAGAGCTTCGCATTACAAATGCGACCGGCGATCCTATTTCTTTTGCGGATGTCGACTTCGCACCTGGCCCCGGTGCCGACAAGCATGCGCAGGCGCGGATCAATGAAATTGCCCGCCCAGACTCGGAGGATGCGCCGTGATCAAACAGAAAACCTGTTTGATCACCGGAATTGGCCCCGGCACCGGTCGCGCCCTGGTCGAGCGATTTGCTGCAGACGGGTATCAGGTGGCCATGATGGCACGGTCGCATGATCGATTGCAGGAAATTGAAAACAACACGCCAGGCTCACATGCCTTTCCCTGCGATGTTTCCGACACGGCACAATTGGCGACACAAGTGGAGGCGATCAAATCCTCACTCGGTGCCCCGACAATCGTGATCCACAATGCCGTCGGTGGCGCCTTTGGCAGCTTTCTGGATATTCAACCAGAACAACTGGAACAGAATTTTCAGATCAATACGATGGCGCTGTTGCACCTGGCCCGGCTTACGGTTCCGGACATGATTGAACAGGGCGGCGGTGCACTCCTGTGCACCGGCAACACGTCCGCCTATCGCGGTAAAGCCCAGTTTGCTGGTTTCGCGCCAACCAAGGCAGCGCAGCGCATTTTACTTGAGAGCATTGCTCGAGAGGCAGGTCCAAAAGGCGTCCACGCCGCCTATGTCGCGATCGACGCTGTGATTGACGTTCCGTGGACCAGAGAACGCTTCGCAGACAAACCAGACGAGTTTTTCTGTAAACCGGCGGATATCGCCGACGAGTGCTTCCACATTGCCCATCAATCTAGATCGGCGTGGGCGTCCGAAGTCGTCATTCGTCCGTTCGGTGAAAACTGGTGATGCACTTCAGGAAGACGGGGCGCGATTGATCGATGTTTCCACACCGCTCGCACAGCACGCTTGAGAGAAGTCGACGTTCTGGCACTCCCAATAACGGCCCGCGTCGCACCTACCGTTTCCGACGCCCAGATGCAATTAGGTTTTTCTGACATCAAGGAAACCCGATGATCGAAGCTTCGCCTTTCCATTGATCGCCGCCGTATTCATCCAGCCGCTGATGTCCGCTTTAGCTCGCATGAGGGCCTCGAGGATTAATTGTTCAATGCATCGATGACACTCTCTGGATGGCTGAGGGACAAGAACCTCCCAGCCCCAACAACTCGCTTCATTTCGGCTCCAGGAAGCTTGGTGGTCCAATAATCCAGAATTTCCGTCGGATCGTGTATAGGGTCGCTTTCACCCATTAAGATGACCCAGTTGGTGGCACTTGCTAGGCCAGCGATCTCTGTCTGCAAAACGTATCCACGTTGCTCCCGGATGAAACCACTTAGCGTTCCGGTAGAGAAAGCCGTAATGGAGCGCACATAATCGTCCAAATTCTGCTTGTCTGAAAAACTCGCTATGTCGGCCGGCGCATCGCCGATGCCGGCGCGGATAATCGTTTCAATTCGCTTTCGCGATAGATATGAAGACGTCCATCTGGCGACCCGCTCCACGCTATTCGGATGGCGATCAAAGGCGTGCCGAACGAGACCCAACCGACCTTTTCGATTGGAGCAGTCATGTTGCAGTAGGTCTGGATTGATAACGACAACTCGACCGATCAATTCGGGGAAGCGACGCGCCAGCGCCAAGGCATGAAACGCGCCGCCGCGTGTGACGACATGAATCGTTTCAAACCCGAACGCTTCACACACAGTTTCGACGTCGTCGGCGCCAGTTTCAAATCGATCCGGCAATTCGGGGGCATGGTCAGTCAATCCAAACCCGGGTCGGTCAATCGTAAAGGGTCTGAATCCTGTCGATCGGAGCGCATCGATAAAGGACATAAACGGATGCCGGGTCGACAGGCTCGAATGGGCGATCAGAACGGGGACGCCGCCTGCAGGGCCATAATCATTCACAGCGATCACGCGTTCGTCCGCATCACGGATCAATCGCAGTGGTGCCCGGTCGCGCCGCGCTTCTTTTAACAATGGCGGCGCGTCATGTACCACAACGGCGGCTGCAAATGCGCTCATCACCAATGGTGGCAAATCCGTCGCGGAAGAAATGCCCAGCTCCTGAAAGATGTAGGCAAATCGATCTTTTGCTATCGCCTGCGAAATGCCGACAATCTTCGCCGCGTCAGCGCGGCTAAACCCTTCGCAGAGTAAGTGGATCAGCTTCGCATCACGGCGTTCAAATCCGAAGACATCAATGACAATCTGCTCAACCGCTTCGCGCGGCGGAGCTGCGACAGTGGCAAGCTCGGACAATTTTCGAATGAGCGAGGTTTGCCGCGACACGCCAAGCGTTTTCATCGCGCCCGACAAGGCCTTTCGGGCGGTGTGATAGCTGACATCAGCATGGACCGCCGCGCGCTTAATATTGCCATGCATAAACAGAGCAGCGCAGACCCGCGCTTCGAGATTGGAAAGCCCAAGCGCGCGCGCCGCAAATTCAACTTCATCACTCATATGACTAAGGGATACGGCGATCAGCACATCTTCGGCAGACTGCTCAAGCTGATCGCGAACACTCGGATCCAAGGATGTCCAGGCGCTGACCGAACTGGTTTTGACGACGGTCAGCAAAACCGGACGCTCTTGCGGACTCTTCGTCAGGCCAAATTTCTCACTAGACGGCTCGGACAGTATCCGGCTCGCGATGCTCTGCGCCTCGCCGACATCGACCCAGGTGCCAAATCGGTCATCGGTCCATGAAATCGCACCACTCGCGTCCAAACCTGCAAAAGACAGCGTCGCCCGATGTAAAAGTGGGCGCACCATGCCTTCGAGCGCGGCGCCCGCGACCACTTCCGCGAGACGGGTTTCGAATTCGGCGACGAATTGCGCTTCGGTCGTATCGATGGAGCTCGGCCCTGACGTCATAGGATGAGCATTGTTGGGTCTCGCGCAGGATGCAAGCGCGAGCCGGTCATTTTACCCCTCAAATGGGGGGTCACGCCCCCCGATGCACTCTTAAAATGACTTTTAGATTCAACATGATTGGGGAATTTCGTGCTGACTTATCCTGTTCGCCTTTTAGTCCTCGCTTTAGCGATTGGTCTGCTCACGCTGCCAAGTTTTGCGAAGGATCGTAAAGCGCCGCGCGCGAAAGACGGGACGCGCTTCTCAGCGATCTATAATGGCAAACAGAATATGCCGGTCACGCTGTATGGGGTGTCTCGGGACTGGGCGAACCAGTGCGCCGGCGGCAATGGCGACATGTGCTTCAAACTCGGCGACGCGTTTGAGACCGGCTTAGGGGACTTTTTGCCAGATCCTGCAATCGCGATTGGATACTATATTTCCGCTTGCGATAATGATCACATCCTCGGTTGCGGCAAGGCAACGCAATATTTGTTGATGGGCAATGCCGGATTCAAAAACGAGGATCTCGCAACAGACAAAGGAATTTATGCTTGCAATGAGCTCGACGCACCAGATGCGTGTGCGTGGTTGGCTTATGCCAAGTATGAGGGGATCGGGGGCATGGCACATGACCCCGAAGGCGCACGCGATCTATGGGGATGGACTTGCTTAAACGGCTCTGATGATGGCTGCCGGATGTATGCCAACTACTATTGGAAGAACGATCCTTCCGAGGACGGGCAAGTCGAAGCGATCGCGGTTTTTCAAGAACATTGTAACGAGCACAAGAAAGCTTGGGCGTGTCTCGGCTACGGTTTGATGATTGAGGACACACCCTTCATCGATTTCACCGATGAGGAGCGCGCCGAGGGCGTGCTCGAAATCCGTTGGGGATGTCTCTATGGTGAAGGCGATCGCATCCCAGCCTGCGCCGAGTACGGCAAACGGAAAATCAGAGATACGCATGATGAAGGCCACATAAACTTCGCCGAAGGCGTACTCGACAATGCCTGCAGTGCCGGCATAGCCGAAAGCTGCTTCCTGATCGGACAGCATGGTATTGATGGCGAAGTGCATGACGGGGAAGTCACACGGGGAGAAGCGGGATACTATCTTCGCCGCGCCTGCGATCTTGACTATGGCGATGCCTGCATGGCGCTCGCCACGGCGTATGAGAATGGCTCGATGCGTAAGGTTCGCGAGAATGTTGCCTCTATCCTGAAAGAAAAAGCTTGCCGACTGGGTAATCAGCAAGCGTGTGCCTGGTACAATGATGGTGCAAACGATGTTCTGGTCGCCGCACTAAAAGGATTCATGATCGATCCTTCACTTCCCGCGGCTGTCCAGCTGGAACAAGCGATGGAACTGGCTGAGAGTGAACCGAACAAGACATTCGATACCGTCGCATTGCTTATGGAAGAGCAGTATCCGGACGCTGAATGGCTCTTGGGAAATTGGTTCCTGACAGGCAAGCCTGGCATCGTCGATACGCCCAATCTGCAAAACGCTGTGACGCTGTTCGAGAATGCTGCCGTTGTCGGTCATATCGAGGCTGCCAAATGGATGGGCATGGCGCACTGGGACGGTCTGCATGGGGTCGAGTTTAATAGAGAACGCGGCCAAGCCTATATGTCGATTGCTGCTGCGCAATACGACGAAGAAGCGGTGATGTATTATCGCTCCATGCTCTATCAACCCGAGCGGGATCGACGCGCAAGAGAAGCAGCCGCGGCTGCAGCAGAAGCCGAGGAACGCGAAAGCAATTGGTTCGCCCGATGGGCAGAGTCAATCTCTTATCAGTCTTCTTCCTACTCAAGTCCGTCAGGGCCCTCAGCGAGCGCTCGTCTCGCCGCAGATGCCTGGCAGCGTAGCCAAACCAAGCTCGATAATCTGCTGTTTCAACAACGCATCGATTATCTGACCGGCGCGACGACAGCCTGTAACCGATCCAATCCTTACTGCTAACTCACCCACCCCAAGGAGACACTCGATGAGACTTGCCACTGCTTGTATAGTCAGCTCATGTTTTGCCGCGCATTCTGCAGTGGCCCAGCCTCAACAGCTCAACATAACGGTCGATATGATCACTGATGGCAATGTTTGTGGGGCGGTCTATCACTTGGAAGACAATAAAAGGCTTGAACTCACCATCAATGCTGAAAACTTCAACGTCGCCCTTGCCGTCCACAATCTGGCGCCAGAGATCGTGAATGCAGGCTTAGACAAAGAGAATGTTCCGGTCACGTTGGTCTTCGATGGCAATGACCGCAGCACGGCTGATGTGGGCATCTATCGCGCGGGCTTCACGTACAAAGCCATGGCTTATTGGGAAGATAATGATCAGGGGCTCGCCGCTCTAGATCGCCTTTCGAATATGGACACGATTTCAGTCGAGCTTGATGGACAATCCTATGGCCCAGCAACCCAAAGCCCTGCTGGGATCGGGTATCAGTACATCGTCAACTGCCTGAAGAGCCACGGTATCGACGTGAATTGACCCAATCCGCTGCTTTGCGCGCAAAATAGCGTCACCCAATCGATCTCCCCGCGGGCCCGTCATAAGCCCGTTCGACCTTCGCAACGCGCAACTCATAATGGCTGTACCATCTTTCGATGCCACTTTTTTGTGCCAGCAGGTGCTGGGTCTGTTGCTTCCAGGCGAGAATGCTCTCCTCATCCTTCCAGTATGACACGGTGATACCCAAGCCATCAGCGCCTCTGGTGGTCTCGATCCCAAGATATCCAGGTTGACTTTCCGCCAGTTCAACCAGCGCGCTCCCCATGGCGTCATAACCCTCTCGACTGTCTCCAAGAACGCTCGTGAAAATCACAGCATAATATGGTGGCTCCGGTGTGTTCGAAAAACCGTCCATGGTCGATTGCACTCCAACTTCAAATCTTCGCTTTGGATTTTGATCGCTCGTCAGACTCGACAGCAATATCTCACCATCAAAGATTCGCCCAAAGACGCCACCCGATTCTTGCTATTCTAAAAGTGTAGTGAGGCGACGGAAGCTGACATATACTTTCGCTCGCAGAGCGCACCCAGAGGGGCATTATGTCGGCGATCCAAGAGACCGAATCCAAATCTCAGTAGAGGTTTTCGCCAGTTGTTCGATGTCCGTTGCCTCGTCAGCGATCACGGCTGCGATGACGAGTTCATTCAGCGCACCGGCCAGCATTGTTGACCAAATGACTCTTGAGCTTTCGTCCAAACCTGAACCGTCTTTGGCCAAGCGAGCGGTTAAGTCGGCGAACCTTTTCAAAGTGTCGTTGCGATGACTGCCCAGGAAGAGGTCTAGACGAGCGCTTTCAATCGACACGATCCGACCGCTGCGTCGATCATCCAGCATTTGATGAAAGTACGCCCCAATTCCTGAGCTCAGCAGAGCTTTCGGCTTCTCGTCGCTGCTGCTTTGAAGCGCTGACGACACGGCATCGAACGCCCTGTCAACAACGTCATCGTACACGGCGCGAAACAAGTGTTCGAGGCTGCCGAACTCGTCATAGAGCGATCGAATGCCGACCCCGGCCAGCGCGCAGACTTGTTCGATCTTCGTGTCGGTAAATCCGACTGTTCCGAACAATTCATAGCCGGCCTCAATCAATTTTTTTCTTCGAGCCTCGCGACGTTCGTGCACCGCAAGCCCCCCATAAGGGCGGGCTTTGGCGAGCTTTTCCGAGTTTGGCATTGCGCTTACATCTCATTTTCGATAATTTCGATTATCAAATTAAGGTCGCACCCTCAAGGACGAAGAAATGAAGGTCACCAGAATCCGCATTCTTGCACTAGTGCTCGGAGCACTCATTGCCATCAGTTTCTTAGGGGGCTCAGCGATGTGGTCGGCGCTCGGATTGGCCAAAGACTTGACCATTCGCGGCGAAGCGGACGTCGTTAGGGCGCGCCCTGCTAACGTTGGAAAAGGATGGTCTGCTTATGGTGGTGACAAGCTCGGAACCCGTTACTCGGCGGCGACGCAGATCACACCCGAAAATGTCAGAGAGCTAGAAACAGCGTGGACATATCGCTCCGGCGCTTTGGACGGGCGCGAAGCGGCCCATAGCCGTACAGCCTTTGAGACAACGCCCATCCTGGTCGAAGACCAACTCATTCTTTGCACGCAGTTCCACGAAGTGATTTCTCTGCACCCAGCCACTGGGGAAGAAAACTGGCGCTATGATCCGAAAGTGCCGATCGACGGTCAACCGGGCAATCAGTTTACCTGCCGCGGCGTGTCCTACTGGCGCGATGATGAGACATCGGACGTGACCACATGCTCGTCTCGCCTCTTCATGGGAACCGTCGATTCTCGGTTGATCGCCCTGGATACAAAAACAGGTGAACCTTGCTCAGATTTTGGAGGCAATGGACAAGTTCAAATTGAGCCGAGCATGGACTTACGCTGGCCGGGGGAATTTCAAATAACTTCCGCTCCAGCCATCATCGATGACACAGTGGTCACAGGTTCGGCGATCAGCGATAATTTGAGAACAGACGCACCGCTCGGGACGGTACATGCGTTCGATATCCGCACAGGCGATCTGAAATGGCGTTTCAATCCTGTTCCGCAAGACCCAGCTGATCCTGCAAGGTCCAGTTGGGAGGGTGATTCAGCCGACGCAACGGGTCACGCAAATGTCTGGTCGACCATATCGGTCGATGAAGATCGCGGTATGGTGTTCCTTCCAACCTCTAGCCCAAGCCCTGACTATTATGGCGGCAATCGGGTTGGTGATAATCGGTACGCGAATTCAGTCGTCGCATTGAATGGCGAGACGGGCGAGGTCATTTGGCACTTCCAAACAGTCCATCACGATGTTTGGGACTATGATGTTCCAGCACAACCTGGCCTGTATCAAGTTTGGCGAGAAGGTACCGGGCATGACGTCGTCGCTCAGGTTACCAAAACTGGACTTGTCTTCGTGCTCGATCGCGAAACGGGCGAACCCTTTTTGCCCATCGAAGAGCGCCCAGTGCCGCAGAATGGTGTGGAAGGTGAAGTCTTGTCTCCAACCCAGCCGTTTCCGGTCAGTACGCCGCCTATTGTCCGCAACACGCTGAAGCCGAGTGAAGCATTCGGGATCACACTCTGGGATAAAATGGCGTGTTCAGGGAGGCTTAAATCGCTGCGCCGGGAGGGATTGTACACACCGCCATCAGAGCAAGGTACGCTTGCTTATCCATTTACCGGTGGCGGCGCCAATTGGGGGTCGACCGCCTACGATCCCACGCGCAACTTGCTCGTGGTCAACATGAGCAATATTGGCAGCTTCGCAAAGCTCACACCCAAGACAGATGACCTGCCTCGAGCAGAATCGATCGAGGACGGAGCGGAGTATGCCCCAATGGAAGGCGCGCCCTACTCGATGACCCGCGCGCCCGTATTATCCCCTCTCGGATTACCCTGTACGCCGCCGCCTTGGGGTGTTCTCGCCGGAATAGACTTAAACACGGGAATGATCGTTTGGCGGCGAACCCATGGAACCACTAAAGATCTGGCACCAGGCGGATTAGCGCTAAAGCTGGGAACACCTACGCTGGGTGGTCCGATTATCACAGAGGGCGGATTAATCTTTATCGGTGGCGCAATGGATAACTATCTAAGGGCGTTTGACGTTGAGAACGGCCGTGAACTTTGGAAAGGAAGATTACCGGCCGGACCACAGGCTACGCCGATGACTTATGAATATGGTGGGCAACAATATATCGTAATTGCCGCTGGGGGGCACAGTTCTGCTGGCACCAAAATCGGCGATTACGTCATAGCTTATTCCTTACCAGAACGACCAACGCGCTAATGCCTCTGATTGCTCGCTAATCTGGCATCTGATCCAAGACCGAACGCCTAAACCACGCCACCGGATCTTCGGCGCCTGCGCCTTGCGCAAGCGGACCGGCTTCATATGCAGGAGACTCTAGTCCTTTCTGCACCCGTTCACAGATCCAGACATCTTCCGTTTGAAAGTCACCTGTTTCGAGTGGGTGTTTTTTCCAGTGATCAGACGAGATGACTCCTGAGGATTTATCGTAGCCTGATATGCTCTTTCTCGGGTCTTTGGATTGCCAGGGTCCGACCCATTGGCGAACCGTCATTCTGCACCGTCCGGGAGAGGTGGGGACTAAAGACGAAACGCTGAAGCCAAACGGCGTGGGAACGATGAGCGTAGATGGAAACAGCAAATAAACACCGCCATACTCCACGCCCTCGGTGTGTTTGAGACGAGGCAAGCTTTTCGTTTGCTGGCGGATAAGGCCAGGTATTCGGTGACGAATAGCGCCTTCGTCGGTGGCATACCAGACCATATGATCGTCGAGCTTCTCCCAGACATTTTCGCCCGGGACCGGACCGCCCAACGTATGCTCGTGAAGATATGCGAGATGATATCCGTCAATCGCATTCTCGACGAACACTTTCCAATCGCATTTCATGTCATAGATCAGCGGAGCAGCTTCGCGCAGCTCTTTAGACGAGAGATCATGCGGCCACGCTGATCGCTCGATCGGTCTTATCCACTCAGAAAAATCGGCAACTGGATTTGGATTTACGAATACCAAGTCCTTATAAAAACCTACGCTCGCGCGCTTCAATCCGAGCCCGTCGCGATCCAATTCAGGAAAACATGTTGCCAGGTCTGGCGCGCCGCGCAGCCGTCCATCCAAGCCATAGGTCCACCGGTGATACGGACAAACCAAACTCGATCCGGCATTGCCTGCCTCTTCTTCCAAAAGCGTCGCGCCCCTGTGACGACAGACATTGTGATGAGCGCGCAAACTGCCATCTTTGGATTTTACAATCGCAAGCGGAAAAGCGCCGGCCTGAACCGTTCGGAAGTCCCCAGTCGTCTCAAAGTCCTGAACGATGCCTGCGAACTGCCAGGCATCCGCGAACAGGTCTTCGCGTTCGCGTCTTTGCCAATCGGCGCTGGTATAAGCAGCTCGTGGAAGAAACGTCACGAGGCTTGCTCCAATGTCGCCACCAGCATGAGCGCGGCGCGTTTAGAGGCGTCTCGAACATCGGACATATCCCCCATGGGCGTCAGAGAATCTGTGTTGAAATAGATGCCGGACACGCCCGCGGCGACGGCATCCAATGCCTCACTTGAAGCACTTGGAGCTTCGGTCTCGAGAACACCACGAACGCTTGCGATAAAGTCTCGCGTCCAGCGCTTCATAAGCGTCGCAAGTGCCGGATCCTCTTGGCTCGCAGCGATCAAAGCCTCTGCAACCAAAACGAACTGCGCATCAGAGTAGTTAGGGTCGAACAACCAGTCGATGAACGTTTCAGAAGCGCGAGACTTTGGAAGAGCGCCGATCATCCGCTGAACACTTCTCTCTGATCTCGACAAAAATCGCTCAACCAGGGCCGCAAGCAGGTCGTCACGATTGCCGACATTGTGGCGGATCAGCGGGCGCGCCAATCCAGCTTCTTCAGCAATCTTCTCGAGACTCGCGCCTTCGACCCCAAACCGCGCCACGCAGGTTTCATAGGCGCGGAGAATTTGTTCACGACGTTCGTCTTTGACGCTTGGGCGGCCCATATGCAATCCGTTGTTTTTCTAAGTTGACAATTTACTTAGCGCAAAATAATTGATTTTCAACTTTGATAATTAATATGATTGGATCTGTCCATGGAGTGGGCTTTCAAATCTCTGAGCGAAATGCAGGTTTACGGCTGGGAAGAGTGGATCGGCACTTGGTTCTTCTATGTCTCATTCGCCTTCCTCGCCTTTGAGCTCATTCGCTACCTGGTCTTGCGTAAACTCAAATGGTCGATGATCGGCGACACAATCACCAACTACCTCACCCTATACATGTTCTTAGCGATCAGCTTCGTTCTGCTCGCTGGGTTATATGTTTCAGCCTATGTCTACGCTTCTCAGTTCGCTTTATTCGATATTGAAGTGAACTGGGCGACGATCGCGATATGCATCGTGCTCGCTGACATAGCTTACTATTGGGAGCATCGGTTCATGCACCGCGTGAACCTCGTCTGGGCGACCCATTCGGTGCATCACTCATCGCCCTTCTTCAACATTTCAGTCGCGTATCGCTTTGGACCGATGGACGGGGTCTGGCCGATCTTTTTCCATCTGCCCTTAGTGCTGCTGGGCTTTAACCCATTCGTCGTTCTGTTTGCAGAGCTGCTGGTGCAATTGTTCCAGACAGCGTTGCATACCGAGGCCATTCGGAAGTTTCCCAAACCCGTTGAGTGGGTGTTCAACACACCCTCTCACCACCGCGTCCACCACGCCTCGAATGAGAAATATCTCGATGCGAACTATGCTGGGATCTTCATTCTCTGGGACCGAATGTTCGGAACCTTCGTCGAGGAGGATGAAAAGGTTGTCTATGGTTTGGTCAAACCTGTTCCCGAAATCAATTCGCCTAGCCGCATGCTGGCCGCGCCCTTCGTAGCCTTCTTTCACGGGTTCTGGCGAATGGGTAAAAACGTCCTCGGTGCGAGACGCTTCGGCGACGCCTGGATGTACGCCTTCGGCACCCCGGAATGGACGCCAAAAGAAAAATGCGACCCTGAAATTCAGGCTGCTGAATAGACCTCACAAAAAAGGAAAACATCATGCCTTCTCCCTCAAAACTCGCATTGGCCTCGGGGCTGGTCGTTACAGCCAGCATCTTCTTCGGTGGAGCTTGGCTTGCCAGCGGAATGACGCCGGAACTTTCAGGGCCCGCGGAGGCGCAAACCGCCCTCGAAGCGACGTCGACTCCCATGCCTGGCGCTGACTCGGGCGCCCAAACTGAAATCTCGAACAGCGAGCTGAGACTCACAGTGACAGGCGCTCGCAATACAAATGGGCGGATCGTCGTCTTGGTGTTCGATAACGCGGCAGCTTACGACACTTATGATTATGAAAATGCAGCAGGCTATGCTGAGTTGGCGGCCCAAACGGCTCCCATGACTCATACGTTTTCTGGCTTAACGGCAGATGCTCACGCGGTGGTTCTTTTTCACGACGAGAACGAAAACTGCGACCTAGATCTCGTGGAAGGGTATCCTGTCGAAGGCTACGGGACGTCGAATGCGACAAGCGCCTATGATGAGTTGAGTTTTCAACAGGCAGTGGTCGAGCCTGGATCCATCAGCGTGAAGATCCACTATCTGGATTAGGTTATCGCCGGAATCATCGACCTTTCTGACCTCCCCGTTCGCTTCTTAAGCCGTTTCATTCAGTTCGCGTTTTAGAAAGTCGACCATAGTTCTCACCTTGATTGAAAGATGCGCTCGATGAGGGTAAACGGAGAAAATGCCAATTGGCGCGTTCTCGTAGTCCGCCAGGACAATTTCCAGTCCGCCTTCCGCCAGTTCGCGCTAAAGCAAGTCCGATACAGCACGGCTTTACCCTTAGATCATCTAGCTAGATAAGCTCCCGCCCACTCCAAATGCCGCCGGCGACGGGTTCGCATTAGACTGATGAGGTAGACGGCTCGGCCCCCCTCGCCGCTACTTTGCCGAAAAGCGCGCATCTAAGCGCTCATAGGCCATCCACCTTTTATACTGTCGGTTGGCTTCATATTTCGGCCGTCTCGCGACGATTTCGACGGCAGAAATGCGGGTCGCGAGGGTTTCAAGCAGGCGCCTCATGATCGCCCTGGCCTGTGGTGCGCCCAGGCAAGTATGGTGGCCACTGCCAAACCCCACATGAGGATTTGGAGACCGCGCCAGCAGGATCGTTTCCGGCTGGTCAAATATCTCCTCATCGAAGTTTGCTGAGGCCCAGCACAGGCCTATGCGGCCATCGGGTTCGACAGATTGATCCCCGACATCGGCCCCATGTGGGCAAACGCGACCGATAAATGTGAGCGGTGAGATGATCCGGACGAACTCCTCAACCGCCAGGTTCACGCGCCGCGTGTCGCCGCTGATCTCTCGAAAATGCTCCGGGTGATCGGCAAAATGGTCTACAATGACCGCGACCGCGTTGATGATCGTGTCGCGCCCGCCCGCAAAGGCCAAATTCGCCATCCCTACCATCTCATCTCGGCTGAGCGGGCGATCATTGAGCTTCATTTTTGTGAGGGCCGCGAAAAAGTCGTCTCGTTCAGGCGCGTGCTCGACGCTGTCCAATTGGGCGTGAATATAGGTTTCGAGTTGATTGCCTTTGGCGACACCATCGCCTTCGCTGAAGACGCTTGTGCCCCATCCGATCCACGTCTCCGCCTCCGACATGGGAACGCCAAGCAGCAGCGTTAGGGCTTTCGATTGAAGCGGAAGCGCGAATTCATGGACAATATCAATTTGATCCGCGTCGATCGCTTCCTCGATAAGCTGATCAATCAAACTGTGCAGCGATTGCATATAGTCTGCTTGAAGCGGTCTGCGAAAATGAGGTTCCAGCAGCGCACGGTAATGTCTGTGTTGGGGCGGATCTGTTTCGATCGGCAGTTGCCGTACAGAGCGGACTGTCTCCTCCGATGGAACCGGCACGCGATAGGGTGCATCGGAGCTGAAGGTTTGCCAGTTTTTCGCGGCGGTCCGGACATCCTTGTATCTCAACAATAGAGGGATCGCTTCTCCATCCGCGTTGAGGGTCATCACGCCCGAGAACTGGCGCAATGTGCGAAAGGGGTCTTCTATTTTGGGCCTCGACATGTCGACAAACTCCGCCTCATTGTCTTCCTCACCCCACTGGGAGGAACGCATTGGAGACGAGTGTAGCGTATCGAAGCCCGGAACCAGGACCCAAAAAACTATCGCAAAATTGACCTATGCCGTATTCTCTGCGTGTTCCCTGGCAAACTTCCTGAAGGCGCGCGGTGTCATCGCATATCGCTTTTGGAACACGGCGGTGAAATGCGCTGGCGTCGCAAAGCCGAGGCTAAACGCAATATCCGCCACCCGCTCGGCACCGCCGATCAATCGCCGTGCTGCCAATCGGAGTCGGAACAGGCGCACATATTCGGAAAAGTTCATTCCGAATACGGACTTGAATCGGCGTGAAAAATAAGCCGGAGAAAGGTGACAGGCTGAAGCTGCATCCTCCAAGGCGATGGGCGTGGACGTATTTTGAGCGACCAGGTCCAGAGCTGGCCTTAACCGCTCAAGCTTGCTCGACACATCATTCTCGCGCGCGGGCGCCATGTGCGATGCTTTGCCCATTTCGAGCAAGATCAGACTGATAATTGAGGTCAATTGCTCGCGCTGAGACGAGGCGTTCTCAGCGAGTTCCGCGGCCCACTCAAATAGCGTATCTATGCGCTTTGCCTGCGCGCCGGAAACGGCGCAGCAAAGGATGCGTTCAAGATAATCGTGGGCGCCCTGATTGATCAAAGTCGAAACCAGCGCCGGATCGAGGTGAAGGATAATCCACTCTTTTTCACCCGCTTCGATCCGAAAATCATGACTTTGCATGGCCGGCACGAAGACCATGGTTTGACCTTCAAACTCGAACACGCCGGAGCCGGAAATCAGCTCGCCAAACGCTTGGCGGTACCAGATCAGTTCGCACGCATCATGAAAGTGATGGAAGGGGCCAACTGGCTCAGATGCGACCGGTCGTTTGATGTGTTCCGCCTTGACCAACACTTCCGGGCTGACCTCGACGGGTTCGCAAATAACGCTGTGTTCCATCGCGAAACTATACGCTATTCTGTTCTCAATCCAAGGCCGGACAGGACAATTATTGAATGCTTCAGGCAGCGATTGTCGCGAAGACTAGACAAATAGAGCATGATATCGATAGTTTTTCACACGCACTTAAAGGCGGGAACCTCTAGGTTATCGGTCATGCACACCAAGTCCGGTCCTATTTTGATTATCGGCGGCGCCTCGTGGAATCAGGTTATCCATCTTGATGACCAACTGCCTGCGCAATCGTTCAGGCGTTCCGCGCGCACGAGCTATGAAAAACCCGGCGGACTTGGTCTTGGCAAAGCCGCCAATCAGGGCGGCATTACCGCAAATATCGATATTGTCGAAAACCTTGGCGGCGAAGCGGTTTTCAATTTGGATGTGTACGGTCACACCGTTCGAATTCTATACCATCGCTCAGGGGCCGAAAAACCTGCCTACCAAGATGTCATCGCCGACGGTCGCGTCGACATAGATCTAGCTGTCCCTTCCGCCATGTTCTTTGCGGACGAATAAGAGGAGTTACTCAATGCGTTATCGTTATGGCCTTTTCGGTACGGCTGTGTTGCTGTTTTCTGCGTGCGCTTCCGTCGAGCCGACGGCGCCCGAAAGCGAAGCCTTCGACTTTGGCGGCGTGTTTGATGATACTTATGCGGGCGAGATTGATCGAACGGTCGAACCGCGGCGTCCCGATGGTCCGCCAAATATTGTCTTGGTCATCGCTGACGACCTGGGCTGGCCCTATCTCGGTTTTCTGGGTGATGAGAATGTGATGACCCCGAACATGGATATTATCGGCAATGGTGGGGCTGTGTTTGAGGTCGGACATGCGACCTCGAATTTTTGCCGCCCAACTTTGCAATCCTTGATCACGGGTCTCTACCCGGTTCAGTATGAAACGCGCGCCAAGGCCATCGCCGATACCGCCATGGAAACGCGGCCAATCCCGGACGGCGTCGACACGGACGAGGAACGCCGGATCCTGCGACAGCAATATGAGACGGCGGCCATTGAGGACTTCAAAACGCTGCCGCGTGCGCTCGCGGAGGCTGGCTATGCTTCACATCAAAGCGGTAAATGGTGGGAGCAGTCTTATGTGCATGGCGGGTTCACTCATGGCATGACGGATGACTGGAACTGGCAAGATGCCGCCGAGCTCGGCGATCGCTGGTTCTTCACCTTTATGGGCGGTCAAGGCCAACGCATTGGCCGCGAAACCATGGAACCGGTTGAGAGCTTTATCAGCAACCACGCCGATCAGCCTTTTTTCTTATGGTATGGCCCGGCCTTGCCGCACACACCGCTGAATGCGCCGGACAGCTTCTATAAGTATTTTAGAGATCGTGAGGATCTGTCGGAATCGGCAAAACTCTATTACGCCAACATTGCCTGGTTTGACTGGGGGGTCGGCGAGATTTTGGACACGCTTCAAGACGAGCGCTTGATGGACAATACGCTGATTGTCTACGTCAATGATAATGGCTGGGAACAAGCTGCGGATGTCGAATATATCGACAATCATATCACCTTCGCGAATGGGGGCCCGCGCGGTAAAGGATCTTTCTTTGAGACCGGCTTCCGGACCCCGATCATCTTCTATTGGCGCGGCGAGATCGTTGCCATGCGTGACACCGAAACGCTGGCCAGTGCGCTGGATATCATGCCGACCATTCTGGACTATGCCGGCGTCGATGCACCCGACGGCCTGCCCGGCTATTCCCTACGCCCGGCCATCGAAGCCTCAGATCTGCCGAATGCACGGAACTATTTCATTGGACGCCTGACGCAGCACCGCGCCGGCACTAATTTTAAAGGCGAGCCCGACAGTTTCACTGATGATCATATGGGGGCGGCTCGCAGCGGCTATTATCGCCGGGATCTCGATTGGCACTTTGTCTGGTTGCCGGACTCAGATGAGACGGCCCTTTACGATCTAAAAAATGATCCGGGTCAGCTCGAAGATGTTTCAGCCGCCCATGGCGATCTGATCACCGGGTTCAAGACGGATATCCGCGCCTGGCAAGACCAGTTCGAAACGGAGTAGATGTGAAGCCAACCTACGGGATTTGGATTGCAGCGGTCTTGAACCTGCAAGGCATGGCGGCCGCCCAATCGCTGGATTGGGTTTCGCTCGCCGGCGGTTGTTTCGAAATGGGCGAGACCGAAATCTACCCGGAAGAGGCGCCGGTGCATGACGCTTGCATAGCGCCATTTGAGATCACGCGCACGGAGATTACGGTCGCTCAATTCCGCGAATTTGTTTCGGCGACGGGCTATCGCACCCGGGCAGAGCGCGGCGGGGCCTCGCCTGATGCGAGCGATACTGCTGAACCGCTGCCAACCGGCGGCGCGGTCTTTTCACCTCGACAAGACAGCCGGCCGCGCGATCTCAACTGGTGGCGGTGGGAGGCCGAGGCGTCTTGGCAATATCCGAATGGCCTGGACCAGGGCGCCGCCATTGAGTCATTTCCCGTCACTCAGATCACACAAGCCGACGCGCAAGCCTTCGCAGACTGGGCGGGCGGGCGGCTACCCACCGAAGCGGAATGGGAATATGCTGCGCGCGGAGGCCTGAACGGCACATTGCTGGCCTGGGATGAAGCAGAGCGCATGGCACTGCATGAGCGCGCCAATACGTGGCAAGGCCTGTTTCCGATCGTCAATACAGAAGCCGATGGATATGCCGGAACCGCGCCGGTCGGCACCTACCCGGCCAATGGCTTTGGCTTGTACGATATGATTGGCAATGTCTGGGAATGGACATCGACGCCTTATGCGCCGTCACATTCAGATCGCGACCGCGACCTTGCCGGCGCATCGGGATTAGACTTTGCCCAACCTGGTGTTTCGGTCGGAACCATCAAAGGCGGCTCATATCTCTGCGCCCAATCCTATTGCTACCGCTTCCGTCCAGCGGCCCGGCAAGCCCAAGACCTTGCCTATGGCACATCCCATATCGGGTTTCGCCTCGCCCGTGATGCAACCAATATCGCCGAGCGCTGACGCCGAAGGTCAGTCGCCCCTGACGCGCGAGAGCGGAGGCTTAAGCCTCCAAAATCCCCTCATCTCGTTTTTGGCCACTCAGCCAGAGACCGCGGTCTGCACGCGGCGCATAACTTCTGGGTCGGTCCCGGCCGCCGCCGACACGCTTTGAACGGTCTTGGCGATGCGCTCTGGTTTCGAGGTTGAGAACAAGACCGGCGCCTCGCCCGTCTGTCGGTGATTGTGCAGCAGCAGATGCGGGGCGAGCTGCCCGGTATCGGCAAGATCGACACCAAATGTCTGATCGATCTCGAGCGCCAGCGCTGGATTATGTTCGAGATGGCGTGCGATTGCGCCGAGCGCTTCGGTCAGCGCGCTATGCGTGATCACTTGCGGCGGGTGATCCAGATCCATCCCCTTTGGCGTTTTGGAGACATCCAGCGCATATTGAACAATATCAAGATGGCGCGCCTCGGCACCGAGAATACGGTCCGTCTCGTCCTCCGTGGCGGCGCAGCCAAACGCTCTGATCTTGCCGGCATCCTTGAGCGATTGCGCCCAGGCCACAATGTCTTCATTCAGCGCATCTTCACGCGCACATTCGTGCAGCAAGAGGCAGTCGAGATAATCGGTCCGCAAAGCTTTGAGAGAACGTTCAAAACTGGCTTTCAACTGTTTCAGGCTGAAGGCGCCAAACAAATTGTCGACGGCGAGTGGCGGCATTCCCATCGTGCTGCGCAGCTTGTTCTGAACCCGCAACATCCGGCGATCCGTCCACGGAATGATGCCCGCTTTGCTGGTCAGCAGAATCTGATCGCGTTTGCCGCTAAGCACCTCTCCGATGACATGTTCGGCTTCACCGCCGCCATAAAGGCGGGCCGTGTCGAAATATCGGATGCCCTGCTCAAACGCCTCATTCAGCAAGCGGCTGGATCGTTCACGCTCGCCAGCCGTCCCGATTTCAGCAGTGCCAAACCCCAGCCAAGGCACATCATTGCCGGCCAGACGTTTCAGCTCGGTTTTGAGATTCAGGCTCATTCGGTCTCGAGCAATCCTTTCTCGCCCCGTCTACGAATGGCATGATCGCACGCGCGCGCCGTCAGCGCCATAATGGTCAGCGTTGGGTTTTGCGCCCCTTGGGATGGAAAGGCCGATCCGTCGGTAACGTAAAGCCCTTGCGTGTCCCAGCATTGATTAAACGGATCCAGCACTGAGGTCTTGGGGTCATCGCCCATGCGTGCGCCGCCGCACTCATGCGCGGCCGTGCCGGGGGTCGCGGCGGTTTCATCAATATTGCTGAGCGTCGCCCCCACATGATCGGCTAATTCAAGCAAGGCTTTCTTTTGCTCCTGCGCGAGGCGTGTCTCATGATCGCCATGCACACAGCGGATCTCGGGGACCGGTATGCCCCAGACATCCGTTTTGGTGTCCGACAGCGTGATGCGGTTTTCGGCACGCGGCAGCATCTCTCCAAAGGATACGGCGGTGAAATAGGAATGCTCGGGACGGCCCGTCGAGCGATAGACCTGAAACCCGAATCCACGCTTACGCTTTGGATCCGGTGCATCGCGCTGATCGAAGCGCGGCAGGTAGAGGCAGCGACCATCCTCCATCTCAACCGGCTCATCTGGCAGGGCGCCGCCCTCGCCTTCGGCGCGGACCAGAACATGGTCCATAATATAGCGCCCAAGCACGCCGGATGAGCCGCCCAGCCCGCCCGGCTTGTCTTCACTGGCCGAGAGCATCAGCAGGCGCACGCTTTCAAAGGCAGAGGCGCATAGAAACACATGATCCGCTTCCGCGGTGCGGGTTTTTCCGGTTGCCTGGTCGTGCCATTCAACGCCGGAGACTTCGCCACTTTTGCGGGTGAGCAAACGCTTCGCGATGGCTCCGCGCACGCAATCGACCTTTTGCCGGTCGTCGAACACATCATCATGCAAAAGCGGCGGTGCGTATCGGCCGAGCACGCTCGGCGCAGACGGCCACCGGGTTTTGAGCATGTCCTGAAGCTCAGCCTCAGATGCGTTCGGTTCGATCGGCGCAGAGATGTGACTATCCGGCAGATGCGCAAGATTGTCCGCCTGACCAGCCAGACGCAATTTCTGTTCGACGAATGTGTACCAGGGCGACAATTCTTGTGATGTGACCGGCCAGGGCTCGCTCAAACCGTCATTCGGCTGCAGCTCATCATCGCTCAAACGGTAATATTGCCGGCCATGCCCAGGCACGACCATCCGCCCGCCAATCTGACGGGTCCGCAACCAGTCAAATGCGCCGTCCTGAGATTGCGTATAGGGATGATCGAGATCATCGACAAAAGCGGCGGGCATACGTTCCCAGGCAAAGCAATTGACCTGAACCGGCTGGCGCAATCGGCCAAGATGCTTCAATGCCTGACGGCCTTTCCAGATCAGATTCTGGGGCAGAAACCGGATCGCTTTGGGGTTTGCAAGCGTGGCGACCAACCAGGCAACGGTCCGCCGAAACGGGGCGCGCCAGAAAGGCGGCGTCCAACCTGCATCGAGAACCAGGATCTTCCAGCCCGCATCGCGCAAGAGGCGCGCTGCCAGCCCGCCTGCGGCGCCAGCACCGACAACGATGGCGTCATAGGATTCACCGGTCTTGGAGGTCCGCGTTTCGGGCACAGTCCCGTCTCCCAACAGTTCACAGGCTCGAAGCAAGGCCTATGCCATTGATAGATGGCGATTTGGTCGCCCCTGCCAGCTCCTTTTTGTGACCGTCAGGCAGAAAAAAAGCCACCCCGAATTGGGGTGGCTAATGTTCATAGCGGTGAAACCGCCTAGTATTTGACCGAGCACCCATAAGGCGTGGCACTGGTCACGTCAGGCGTTGTGCCTGCAGCGACGGCGCCGAGTGCGGCGGTCACATAATTCGTGGCAACGGCAATATCGCTCACTTTGGCGGAGCGAATGGAATCAATCGCGCCTTCATAAGCCAGCTCACCATCGCCTTTGATCACATACATATGCGGTGTGGTCTTGGCATCATATGCGCGGCCAATATCGCCGCTTGGGTCAAGTATGGTGTAGCTTGGTGTCGAACTGCGTTCCGCATTCTTGGCGAGCGCCGCGTCAGCCTCCAGATAGCCTTGCTTACCAGGCGCCGACGAGATCACCTGGATCCAGACGGTTTCTTCGGCGGTCGCATCCGATTGCAGGGTCTGCATGTTCAAGACCGGCTCGGCATAGTGCTTCTTGACGAATGGGCAGTCATGATTGGTCCATTCGAGGACAACGGTTTTGTCAGCGAAATCAGACAGCGAAATAGTCTCGCCAGACGCGGTGACAGCATTGCTGAATCCGGGTGCCGCCTCACCGACCAAGGGGGCCGCATTGGCCGAGAAAGCGATCATCGCTCCGGCGGTCAAAGCAACCGCGGTGGCCATGCCTGCGGCCAGGCCGACATTACGACGTGTCAGAGTTTTCATGGATATGGCTCCTAAATATGTCCCGCTACATCTGTAATTATCTTAGCCTGCGGCTTCGACAAGTCCTGTTACAAGATCGATAGATAACAATTCCGGGAGCACTTCAGGCTCAGTCTCGCCTGGCGGGTACCAAAGATACATGGGCACACCCGCACGGTTGTGTTTCTGCAGCTCCAGCGCGATCGTTTTGTCGCCATTGGTGAAATCCGCGACGAGAAAAGCCACATTGCCAGCGTCAAACGCTTCAACCACTGGCTGGGTTTGCAAGGTCTGCAACTTGTTCGCCTGACAAGTCACACACCATTCGGCGGTGAAATCGACAAAAACAGCGCGGCCTTCTGCGGTGAGTTCCGCCACACGCTCGGGCGACCAAGGCTCAGTGTCATACTTGGCTGCATACGCTTCTGTGGGGCCATCGACAGCCAGCGCGGTGCGCGCTTGCGCCAGGGGCCAGATCAGGCCTGCGACGATGGCAAGCCCCGCCAGGCCGCGCGCCAATTGAGCTGTCACATTCCCGGCCATACGCGCGATGATGACGAAGGCGGCGACCAGACCGATCAGCCACAGCAATCCAAAAACCACTTCCGTCGCGCTGGTCGCCGAGATCAGCCCGAAGACGGGGATAATAATGGCCAGGCCAAGAACTGAGAGCAGGATCGCTTTCGCGCCCTGACCTGCAGATTTCAGCGCCCAGATCCCAAACGCCACCAAGGCCGCGCCTGCCACAACCATTGCGGCCATGCGATAGCCACCCAGCGCTCCGAGAACCGACAGCAACCAGGCTGCGGTGAGGAACATCGGGAAGGCAAAGACTTGTTTCAGGGTTTCCATCCAGGCACCTGGCTTGGGGATCATTTTCTGCAATCCAGGCAAGAAGCTGAGCGCCAGGAAGGGCAGCGCCATACCGAGCCCCATGGTCAACAAGACCAGGACGACATTGATGGCCGGTTGGGTCATGACCGCACCAAGCGCTGCGCCGAGGAACGGGCCTGTGCACGGCGCGCCCACCACGGCGGCCAGCACACCGGTAAAGAACGCGCCCGCACTGCCTTGCTTGGCGGCCAGGTCAGAGCCAACGCTCTGTACGGAGGTGCCTAATTCAAACATGCCGAGCAGCCAAAGTCCGATCAGGAAGATGATCAGGATCAGCGCAGTGACCAGAATTGGGTTTTGCAGCCAGAAGCCCCAGATCGCGATACCGGTGGCCGCACGCACGCTCAATATCGCGGCGGCGAGCGCGCCGAAGCTGACGAGGACGCCTGCAGCGTACCACAGCCCGTGTTTGCGGGCTTCACCGGCATGGCCGTTGGCGGTCGAGGCCACCACACCCATGGCTTTGATTGATAGGACCGGCAAGACGCACGGCATCAGGTTGAGGATCAAACCGCCAATCAGGGCAAACGCCATCAGAACCGGCAGGTTGGCCCCGCCGGCAAACCCTTGCGCGCTGGCCCCGGCCACGCCGTTTGTCGCTGGCAATACCGCGCCGGGCGCCGCAGAGAAGGCGAGCGCTGTCTCGCCAACGGTGATCAGACCGCCGAGTGATTCAGGTAGGTCCGCCCCGTCCTTGGCCGGCGTCAGGGTCAGCTGCAAGCCGTCATCGCCGAAGCTCACAGGCTGATCGGCGGCGTGTTTGATTTCGTGCTCGTAAGGGAAATAGCGCGCTTCCCCGCGTTGCCCGGCAAGTTCCGTCCCCGCCAGAGAGAGCACCCAATTCGCGCCCGCCTGCGACAGGGTCGCCTGGCCGTCAAATTGAGGGGGAACCTCTGAAAGCGCCGCCTGGATCAAGTCCGAGCCATAGGCGTCTGGCACCTGTGCACTGCCAATCGACAGCATCAAACGAATGTCCGCGCTTTCCGGAATGCAGACATCTTCGCAGATCAGATAGTCAGCCACACCGTCAAACACGAGCGGGCCTTCAATCTCTTCGGGCAGCGTCACCATGAAGGGCAGCACAACCTGGTCGGAATAGCCATAATCCATGATCTGGCCCGGCACGACAGGCAGGAGTTCAGGCAGCGGCCATTCAAACGCGCTGATCTGCTCCGCATCGACCCCGCCGGACTCGCGCCAGGTAATCTCAGGCGGGATGCCGGCATCGCCCGGATTGCGCCAGTAAATATGCCAATTTGGATCGATCTCGAAGAACAAGCCGAACCAGAGCGTTTCACCCGGCACAGCAAGCGATCGTTCGCTGATCAGCTCGACGCGCGCATGCCCACCATCAACAGGTTGGCTGAATGCCGGAATCCAAAAGGTGAGAGCGACGAAAAAGCTAAGAAACGCTGCGCGAAGGTAGGCCATAAAGGAATCCGATTTTGACACTTGCGGGGTCCATATCGGAACCTGCCTAACACGGGAACCACCTCGCGAATATGTGACCAGACGGACTGGACCCGATCGGCAAGAAAAAAGGCGACACCAGAGCGCCGCCTTTTGATCATGGATTTGCAGACCGCTTAGGCGATGGGCGCCTCAGGTGCATCCGGCTGCGGCTTGGCTAATGCGCGCTGGATGATGCGCTGCCAGTTGAGCAGCGAAATCATGTGCGCATAGATCGCGCCAAGCGCCCCATTGGTGCGCAATTCTTTGAATTGCTCATCCGTCAGCTCACCCAGCTTGTTCTCGTCAATCGCCCAATAATCGGCGATCTTCTGCTGCTCGCCGACTTGGTTGCCTTGCGCGTCGCGCGGTTGGAAGAAGACAGATTTCTGTTCGAACAGGCCCATGCGGCGGACGATATTGACGAACTCAACCGTCGAACGACGCTGACGCTCAAACTCTTCACAGAATTCAATAGCGTTTTTGGTGAACGCACTTGGCTCACCGTTCTCGAACAGCGGCACTTCTGGCTGGTTGGTCACCATTGGCGCGTCACGATCGATGCACAGCAAGAGGCGTTCGCTATTATTGTCATTGGCAAACACGAACGGATAGCGGCGCACAAAGGCCGGAACGTAATAATCGATCTCGGTCTGACCTTCATCCGTCACGAACAGGTTTTCGCCCTGACGGACGCCCATTGCCGCGATTGGCGTGAATTGCTCACCGACAAAGATGATCGGATAAGCGGTCGCCGCCATTCCAAACTCCGTTACGGTGACAGGCACAGCGTGGGCCTGGCGCAAGAAATCGAACGGCTGGGCGATTTGCTTCACACCCAGAGCAGCATGCTGCTCTGCGTTCAATGGTTGAGGGTTCTTGTAGAAAAGAACGTTTCCGGTCAGTTCTGCTGATTGTGTGTTCGGGGTATTTTCCACGGGTCACTCCGCTTGATAAGACGGGCGGGGTGTACCGGAAATGACCAAGGCCGACAACAGGAAGACTGGCAAGGAATGCAGCAATTGCGAATGTTTCACACTTCTTTGCGCAAATCTGGATTAATTGGGACGATGAATCGGCTCCAAACCCTAGCATTTGCAGCCCTCGGAATCGTGGCCCTGGCGGCGCCGGTTGCGTGTAGCCAAAACGATGACGGCTCGCGCTCAACCCGCCGCGCGATCACCCAATCTCAGGCCATTGCGGCGGATTTCCTGCGCACAGAGCTGGCTTTGTCACCGGAAACGGCGAGCCGCCTGGATCTAGAAGACTATCTGGGGCCGGCCGCGATCTTCAGTCTAGACAATCATTCGCAAGCGGGCTTTGAGCGCCGGCGTCTGGTGCGCATCGAACTATTGCAACGCCTTAGACAGCGTCCCCGTTTGCCCGCTGATCATGCTCTCGCGCGCGATCTTGCGGTGGCGGAGGATGCGATCCTGGACCTGATTTCCCTTGAACAACTGGGTTATGGTCGATTCGACTATTTCGACTTGCGTCCCTATGCAGTCGATCCGTTTTCAGGCGTCTGGACCGAAGGGACGAACCTGTTGGCCTATCAGCAATCGATCAACACGATTGAACAAGCCTCGGCCTTTATCACCCGTTTGCAGGCGCTCAGCGCTGCTGTCGAAGATACCAAGCGTCGTCTGGTGGCTGATCGTGTGGCCGGGCTGGAAATGCCCCGCGCATTGGCGGATGAGACCTATCAGCGCCTTCAAGCGCTCATCGCCGATGATGCCACAGCGCTCGGCCTGCTCGGCACGACCTTCGCAGCCCTGACCCTTGATGTGCCGGAGCTCCGGCCTGATCAGCGGGCCCAATTGGTGGCCCTGGTCAAGACCGAAATCGATGGGCGCCTCCGACCGGCATTGCAGGATTTGGCGGCAACCGTGGCCGAGATGTCGGAATCCGCCTCTGACCAAGCCGGCATCTGGGCGCAACCAAAGGGCCAGGATCTGTTTGTTGGCGTCTTGAAAGCGTCGACTGGCGCCCCGCTTTCCACTGATCGTTTACATGCGCGTCACACGGACGATGTGGCCCTGCGGGTTGAAGCGCTGCGAACACGGCTCGTCGCCGCCGCAGCCCCGGCCGAGGGCGAAGCTGCTCCCGTGCTTCCGGCGCCGGACCTGGCCTCGCTCCTTGTTTGGTATGAGGCACTCATGATTGAACCCGCGCCGGTCGACGTCGAACCGCCTGAGCCGGAGCCGATGGAGGATACCCTTCGTACGCTTGCGCCCACCAGTATCTGGGCCACGGTTTTGGACACGCCTGCCTTCGGAGCGCAAGGCGACTCGATATCCGCCTATCTCAGCCTCTGGACAACGCAGCCTTACTTGACGTGGCGCACCGAAGGCGATGGCGAGCTTCCGGCGCATAGACGGCTGACAGAGTATCCTGCGATTGACGGCGCCTGGCGCCTTTATGCCTGGCAAAACCGCGCCAACGCGCCCACGTCGGATCTTGAGTCCGTCGCCGATGGCTCGATCGAACTGCTTCAACTGGTCTTGGCGGCCGCGGATACGGGATTGCATCTGGAGCGATGGTCCTTGGCCGAGGCGACCACGTATATTGGCGATCATACCGGTTTGAACCCAGATTTGTCGCGAGAGTTGGCCCTGCGAATTATGGCGCGGCCAGGCTATCATACGGCCATCGTTGCGGCCTATCACAGGTTTGAGACACTATCAGAGCGAGCGCGGGCGGTTCTGGGAGAACGGTATTCGGAAACCGACTTTCAGCGCACATTGATCCAGCCCGGCCCGCGGCCTCTTTCCTATATCGAAACCGATATTGAGGCCTGGTACGGGGCGCGTCTGGAAAATTAGGCGGCGAGCGCCAAGTCGGCCTGCGGCTGTTCCAGCACCGGATTAAGCCCGGCTTCCAGATCTTTGAGGGCAGCGGCGCGATCGGCCGGATCAACCTCTCGCATAATGAATACGGTGCGTGCGCCATAGCGTTCAGCATCAGCCCAGGCCCAGATGGGCTGGACATCATGCAAGCGTCCGCGCAGCGTTGTCAGACGCACGACGCGCCATCCGAACGGCCCCTGCGCGGCAAATAGAGCCACGCCAGCTTCTCGGGCCCAGGGCGCTGTCGGCGCCATCCGAACGAATGAGTAGGCTTTACCGGAACGGCCACGAAACTTAATCTCACGCATAACTTGTTCTCCTTGTGTTCCAGTATCTATATTCATCTTTTGTTCTCAGGCAAGAAATTTATCGTTAACAAGCCGTTAACGCTTTTTCGACGCCCGGCGCCTTGTGTTGTGGTTATTGAAAAGACCCGCGACAAAGATAAGCTTGCACTGTGGATATTTTTGATTTAATGGCCTTTTGCTCACCCGTAGCATAAGGGTGAGGCGTGATGGGTTTCTCTATTTTTTGAAGCCAAAACTTGAACGACGGAACTTCGCGCCCACATAATGCTCAGATTGAGCATAACAGGAGACTGATATGGCAAGACTGATTGATTCCGGACCTGGATGTCCGACCCCTACCCCGCTCCGCGCTGCCAATGTTGCCGAAGCTAGAGGCCTTGCCTATGACGACGAGGTCAAAGCCAAGACGGATCATCTCTACCCGCTGGTGAATGATTTCATCACGCCAATGGAGTGGCCGGCTGTCGCGCCATTGGTCGCCGCAATCAATGATCTGAAAGCCGAGAAGAATGCGGTCATCCTCGCGCACAATTACATGACGCCGGATATTTTCCGACTGGTCGGCGATTTCCGGGGTGACAGTTTGCAGCTCGCCCGCGAAGCTGCAGAAGTCGACGCCGACATTATTGTTCAAGCCGGCGTGCATTTCATGGCGGAAACGTCGAAAATCCTCGCGCCTAGCAAAACCGTGCTGATTTCGAGCCTGGAAGCGGGCTGTTCTCTGGCGAGCTCCATTACCGGCGCGGATGTGCGCCTGATCAAAGAGCGGTATCCAGACTATCCCGTTGTCACCTATGTGAACACCACAGCTGACGTAAAAGCCGAGTGTCACATCACTTGCACCAGCTCCAATGCTGCGCAGGTTGTCGAAGCGATCGCCAAGGAATGGGACACCGATACAGTCGTTCTGGTGCCTGATCAGTATTTGGCCAAGAATGTTGCCGCCCAGACCAATATTCGCATCATCACCTGGCCGGGCGCCTGCGAAGTGCACGAGCTGTTCAGCGCCGATGATGTAGACGCTTTGCGCGAAGCGCATCCTGGCGTGGTCATCCTCGCCCACCCGGAATGCCCGCCAGATGTGCTGGAAGCAGCTGATTTTGCCGGGTCCACCGCGGCACTCGCCAATTATGTGAAAGATGAAAGCCCCGCCAAGGTTGTGCTGCTCACCGAATGTTCCATGTCCGACAATGTGGCGACAGAGAATCCGGGCGTCGATTTCGTTCGCCCCTGCAATCTTTGCCCGCATATGAAACAGATCACGCTGGAGAACATTCTCGATTGTCTGACCGAGATGAAACACGAGGTGATCATTGAGGAAGAGGTTCGAGTGCGTGCCAAAGCCGCCATTGATGCCATGCTCGCCTTGCCGAAAATGGCAAATCCACTGGCATTTGAGACCGGTCTCAAGCCAATGGAGATTGAGGTTTTTTCACCAAACTGATGCCTTGCCGCCGCCACATCGCAGAGTAAGGTGAAGGGTCAGAATCAAGAGGAGACCGGTATGGCAAAGCTAATGACTGCAATCGTCGCAGCGCTGTTCGGTCTCGCTCTCTTGCCCGCCAGTGCGGACACCAAGGATCCAAGCGACGTGCTCGGCTCCTGGAGTTTCCAGACCAAACCGTATCGTCAGGGTCAGTGCATCATGACCGGAACCATGCGTTTGACGTCGCATCCCGAGGAAGGCCTGTATGAATGCGCGCTGACGGCGGTCGAAGTCTGCTCCATGTGGGGTCGTTCAGTCGTCGAGCAGTCATGCAAGGCGCGCCGGTTTGGCAACCAGGTCTCCATTCGCTCGCAGATTACGCAAATGCTCGAACAAAAGGTCGAAGGCCTGATCTACGTGCCAGACAATTTCACTCTGACCGTTCAAGACCATACAAGAATGTGGGGCGCCTTGGTCTCAGCCGCGACGGCGCCGGTTGAGTTTCGGCGGTCGGAAGACGGCATTTCATGACCCGGTGGCTCGCCGCTCTTCTATGCACCGCATCGATTGCCCCGGGAGCTATGGCTGAGGCCAATATTGCCGGCCAATGGACGTTCAGCGCAACGCTCGCCGATGAATGCAGTTTCGGTGGCACAGCCCATCTCGAGAAGACGGGCGACACAACCTTTACAGGCGAACTCACCGCGCGCCAGAGCTGTGACAGCCTGCCCGAAGACTTCCTGGTACGACAGGATTGCGACGCGTCCATGCTCGGCAACCAATTGTCGGTTCGCTGTCGCATTGTCGAATTTATCAATGGCTATGAAAGCCCGCTCTATGCGCCCGACAATTTCACGCTGACGATTGAATCCGCTGCGCGCATGCACGGCGCTCTGGTGAGCGCTTATGGGGTCCGGCCCGCCGAATGGAAGAGAGCCGAAGGGGGCATTTCTTGACCCTATCCTCCGGGTCTCGGCCCGAAATCTACACCGCCTCTGCTCCCGCAGACGATGCGCGTATTCTGATCGTGGGGGCAGGCCTGGCAGGTTTATTCCTGGCTCTGCGACTAGCGCCGCGTCCATGCACGATCATCTCGCCGGCCCCGCTCGGGCAAGCGGCATCCTCGGCCTGGGCCCAGGGCGGACTTGCAGCAGCCCTGCATCCCGAAGACACGCCCGAGCAGCATGCCGCCGATACCGTCATCGCTGGAGCCGGCCTGGTTGACCCGGCGATTGCTCGGCTCATCGCTGAAGACGGCCCCACACGCGTGCGCGACCTGATCGAGCTTGGCGTGCCGTTCGATCGCACGCCTGATGGTCAATTGGCCCTCAGCCTAGAAGCGGCGCATTCGCACCCGCGGGTGGCCCGCGTCGCTGGCGATCTTGCCGGTAAAGCCATCATGGGCGCGCTGACCGCAGCTGTGAAAGCCGCCAGCCATATCCGCATCATCGAACATGCGCGTGCCGTTGGCTTGCTCCAGGACGATAATGGACGAATTGCCGGCGCCATACTCAAAGACGCGCACGGCCGAACCTCGACCTTTACCAGCCCTGAAACGATCCTGTGCACGGGCGGCTCAGGCGGCCTGTTCCGGGTCACCACCAATCCGCCGCAGGCGCGCGGAGACGCCCTAGCAATGGCGTGGTCGCTGGGTGCGGTGATTGCGGATCCCGAATTCGTTCAGTTTCACCCAACCGCCATGGATGTCGGGCTCGATCCGTCACCGCTCGCCACAGAAGCCCTGCGAGGCGAAGGCGCCATCTTGGTCGGCGCCGATGGCGACCCCTTCATGGCGCGCTATCATGAGCAGGCTGAATTGGCCCCGCGCGATGAAGTGGCGCGGGCGATCCATTCAGAGCTGTCTGACGGCCGTGCGGTCTTCCTCGACACGCGTGCGGCGCTGGGCGATCAAATCAAGGATCACTTCCCGACCGTCTTTGCCGCCTGCATGGCGGCCGGCATTGACCCTCGACACGACACCATCCCGGTCGCCCCCGCTATGCATTATCACATGGGCGGGATTCTGTCGGACACTTGGGGGCTCTCCAGTTTGAACGGCCTCAGCGTCTGCGGCGAATGCGCCAGCACCGGTGCACATGGTGCCAATCGCCTCGCCTCCAACTCCTTACTCGAAGCGGTCGTCATGGCCGCCCGCATTGCCGACCGTCTGCGCGAGAGCGATTTGAAACACGCCGGCGATAGTCGCGGTGAATTGCCAGCCGATATTCCGGAAGATGCGCTGCAGGCGCTGCGCCGGCACATGGCGGCCAATTGCGGCGTCGTCCGCGATGCGCCGGGTCTGACAGAGGTGCTGTCTCAGATCGATCAGCTGGAACAACAGCATGGACCAGCTCGGACGCTAGTCTCGGCACGCTTGATCGCAGCCGCAGCGCTCGCCCGAAAGGAAAGTCGCGGCGGGCATTTCCGCAGTGACTATCCCGCCCCCCAAGAAACACCGACACGCACATTTGTGTCGCGAGACCGTCTCAAGACGCCCGTTCTGGAAGCCACATCATGAGTTTTATCGCTCCCCCGCCTCTACCTGACATTGTTCTGGACCCCTTGGTCCGCCTCGCGCTCTCTGAAGACCTGGGGCGCGCGGGCGACCTCACGACTGATGCCACCATCAATCCCGGCACGATGCTGACGGCGCATATTCGGGCGCGGCAACCGGGTCGCCTAGCCGGGATGGACGCTGCCCGCTATGCCTTGAAACTGATTGATCGCAACGTCGCGCTGGACGAACAGAAAGCCGATGGCGATGCGATCCAGCCGGGTGACATTATCGCTGTGATGCAAGGCGAGGCCCGCTCCATTCTGATCGCCGAGCGCACCATGCTGAATTTCCTGGGGCGCCTGTCCGGCATTGCGACCCTGACCAACGCGTTCGCCGCCACGATCGCGCACACCAAGGCGAAGATCGTTTGCACGCGTAAAACAACGCCCGGCCACCGCGCGGTCGAGAAACGGGCGGTTCGCTGCGGCGGCGGCACCTCGCATCGCTATGGTTTGGATGACGCGATCCTGATCAAAGACAATCACATTGCCGCGTCGGGCTCGATTGCTGAGGCGCTCAAACGCGCGCACGCGTATGCTGGCCATTTGCGCATGATCGAAATTGAAGTTGATACGCTGGATCAACTCGCAGACGCCTTGCCGCACAAGCCGCACGCTGTGCTGCTCGACAATATGGAGTCGGATCTGCTCCGGCAGGCTGTGCAGATGATTGACGGTCAGTGCCTGGCCGAAGCAAGTGGTGGCATCACCTTGGAAACGGTCGCGGCGAAGGCTGAGACGGGCGTGGATTACATCTCATCTGGCGCGCTTACTCACTCTGCGTCAAATCTTGACCTTGGCCTCGATATCCTCTGACCTGTCTTCAATAGAAGACCAGGCAGGAGGAAATCATGGGCGCGGCAGACGGGCGAAAATCCATTTTCATTACAGGTGCAGCCTCCGGCATCGGCGCGGAAACCGCGCGGCTCTTTCAATCTCGCGGATGGTTTTGCGGACTTTACGATATTGACGAAACCGGCCTCGCAGAGGTGGCCGGCGAGCTTGGCGACGCCAATTGCCATGTCGCGCGGCTCGATGTCACCAAACGCGACGACTGGGCCAGTGCGATGGCCGGGTTCGGCGAAGCAACCGGCGGCAAGATGGACGTCCTGTTTAACAATGCCGGGATTGGCCGCCATGGCTGGTTTGAGGATATTCCGCCAGAGGAATCCGACCTTGTCATCGATGTGAATGTGAAGGGCGTGATCAATGGCGTTTATGCCGCGCTTCCCTTGCTGAAAAACGCGCAAGGCGCACGGATCGTGAATACCGCTTCTACCGCTGGCGTGGTCGGATCCCCGCGCCTGGCCGTCTATTCTGCAACCAAGTTCGCTGTACGGGGCCTGACAGAGGCCCTGGATGTCGAATTGTCCGGCCTCGGCATTCGTTGCACCAGCCTGATGCCCTGGTTTATCGACACGCCCATCCTCGACATGGGCACGACCGAAGGCGCCAATGTCAAAATGGCCGACGAAATTCGTGAACAGGGCCAGGACGTTTATCCAGTGTCTCTGGCCGCTGAAACCGCTTGGGACGCCGCGCATGGCAAGGACGTCCACTATATGGCGGGTAAACGGGCCAAACAGGCGCGCTTTGCGGCGCGCTTCATGCCGGGGCGTTTGAAAAAGCAGATTTTACAGGGTTTGCCAGAGCGCGATTGATCGTTCAGCCGCCGACCGCAGCCTCACCCATATTCTCGGTCTGAACCGCTTCCTGGGCTTGCGCATTAAGATCAGCCACGGTGACTTCGGTCTCAGCTGGCGCCTCTGACGGGGTCAGTACTTCTGGCGTGGGCGCCAGAGCGGCTTCGGCTGGAACCAGGGTTTTCACACCCGCCCGGCGCTGTGCCAGACGCGCAGCTTGGCGCGCAGAGGCCACAGACCATTCGCTGCCACGTGGGAAGCGATAGAAGATGTGCGTGCCAATCTTGTTGGTGCGGATCAGCCCAGAATTCCAGACCGGGTCAACATAGGTCGCGTGATAGTGCGTGGCACCGCCGGTTTGGCCTTCATTCAGGTCCATCATCACGTGCGCCGCAATCGTCTGCGCTTTGTCCCATTTTACGCCGCGCGGCTTCTTCGCCATCGCGCCATCACAGGTAAAGGTAAACTGGCACCCTGTTGTCCGCGTCGCGCCCTGATAGACGACATCACAGATCGAGTTCGGATAGCGATGATCATTGACGCGATTGACGATCACTTCGGCGACGCCGAGCTGACCCTCATAAGACTCGCTGCGCGCCTCATAATAGATCGCTGTGGCCAGGCACTTCGCCTCAGCCAGCATGGTCTCGGCTTCACTTCGTTTTGGCACGTCCAGCGACACCACGCTGCTAATGGCCGCCTTGTCGCGGTCATAGGCGGCATAGCGGCTGAGCGCAGAGCTTGGATCGCGCTGCAGAGAATATTCCACGGTCCGCAGCCAATCATGGCTCAGCAATACCGATTGATCGGTGAGCGCTGAGGTGACCTCAATCTCTTCCTGGCGAATCTCAGCCAGCTGAGCGCTGCGATCGCGGAACTGGGCTTCACTTTGCTGATCTGCATTGACGCCAGCAATCATCGGCATGGCGAATACAAAGGCGCCAAAGCAAGACGCGCCCAGCGCACCCTGCGTGAAGCGTTTTCTTTGATGGGCTGACGTCTGCGCCTTCCACCAGCGCTGAATACGCGCGGTCACTGAAGCGCCCGTCATCGGGTTTTTGGATACGTCCGTCATCGTCGTCTTCTGTTCCCACCACACCTGCCGGGTCGTTCAACGCGGCAAGCTCCAAACCTTTTCCTTTATTGGCGACCTTTTCTGTCGTCCGGGATTACGTTCTTGAGTGCTGCATATTTCCTGCCAGCCTAGAAAATCAATTCTATTTCGCGTTACAAAACGCACATTTCTCATGCCCAAATGCAGCTGAATGGGCGCTGAATCCCCCAGAAATACAGTAAATACGGCCATAAGCGTCCGGATTCATTACAGAATCGAGACAAGGTTAACTTGTGGACACCTTTTCGCAGGCGCAGCAATTGTTGCGCTTAAGCAACACTTTTGACCATCACAATTTGTTGCGATTCTGAAACAAGGTCGACCCAGATTCGTGATCTTAACCCTGATTCAGGACAGCATGCGCAGCCGCGAGCCGGGCAATCGGCACCCGATACGGGGAGCAAGAGACATAGTTCAGCCCGATATTGTGACAGAAAATGACCGAGGCTGGGTCGCCCCCATGTTCGCCGCAAATGCCCAGCTTGATGTCCGCCCGTGTGGCTTGACCGCGTTCCGCCGCCAAACGCACCAGCTCGCCGACGCCGTCCTGATCGATCGTCACAAACGGATCTTTTTCATAGATGCCTTGTTCCTCATAAGAGGTCAGGAACCGGCCCGCATCATCGCGTGAAATTCCAAGCGTCGTCTGGGTCAGATCATTGGTGCCGAATGAGAAGAATTCAGCGGTTTCGGCAATCTGTGCCGCCCGCAGCGCCGCGCGCGGCAACTCAATCATTGTGCCAACCAGATAATCAAGCTGCGTGCCGGTTTCGGCAAACACGGCTGTTGCAGCCTCGTCCACGACGGCTTTCAAAATATCCAATTCTTTGCGCGTGCCGACCAATGGGATCATCACTTCCGGCACCGGTTTGGTGCCGGTTTCCTTGGCCACTTGAACCGCCGCTTCAAAGATCGCGCGGGCCTGCATGGCATAGATTTCAGGATAGGTGATGCCGAGCCGGCAGCCGCGATGGCCGAGCATCGGATTGCTTTCATGCAGCGCATCCGCCTGGGCTTTCAGAGCCTTGAGGTCCATGCCTGAAGAGGTCGCCACTTCCTGCATCTCAGCCTCAGAATGCGGCATGAATTCATGCAAAGGCGGGTCGAGGAGACGGATTGTACAGGGCTGTTCCCCCATGATCCGGAAAATCTCTTCGAAATCTGAGCGTTGCATGGGCAGGAGTTTTTCCAGCGCCGCCTCGCGTCCTTCCTTGGTTCCAGCCAAGATCATGCTGCGCACGACCGGAATGCGATCGGCGTCGAAGAACATATGCTCGGTCCGGCACAGACCGATGCCTTCTGCGCCAAACTCCTTGGCGACTTTGACGTCTGCAGGTGTCTCAGCATTGGTGCGCACATTGAGGGTTCGGATCTTGTCGGCCCAGCCCATCAGGACGCCGAAATCCCCGGAAAGATCCGGTTGCTGCATTTCGACCTGTCCGAACAAGACCTCGCCTTCGGCGCCATCAACCGTGATGATTTCACCCTTTTTCACTTCGCGGCCACCGACTCGGAAGACGCCCGCGTCGGCATCGATCTGTAAGTCACCGGCGCCGCAGACGCATGGACGGCCCATTCCGCGAGCGACCACAGCGGCGTGCGAGGTCATCCCGCCCCGCGCCGTCACAATTGCGCGCGCGGCATGCATGCCGTGAATGTCTTCCGGACTGGTTTCGACGCGCACCAGGATCACGGCGCGGCCCGCCTCGGCCAGGTGGGCGGCTTCATTGGAGTCGAACACGACCTGCCCAACCGCTGCGCCGGGGCTTGCCGGTAGACCTTTGACCACCACATCCCGTTCCGCCGTCGGCGAAATGGTCGGGTGAAGCAATTGATCCAATTGCGCGGGTTCCAGCCGGAGAATGGCTTCCTCCTCACTGATCAGGCCTTCCTTGGCCATGTCGACCGCGATTTTCAGCGCCGCCGCAGCGGTTCGTTTCCCGTTTCGCGTCTGCAGCATATAGAGCGTGCCGTCTTCCACGGTGAACTCGATATCCTGCATGTCGCGATAATGCGCTTCGAGTGTGTCCGCGACGTCGGTCAGCTGTTTATAGACGACCGGCATTACCTCTTCGAGCGGCGCTTCGTCGGATTTTAGCTCATCGGCCCGGGCGCGGCTGATCGGGGCCGGCGTGCGAATCCCGGCCACCACGTCTTCACCCTGCGCATTGGTCAGGAATTCGCCGTAAAATGTGTTGCCGCCCGTTGAAGGGTCCCGCGTGAACGCCACGCCCGTCGCCGAGGTCTCGCCCATATTTCCGAACACCATGGACTGGACATTGACCGCTGTGCCCCATTCGGCCGGAATGTCGTTCAGCTTGCGATACAGGATCGCCCGATCATTCATCCATGAGCCAAACACCGCGCCGATCGCGCCCCAAAGCTGTTCGCGGGCATCATCCGGGAAGGGTTTGCCGAGCTTGTCCTGAACGGCGTCTTTGTATTGGCCGACAATGGTTTTCCAGTCTTCCGCTTCCATCTCGGTGTCGAGTTCAAAGCCCTGGCTGTCTTTGTAATCGTCGAGAATGTACTCGAACGTATCGTGGCGCAGGCCAAGCACGACATTGGAATACATCTGTATGAAGCGGCGATAGCTGTCATAGGCAAAGCGCTCTCCCGCTTTCGCGGCAAGCCCCTGCACGGTGACTTCCGACAGGCCGAGATTGAGCACAGTGTCCATCATGCCCGGCATTGAGGCGCGGGCGCCGGAGCGTACAGAAACGAGGAGTGGATTGTCAGCATCGCCGAATATTTTCCCGGTTTTCTGTTCCAGCGATTTCAGCGCCTCGTCGACCTGGGCATCGAGGCCGTCGGGATAGGCCTCATCGAGATCGTAATAAGCGGTGCAAACATCGGTGGTCAGCGTAAAGCCCGGAGGCACAGGCAAGCCAAGGCTCGCCATTTCAGCCAGGTTCGCGCCTTTGCCGCCGAGCAGGTTCTTCATCGCGGCGCTGCCATCAGAGCTGCCGCCGCCAAATGAATAGACCCATTTGGTTCCTACATCTGCGCCATCACCCATCGCCTCAACTCCTCGATTCCCACTCGAATGTCACAGGCTTTTCTGCCTGGACTCTGTTCGAAAGCCAAGCGCCACGGTTGGCGTTGAGAATCAAGTGTTCATTTCGTCTGATTACGCTGTCACCAAACAAACATGCGCCGGATCGCCTATTCCCTGCTGATTTTAGCATAATCTTGTTGCTGCGCCGCAACAATTTCAAACCTGCACAACGGAGCAGTCACGCCCTGTTCACGCCGCCATCGCGATACTGTGAATCGTTTTTGAGATGCAACGATAATGACGCGCCTTAGAATCGAGGCAAATTCGCGCCTTAGAAAGGTTGGGCTGATGTTAAAACTAAGACTTCGGGATCTCGTGTCTCTGAACACGCTGACCGTGCTGAGCGCTGTTGTCCTGTGCGTGGTTCTGGCGACCGATCCAGCGCTCTTGTCTGTCCTGGGCTAGCTAGCCCTCGATTTTGGAGAAATCGGCCACTGTGCCGATCGCTTCGCGCATCATATTGAGCAGATTCAGGCGGTTCTCGCGGATCGCGGCCTGATCGGCATTGACCATCACACTGTCCGGCCCGTCAAAGAACGCATCCACCGGTTCGCGGAGGCTGGCCAGCGCTGACATGGCGGCAGCGAAATCTTCTGATTCCAGAGCGGTTTTGGCGGTCTCCGAGGCTTTCACGACGGCTGCATGCAGCGCTTTTTCAGCCTTCGCCTCGAGCTTGCCTGCATCGACCGCGCCGTCAAAGGCACGTTTGTCCTTCTTCTCCTCCGCCCGGAGAATGTTCGCGGCGCGCTTATAGCCGGCCAGAAGGTTGGCCCCATCATCGGACTCCAGGAACGCCGCCAACGCTTCGACGCGCTTGACGATCAGAACCAGATCATCCTCGCCCAGCGCGAAAACGGCATCGATCAGGTCATGGCGCTGGCCTTGGTCGCGCAGATATTGCTTGAGGCGATCAGCGAAGAAGGCCGACAAGTCAGCGCGTTTCTCAGCGGACCAATCGAGCGACTTAGCAGTAGCATCGAACGCAGGCTGTAGCGGCACGCGCACCCCGTTCTCCAAAACGATCCGCACCACGCCCAACGCGGCCCGGCGCAGCGCGAAGGGGTCTTTTGACCCGGTCGGCTTTTCGTCAATCGCCCAGAAACCGACCAGCGTGTCGAGCTTGTCGGCCAGTGCAACCGCCAGGCTCACCGATTCAGACGGCACCGCGTCGGATGGGCCTTGCGGCTTGTAATGGTCGCGCACAGCGTCAGCGACGCGCGCGTCTTCGCCCGCTTCAATCGCATAATAGCGGCCCATCACGCCCTGTAGTTCGGGGAATTCATAGACCATTTCGGAGACCAGATCGGCCTTGGCGAGCCGTGCGGCGCGCTCAGCGAGGTCCGCATCTGCGCCGACCTTCGGCGCGAGCTCACGGGCCAGAGCGGCGACGCGCTCGACCTTGTCGGCAATCGTGCCGAGCTCTTTCTTGAAGTCGATCTTGGCGAGCTTCGGCGCCATGGCTTCGAGGCCTGTCTTCTTGTCATTCTCCCAGAAGAAGCGGCCATCTTCGAGGCGGGCAGAGAGCACTTTGCGGTTGCCGGCCGCGATCGCCTTGCCGCCATCGGTCGCATCAATATTGGCGACGACGACAAAATTCGGCGCCAGCTTGCCACTCTTTGGATCGCGCACGGCGAAATATTTCTGGTGCGTGCGCATGGAGAGCTGGATCACCTCTGGCGGCAGCTCCAGGAAAGCCGGGTCCATTTCGCCGAGGATCACAACCGGCCATTCCGCCAGGCCGACCACCTCTTCCAGCAGCCCTTTATCCTCGACCAGTTCCAGGCCCGCTTTCTCGCAAACGGCTTTGGCTTCGGTCTCGATTTTTTCGCGGCGCGCCTCGCGGGTGAGCAGCACGTGGCCATCACCAGCCAGCTGCAGGACATAATCATCCACACCCGTCACCGTGTACGGCCCGCGGCCATGCACCCGGTGACCTTCGGTTTCGTTGCCGCTGGCAATGCCATCCACTTCAAAAGGCACAATGTCGCCATCGAACAGGCAGACAATGCGCTGCAAAGGGCGCACCCAGCGCAGCTCGCCGCGACCGGTCCGCATGGATTTTGGCCAATGGAAATTGCGCATGATCTCGGGGATCAATTCCGCGACAATGTCCTGCGTCGCGCGCCCCGGAATGGTGCGTGTGGCGACATAGAACTCGCCCTTTTTCGGGTCGGAGCGAATTTCAGCCTCGTCAATCGAGCCAAGACCGGCGCCGCGCAAAAAGCCTTCAACAGCCTTTTCCGGCGCCCCGACTTTCGGGCCTTTGCGTTCCTCGACAACGTCATCTGATCCTGCCGGAACGCCCTCGCACGCCACCGCCAAGCGACGCGGGCCGGACATGGACGCAATTTTCTCCACGCTCAGCCCGGCCTCAACCAGGCCCTTGCGCACCGCTTCAGACAGATCGCGCTCTGCTTTGACCTGCATGCGCGCAGGAATCTCTTCGCAGAAAATTTCGAGGAAAAGTTCAGCCATATCAGCCCAGTGTGTTCGATGTCTTAGAGAGTGTTATGAGCGCCATCGCAAAGCGGCGACTTGCCCGTTCGTTTGCAGGCGCAGAAGAAGACCTTGCCGGTTTTTGGCGCTTCCCAGCCCTGCGGAATGAAATCTGTATCCTTGTGAGAGCCGTCGCAAAATGGTTGCCCTTTTGAGCGCCCACATGTGCACCACCAGTACATCTTGCCCTCTTCCACTTCGACCGCGATGGGCTCTGTGCCACCAATTTCCGGGTTCGCCATCAGATCTCCTCCAAATCCTTCACAGTGAAATCGGTCTCCGCGCCGTCCCCCGTATTCACGGTCGTGGCCGGTTCAAGCAACATGACATGGCACTCTTCGCCGACCGCGCCTGGGCGATGCTCAACCCCGCGAGGTACGATGATGAACTCGCCCGCCTCGACGATTTCTTCTCGGTCGCGAAAGGCCATCCGCATCGTGCCTTTGACGACCAGGAACAGCTCGTCTTCCTTGTCATGCGAGTGCCATTGAAAATCGCCACGAAACTTGGCGAGCTTCAAATGCATATCATTCACCCGTCCGGCGATCTTGGGCGTCCAGGCATCATCGAAGAGCGCGAATTTTTCAGCCACGTTCACTTTGCTCATGGCAGAGGCTCCTCATGAAACTGCCCGCGAATGGCCGGCATTTCAGCATCGGTCATGTCGAACATGGCGCGGCGCGTAAAGCCGCCGCGATACTGCTCGCCATCCTTGAACCGCCAGTCGGCAATGTCTGCGGTCAGAAATGGCACTTCCTTGCCGCTCGAGGCCTCGCCGATAAAGCCCGCAAATTCCTGCCGAATATTGGTCAGCTCTTCATAGTCGCGGCCATACGCGCTGGAGGGCATGATCACCGTCACGCGAAAATCCGAATAACCCTCATGACCGCTTTGCCAGGCCTGGAAGAAGACTGGCAAGGTCGCCCGCGCCTCGGTCACCGCATTCTGAACAGAGCGCTGCTCATAGGTCGGCGGAGAGCCCGGCGTTGGGCTGCAGGCAGCCAAGACCAAAACGAGCAGAAAGAGCGCCGCGCGGGTCATGCCTCGGATCGCTCCGCTTCTTGTTCGGCCCATTGTTCCGCGGCGCCGCGGGCGAGGTCGCGGACGCGGCCGATAAAGGCCTGACGCTCGGTCGGCGAGATGGCGCCGCGCGCATCAATCAGATTGAACACATGGCTGGCTTTCAGCGCGAAATCATAGGCCGGCAGCGGTTTGCCCGCCGCTCGCAGCGTATTCGATTGGCTCTCACAATCGCTGAACCAGCGCTGTAACATCTCGACATCGGAATACTCGAAATTGAACGCTGATTGCTGGCGCTCATTCTCGATAAAGACATCGCCATAAGACAGCGGCGTATCGCTGTCCGGCGCATTGAAGGGCAGATCGTACACATTATCGACGCCGAAAACATACATCGCCAGGCGTTCGAGCCCGTAAGTCAATTCACCGGAAACCGGGAACACGTCGAGCCCGCCGACTTGCTGGAAATAGGTGTATTGGCTGACTTCCATGCCGTCACACCAAACTTCCCAACCGAGCCCCCAGGCACCGACAGTCGGGTTTTCCCAATCATCTTCCACAAAGCGAATATCATGCAAAGTGGGATCAATCCCGATCTCATAGAGCGAGTTGAGATACAGATCCTGCAAGTCTTTTGGATTGGGCTTCAGGATCACTTGATATTGGTAATAATGCCCCAGCCGCATCGGGTTTTCGCCATACCGGGCATCGGCCGGGCGCCGCGACGGCTGAACATAGGCGGCGCGCCAGTCTTTGGGCCCCAAGGCCCGCAACACGGTGGCCGGATGAAGCGTGCCAGCGCCGACTTCCATATCGTAAGGCTGCAGGATCGCGCAGCCCTGGTCCGCCCAGTAATTCTGCAGGCGCAGGATGAGATCCTGAAACGAATTTGGTTTCTCGCGGGCAACAGGTGCGGACATGGTAGGTTCAACCGAATAGACTAATGCGCCTCCGCCTACTCCTGTCTGCGCTTTGGGGCAACCATTCGGCGCGCTTAATTCCAGTCAATGCCAGCGCCGTCCCGCTGCATGGCAATCGCCCAATCGGTTCGCTCGCCGCCTTTTTCGCGATAAAGATAGCGCGGTTCCAACAGGCGCATCGGACCAGATCGCAAGGCATTGCGCGCGCGCACCAGGACCCGCTTGGCATCACTGCCCGGATAGGAATGCACCGGCAGGACTGTGATTTCGCCGGTCTGTCGCTCGATCACAGACAGTATCCGGGCGAGATCCGCGGCCCGGTGGACCATGATGAACGTCCCCTTGGGTTTGAGCGCGAACAGCATTGCATTGATCCAGTCTTTCAAGGTCACGCTTTCAAGATAGGCCGCCGCTTTGCCTACGCCGGGCGCCTGGATCGTTCCTGACTCGAAGAATGGCGGGTTGGAAAACACCAGATCGAACCGGTTCTGCCAGTCCCCCGGCAATTGGCCCGCATTGATCTGTTCGCTGCGGACGCGATCCTGAAAGCCGTTCTCGGCAATTCCGCGCTGCGCAAGCGCGACCATGTCGGCATCAATATCGACGCCCAAGAGCTGCGCGCAGGGCAATCGGAAAGCGGCCGTCAACAGCGCGCCGCCGCACCCACAGCCCATATCCAGCGCTTCGCCCCCCTCGCCTGACGCCAGCGCTGCGGCCAGCAATAGGCTATCGGTGCCGGCTCGAAATCCATCAACCGGCTGCACGATCTTGACGCGTCCATTGTAGAAATTGTCGATCGTGACGCCTGTCACGCATCTTTCTCCACATCTCGAAGCAAATAGCGCGCCCGCTCTGCCAAATCCTCGCGCACGGTGATCCGGATCGGCACCATCGGACCGCGACCATCAATCATGGCGGTGTGCTCATCCAGGACAAAGGGTTCAATCCCGTCCTCTGTCAGCAAATGCCGGATATATGAGAGCTTCACCAAATCATTGGTGCGAAACACTTCTTCCACCAAGAATTCTCCAAGATTGTGACATGCGGTGGCTTACCGCAGCTGTCAGACTTCAATTTTGCGCTACTTGTATGGAAAGCGACGTAAAAGTGAAATAGGACTTCTCGCGTGACTGCGCAAACCAACCCCTCCCGCACTGCCGATATCAGCACGATTGTTGAACGTTTGCAGGACATGCTGGCCAGCGACCTCACCGCAACGGAGGCGCTGCTCACCGAGCGTGCGAAAAGCCCGGTCGATGTCATTCCTGATCTGTCTGGATACATCGTCTCAGCTGGGGGCAAACGTTTGCGCCCGATGATTACGCTGGCCGCAGCGCATGCTTGCGGCGGAACGAATCCCGGCACGCACGCACTTGCGACAGCTGTTGAGTTTATTCACACAGCCACATTGCTGCATGATGATGTGGTCGACGATAGCGATCTTCGGCGAGGCAAAAAGGCGGCGAAAAACGTCTGGGGCAATAATGCCTCCATTCTGGTTGGCGATTTCCTGTTCGCCCGCGCGTTCACCCTGATGGTTGAAACTGGGAGCCTGGAAATCCTGCGCATCTTGTCGGACGCCTCATCCGTCATTGCCGAAGGCGAAGTCCATCAGCTGGCCGCAGCCAGCCGCACAGACCTGCCGACCGAAGAATATCTCGCAATCATTGAAGCCAAGACAGCGGCGCTGTTCGAAGCCGCGGCGGAAGCCGGCGCCCTGTCTGCCGGGCCGGGCGGAGAACCCCATGCCGCCGCGCTGGCGGCGTATGGCAAGAATCTCGGCCTCGCCTTCCAGATCATTGACGATGCCTTGGATTATGGCGGCACCACGTCGGTCATCGGCAAAGCGGTTGGCGACGATTTCCGGGAAGGCAAATCCACCCTACCCGTCATCATCGCGCGTCGTCGTGGCAGTTCCGAAGATCAGGACTTCTGGGATCGCGCCCTTAATCCCGAGCATCAGACCGAAGGCGATCTCGCCCATGCGATCTATCTGATCCGCTCGACCGGGGCGGCGGAAGCCACGCTGGTCGAGGCGCGGGCCTATGCCGAACTTGCTAAAGCCGCGCTCCGCTCTCTGCCCGAAAGCCCGTGGACCAAGGCGCTCTCAGATCTTGCAGATTTCTGTGTCAGCCGGGCGCATTAATCGCATCCAGGCGCAGCTCGCACTAAATTAATTTTCAGACTTTTACTTGCCTGAAACCGCGGTCATTGAGACAAGACCTATTATGTTGCGTGCGTTCGTCCTGTCAGCGTCTTGCCTGACGCTCTCCGCCTGCGTGTCAGGCACGCCAGCTGTGCCGTCTGATATTCTCGCTCGGGCGGAGTATGATACGCAGCTGCGCCAGGAAATTGATACGCTCAGCACCTATGCGGTGGCGAAATATGCTGGCCTGACAGACAATGCCGAAACCTCGGCGCAGAAATATGCCCGCCTGCTGCGCACGGTTCAGGATGATCCCTGGGTGGCCGAACAAGCCATCTTCTCGGTTTTGCGCATTGGCGAGGTGGACCGCGCGGTCAGCTTGGCCAAACGGTTACCGAAGGACACGTTGAGCGATACCGAATTGCCGCGCCTGCTCCTAGCCGTGGATGCGACGCGGCGCGGCAATACACAAGAGGCGCTGGAATATCTGGATCAGCCCTGGCGCAATGATTATCACGCCATGCTGGCGCGCAGTCTCGCCGCCTGGAACCTGTTGGATGATGATCCAGAGGCCGCGATTTTGCTGCAACAGCAAGCAGGCGGAGAAAACGGTCTCTATACCCTGATGGGCCAAACCCTCGCCGCGATCATGAAAGCCAATACCGGCGATCAAGCCTCCGCCCTATCGGATCTTGGATACTTGTTTGATCTCAGCGCCCGTCTGGCGCTTGGCGTGGAAACAGAAGCCCGCCTGCTGGCCCTTGCCGGCGAAGAAGAGATGGCGCTCGAGCGTCTCACCATATTCCGCAATGAAGTCGGGCGTCATCCGGCTTTGCTCGCCTTGGCGACCGAGATTGATGCCGGTGAAGTATCGCCGCTGAAAGTCTATTCCGCCGCCCAAGGGACCGCGCTCGCCTTCTATCTGGTGACGGCACCGCAAGCCGCGCAAGCCTATGGCGACGCGCCGGTCGTCTATTTTGCCATGGCCAATCATCTTGATCCGGATCTCGATGTCGCCAAAGCGCTGTGGGCCGACGTGCTGGACAAAGCGGACCGAAGACCCGAAGCGATCGATTTACTGCAATCCATCCCCAAAGACTCCGTCCATCATACCAGCGCACAAGGCCAACTCGCCTGGGCGCTGCGCCGGGAAGGCCGGGATGATGAAGCGCTTTTGGTGGCGCGCGAAACCCTGGCGCGCACCGATAACCGAAATATTCGGGTGCAGCTCGCCGATCTCCTGCAATCGCTGGGGCGCGACGGCGAAGCCGAAGACACGTTCACCGATATTATCAACGCGGATGAAGCCCAGGGCCATTATGATTGGCGGATCTATTATGCCCGCGGCGGCGCCCGTGAGCGTTTGGGCGAATGGCCTCGGGCCGAGAACGATCTGCAAACCGCCATGAACCTGCGCCCGGATGACCCGACCATCATGAATTATCTCGGCTATAGCTGGATTGATCGGGGGATAAATCTACAAGAAGGCCTGGCATTGATTGAGACCGCCTTGCGGCTGGCACCCGACAATGGCGCGATCACAGACAGCCTTGGCTGGGCCCATTACAAGCTTGGCAATTATGAGCGCGCAATCTTCTATCTCGAGCGCGCCGCCGAGCTCGAACCGACCATTTCAGAGATTCTGGATCATCTTGGCGACGCGTATTGGCAAGTCGGTCGATTCAAAGAGGCTGGCTTTCAATGGGAGCGCGCCCTGAAATATGCCGTCGACGAGTCAGAGCGCGACTTGCTGGCTCAGAAACTGAATGGCGGCATTGCCCTTCTGCAAGCGGCGAATGAAGATCAGGTGCCAGCCTATCCATGACCCGCTTGTCGGAATTTGCGCCTGCCAAGATTAATCTTTCGCTTCATGTTGGGCCACCCAAGGAGAATGGGCGGCACAATCTAATTTCATTGGTCGCCTTCGCAGATCACGAGACGGCCGATCATCTAACCGCAGAACCGGCAAGCCAATTCAGCCTGGCCGTAGACGGCCGCTATGCGAACGCTTGTGGTCCAGCCAAGAGCAATCTTGTCCTCAAAGCAGCGCGGGCGATGAATGACGCGCTCGATGGCAATGCCCCGCCCTTGGCTTTTCGGCTTCAGAAAAATCTGCCCTGCGCGGCGGGGATTGGCGGTGGATCTGCCGATGCCGGCGCGGCGCTGAGACTGATCGTTCGCGCCCATGGCGGCGATAATGTCCAGTCACTCGCCGAAACCATAGCGCCGTTGATTGGCGGTGATGTGCTCGCCTGTTTTCGAAGCATTCCGGGGCTGATGTCTGGCGAGGGCGAGAATTTCGAGCCGCTGCTCAGCGTGCCGACGATTCCAGCGGTGCTGGTCAATCCGGGTGTCGCCTGCCCGACCGGCCCGATTTTCAAAGCCTATGATGCGGTTGCCCCAAGCGCGATCCCGGAACACCCGCCCTTGCCCGACAATCGCACTTCGCTGCGGGCCTTTCTGTCCTGGCTGCGCGACAATACCGCCAATAGTTTGGAATCTTCAGCCATGAGCGAGCATCCGGATATCACCGAGACGCTGGGCCTGTTGCAAGCCATGCCTGGCGCGCGCCTGACCCGTATGAGTGGATCAGGCGCGACCTGTTTTGCTCTGTTTGACGGCATGGACGCCGCCCAGTCAGCCGCCGCGGCGCTCACCTCGCAACGCCCGGATTGGTGGATCAGCGCGACTATGCTGGGAGCCGGTCGATGAGCGCGGGTCTGATTATCGCAAGCGCCGCGTTCGCTGCGCTCGGCTTTGCCTTCTGCCTGATCGCGATTGCCCTGGTTAAACGCACCGGGGTGGTCGATGCGCCGGATGGAGATCGTAAAACGCAGGCCGTTCCGGTGCCGCGTCTCGGCGGCGTCGCGATCGCGCTTGGCGCCATTCTCAGCAGCGTGATCGGTTTCCTAATCCTCATCATCTCCTGGGGCGCTGGCCTCGGTACAGGACTGACTGAATTCACCGCCGCCATCGGGGATTTGTTGCAAGGTCAGGAGGCGCTTCTTCTGGTCGTTCTGGGCGCCTTCTGTCTGGGGCTTTGGGATGATGTCGCGACGGCCAATACCAAACTGAAACTCGCCGCATTGATCGGTCTGTGTGCGACCGCCGCAGTCTTAGGATTGAAACCAGCGGCCTTGTTCACACCCTGGGGGGAGATCACGATCCCGGCGGTCCTGATCATTGGCAGCGCGGCTTGGCTTTTGGTGTTCACCAATTCGGTCAATTTCATCGATGGCGCCAATGGCATCGCGATCGGATCACTGGCAGTCATGTTCACAGGGCTCGCCATTTGCGGAACCGTCATTGGGCACTGGGGGTATAGCGTGTTCTGGTTTGCCTTGCTGGGCGCCATAGCAGGTTTCTTGCTGCACAATTTACGCGGCACGCTTTATGTCGGCGACGCTGGAGCCCTCGGCTTGGGGGCCTTGTTTGCGGCGCTCAGCCTTCGGTCGGGCCTCGACATCTGGACCATCGCCACGCTGGCTTTGCCATTCCTGGTGGACGTATTGATGACCCTGATCTGGCGGGCCAGGCACGGGCGCAGCTGGCTGCAACCGCATACCGATCACGCCTATCAGCTGTTAATCGCCAAGGGTTGGACGCATCTCGATGCCGCCATCTTGTATTGGGGGTTTTCAGCGACTTGCGCAGGGATGGCTTATATCGCAGCGCAAGGCGGCGGGGCCGCGCCCTTTGCGGTGTTCTGGGGCTTATGCGCGGCCGGAATCATCCTCTGGATCCGTCACCGGCGGTCCGCCCAATAAGGCGATTTCTCGCGCCAAGTCCTGCGGCGGCAGTGTTTGCGCTTTCATGTTCGGGCGACAAGTCCAGGCCACTGGAAACATCAAAACAACCAAAGCCAAACCAGCGATTGAGGCTTCGACCGCGCCGCGCCCTGTCATATCGGTGACGCCGACATAGATGAGAAAAAATCCGAGTAGCGTCCCGACAACACCCAAAACGAATAGCGCCAACCGCCACGCCGCCGAATATCCGTGCTCGATCTCCAACTCTGGCTGCAAGCGGGACAGTTCATCAAGCACCGCGCGCACCAGGGCGAAGAACTCGGCGCGCCCGCCACCATGATCATTGCATTCAATCTTGGTGACGCCCTGCTCTGACTTCAGATGCAACCAGGCCGACCGCGTCCCGCGATAGGTCACCGTGTTCCAGCTGGCCGATGTGACGGCGGCGAGGTTGAGCGCCGTCTCGCCCCCTCGCCGCATCAAATGATCATCCTTGATCGCCCAGGTCTGGGCTTTGCGAACCGGCGCCGGTTTGAACGTGTATTCGCGCATCCCGGCCGCCCCGGCCTACATGTTCGGATAAGCGGGTCCGCCACCGCCTTCTGGCGTGACCCAATTAATGTTCTGGTTCGGATCCTTGATATCGCAGGTCTTGCAGTGAATGCAGTTTTGCGAATTGATCTGGAAGACCGGCTCTTTGCCCTCTTCCTCAATCCACTCATACACCCCGGCTGGGCAATACCGCGCCGACGGACCATTGAAGACATCGCGTTCGGACGATTTTTGCAAAGCCAGGTCCGCCACCTTCAGGTGCTTGGGTTGGTCTTCGGCATGATAGGTGTTTGTGAACGAGACATTGGTCAGCTTGTCGAAGCTCAAGACGCCATCCGGTTTCGGATACTCGATGGGTTTGAACTTGCTGGCTGGCTTCAAATACTCATGGTCCGCTTTGCCGTGCTTGAGCTGAGGAATATAGCCAAAGCCGAGCAGATAGCGCATCCACATGTCCGGCATGCCGAGCACCGCGCCGGGCATTGTTCCGAAGCGTGACATGAGCGGCTTCACATTGCGAACGCGGGCGAGATCGGTCCACACCCAACTGTCGCGAACCGCTTGCTGGTAAGCGCCGAGCTCATCCGAAGCGCGTCCATCGCGCAACGCGGCAACCGCCTCTTCTGCGGCCAGCATGCCAGTCTTCATGGCATTATGCGTGCCTTTGATCCGCGGCAGGTTCACAAACCCGGCCGAGCACCCGATCAGCGCGCCACCCGGGAAGGTCAGTTTCGGGATCGACTGGATGCCGCCAGACGTAATCGCGCGCGCGCCATAGGCTTCGCGCTTGCCGCCCTTCAGGAATTTGGCGATCTCGTCATGATGCTTGTAGCGCTGAAACTCATCATACGGCGACAGGTGCGGGTTCTTATAGTTCAGGTGAACCACATAGCCGACAGAGACATAATTCTCGCCGCCTTCTGAGAAGTGGTACAGGAATCCGCCGCCATTGCCGTCTTTGTCTTTTACCGGCCAGCCAAAAGTGTGCTGCACATAGCCGGCGCTGAACTCAGGATGATCTGCGGGAACTTTCCAGACCTCTTTGAGGCCGATGCCATATTTTTGTGGGTCGCAATCAGCTTCCAGATCGTATTTCGCTTTGACTTCCTTGGTCAGCGAGCCGCGCGCGCCTTCGGCGAACAGGACATATTTGCCGAGCAATTCCATGCCTGGCTCAAAGTCCGGCTTGTGGCTGCCATTTTCGGCGATGCCCATGACACCGGCAACCACGCCGCGCACTTCGCCATTGTCGCCATAGGCGATCTCTGAGGCCGCAAAGCCCGGGAAAACCTGGACTTCCAATTCTTCGGCGCGCTCACCCAACCAGCGGCAAACATTCGCCAGAGAGCCGATATAGCAGCCATGATTGTGCATGAATGGCGGGAAAGCAAAGGTCGGCATCGCCATCGCCCCATTAGGGCCGAGCAGCTTGTACTTGTCGGCATTAACTTCGGTGCGGATCGGGCGATCATCGCGGGTCCGCCAGTCAGGAATCAGCTCGTCCAGCGCTTTCGGATCGAGCACGAGGCCTGAGAGAATGTGCGCGCCGATCTCGCCGCCTTTCTCCAGAACAACAACTTCCAATTCTTCACCGGCTTCATTGGCCAGCTGTTTTGCCCGGATCGCAGCGGACAGACCCGCAGGTCCTCCCCCGACAATCACCAGGTCAAATTCCATGGACTCGCGTTCGCTCATCAATTCTCTCCCAAAAGCTGGCAGCACGACTTGCGCGCCATTTAGGTATATTCCACTATCCACCCACCTCTTTAGCCAAAGTTTACAAGGTCACAATGCCCCAAAATGCCTCTGCCGCAGCGTTAAAGGCGCTCACCGAGTGGTGGGAGGATATGGGAGTCGCTGTCGATCAGGCCGAGATCGACGCCGTGACCAGGGCGCAGCGGGCCGATCCCGCAGGCGATGCAGCTGCGCGCCCGGCCCCAAGCGGCGAGGCGCCGTCAAACGGCTCTGATCAAGCCCAAGGCAAGAGAAAATCACGCCGAAGCCAGGCCAAATCATTGGACGATTGGATTGCTGAAGCCGAATCACTGGCGGCGGGCGCAGATTCGCTCGAAAGCTTGAAAGCGGCCATTGAGAGCTTTGACGGCTGCCCGCTCAAGCAGCTTTGCGAAAAGACGGTCGTTTATGATGGCACGCTGAACGCGCCAGTCATGGTGCTCGGCGAAGGCCCAGGCGGACAGGAAGACCGGATCGGCCTGCCCTTTGTCGGCAAGGCGGGTCAACTCTTGGACAAAATGCTCGCCGCCATCGACCTGGATCGAAAACGCAATGCCTTTATCTCGAACGTGAATTATTGGCGGCCGCCTGGCAATCGCAATCCGGAAGCCGATGAGCTCGCGGTTTGCCGCCCGTTCGTGAACCGAATGGTGGATCTGGCCCAGCCTAAGATCATCATCGCCACCGGCGGCGTGGCGGCGAAAACCCTGCTCGACACTAAGACCGGGATCATGCGTCTGCGCGGATCCGAGCGTCCTTTCGAAACGCCAGCCGGAACTGTGGTGCCGCTGGTGCCGATGTTTCACCCCGCCTATCTGCTCCGCCGCCCACAAGACAAAAGCCGCGCCTGGCGCGATCTGTTGCTGGTACAGGCGCGATTGAATGAGATGGGCGTATCGCTTTAAATGCCCGCCCCGCTATCGATCATCATTCCGGCCTTGAATGCCGAAAGCGTTTTGCCGCTCTGCCTCAGCTCCTTGATGCCCGGGCTCGAGATGGGGCTGATCCGCGAAGTCATCCTGGTCGATGGTGGCAGTGAGGATCAGACGCGGCGACTGGCCGATGGCGCGGGCGCAAAAGTCGTCTCTGCACCAGAAAAAGGCCGGGCCGCGCAACTGCGCCATGGAGAGGCGGAAGCCCGGGGCGACTGGCTGCTTTTCCTGCACGCAGACACCGCACTCTCGCGCGACTGGGCTGAGCGTGCCAAGGCCCATATCGCCGATCGGCCGGACCAGGCCGCGGCGTTCACGCTTGCCTATCGCTCTGATCACCCCATGGCCAAAGTCGTGGCGCGGCGGGCCAATTGGCGCGCCCGGACCCTCGGCCTGCCCTATGGCGATCAGGGCCTCCTCATATCGCGCAAGCTCTATTCCGAAATTGGCGGCTACCCAGACACGCCCTTCATGGAGGACGTGAAAATCGTCCGAGCCTTGGGTAAGAAACGCCTGGCCCTCTTGTCGGCAGAGGCGCGGACGGATGGGTCGAAATATGATCGGGACGGCTGGCGCAAACGCTCCTGGCGCAACGCGTTTCTGGTGACGCGATATTTTCTTGGCGCCAGCCCGGAAAAATTGGCAAAATCCTACTCCTGAGATCGCGATTCGAGGATGGACTATGACGCTGGATGCAAACTGGGACGAGGAATTGGAGGCCGGTTATGTCTACTTGCCGGATCATCCCGGCGCCGGCACGCCGGGCTGTGTCGCTCGCTCGATCGATGTGTTTGCTCTGGATGAAACCCTTCGCGGTCTGCAGATCATCCTCGACGTGGATGAGCGCAATCGCGTGATCGGCATCGAGATCGTTCGCTGATGCGCCCCGCTCACTTGCTCATCTATGCCAAGCCCCCGCGCATGGGTCTCGCCAAGACAAGACTGGCGCGCAGCCTCGGATCGCCAACCATGGCGCGGCGAATCGCAATGATGACCCTGGCCAGAACCATACGCGCGTCCTTGGGCGGCGCGTGGACGCCCGTGCTCTACACGGCGCCCGACAGCGCGCTTGGCGAAAGCCTGGGCGGCATCTGGCCGGCGGCGATTGCACGGCGCTCGCAAGGTCAAGGCGATCTCACGCAGCGCCTAAATAAAGGCCTCATCGAAGCGCCGCCTGGCCCGGTCCTGTTCATTGGCGCCGACGCCCCGGACCTCACCCCGGCCCTGATCCGCAAAGCGATTGTGGCGCTGCGCCGTCATGATGCGGTGTTCGGACCAGCAAGCGATGGCGGGTTCTGGCTGTTCGGCCTGAACAAGTCGGCGCGCACCAAAAGCCCGTTCGGGAATGTGCGCTGGTCGGGCCCGCATGCGCTCTCTGACGTCAAAGCCAACTTGCCGATTGGCGCGCGCGTGGCCGAATTGCCGACTCTGATCGATCTGGATGAAGCCGAAGACTGGCAGGCCTGGCGCGCGGAGCAAAAATAGCTCCTCCAAGCGCTCTGCCCCGCCCGGTCTGGGCGGTCCATCCCCCGCAAGGGCCGCGACGAGCGGGAGCGAAATCATCGCTCGCGATCCGAGCCACACGATCACGTGCTGGACCCCACGAGCAAGCCGTGGGGAGCGTGCTGGGAAAGCCGGGGAAAGAGGCGGAAAAATGTGTCCGCATTGGGTCAGAAGCGGACATAAAGATCAATATCCGCAATCGACAGGTGGACAATCGGCGTTGGGTCGCATTACACATAGTAATAGTGTTACACTTGGTGTCCCCGCAATGGTTCGTATTATTCTGCTTTTAATTTCGATCTTTGCCGCGTGTTCCCAGCAGGCCATGGCTTGCTTCGCAGCACCTGAGCACATGTATCTAAGTCACGATGCCACAATCGCACACGCAGAGTGGATTGCGATCGCGCAGCCAATCCGCCGAACCCAAACTGACGACGGTCCAGCATACGAAATGCGCGCAATTGAGTATTTGAAAGGTGATGGACCAGAGACAATTGCGATTCCAAATGCACACCAAGGGGCGGCGCGCAATCACTCTAAGCAACCTGCCGAAGGAAATTATTACGCGCACACGGCTTCAAGCTTTTGGGAGTTTGGTGGAAGATATTCAAATTGGCCTGACTGTGAAATTCACCCGGGATTCTTATTTCGCGACCACACCTACCTTATTTTCGGTCCATTGGACTACAATTTGGGGTTCGAAAACATCACGGATGAAGGTGACGCCTGGCTAGCTTATGTTCGAGCGAAACTTTCTGACACCTCTGCAAAAAAACCGTTCCCCGTTTCAGCTACGGAGTTCTTCGGTCGCGCCGAGGCAGTTGTTCGAGTCCATGTGCAATGGGAAGTCGATCGGGCAAGTTGGAGCACTCAGTTGCTCAAAGGCGAGCAACGAGACTATTTGAGGATCGCGCATGTGAGTCCAAGCGCGTACTTTGACTCACTAGTCGATCCCGAATGCGTGTCGTTAGTCGATTCGCAGCGCGACAGGCGCGCGAGAAGCTTCTTTTACGTGTTCGAGCATCTTCCTGCCAATGAAATAAACAAGAGCGACAGGCTTCGTTGCTTAGGTGCCGAAAGAGATACCGAAGGATATGCCGAAGCGCGCGGAAAATACTCCACTATTGGACACCGGGTATACGAAATCAACGAAGGTGAGGTCACTTTCTCGTCCGATTGTCCGTACTACCGAAACCTAAATTGTAAGACGCCTGCCTTGCTATCAAAGCTCACTGAGAATGAGGTAATCGCAGCGATAGAATGACGAAACACATGATGGAGCATCGTCTGCTCTGATACCGGAAACTGACATCCATACCGCTTACGATTGCCAAAAGGAAAATTGGTAATCGTTCGAAGGCAATCCTGGTTGATCGTTGAACTCAACGACGAACCCGCGATTTGGGAAATCATGTGCTAGTTTTACGCGATGAATATCTACAAGGATGTTCCCCAAATAGCGTAACTGGGTCTCCGTTGGGTCGTCGTGTTCATGAATGTCCGCCACATGGATGTGATTGAGAACGGATTCAATCGCAGCCTTAGTGTGTTGACGCGAACTTTCGAAACTTGAAAGCGAGTCCTCCGAAAAACCTTCTCTCAGAACATAGCCACGATGTTCTACGAACCGCGGCCAAAACCGAATTGAGTATCCGATGGCTAGTTCAAAGTTTCCAGCGTTACTCAGCCAGCTCGTTGGTTCGATTCCGGCACCATCGTTCCAAGCCTTTAATTCGGGGATTAGTTTATCGAAGTCCGCCATAAAAATCGCTGTATCCGAAGACGCCCAGTAAGACCATGACAAAGTCCGCTTTGACGGCGATAACGGATATTCGCGTTCCCGAGCAAAACCGTTTGCCACAGTTTCGACGCGCTTCACGAAACAGCACGGATCAAAGCGACAAACGGCCTAGCGTTTTTGCAACGCAAGCGCGGCAGCCAAACATGGAGACAAGAAGACCGAGCAATCCGAGTGCAATCGTCATGAGGCCAAGGAATAGGATCATGATGACCCCAGTGACACCGTCAACACCCTGGCTCCCGAAAATCAACGCCCCGCCAAGGCCTGCGACGGGCAACGACAATAGCGCCAGAAGCGGTCTCTTCCATCTCCTCTCTATAGCCGTAGGCGAGAAGGAGAGCCTGTTAACAATCGGATGGGTGCGACAGCTCATGTCGGAATAATGATCGAGCAGCTCTAGGTATGCAATGGGCCAATTGAGCTGGGTTATGATATTCGCGAGCGTCTCTAACTCGCTTGCAACGGTCGCACGGAATGTCTGTTTTAAAGCCGAAAGCGGACGGACACTCCGATTCTCTAAATGGGCGTACTAGCTATGTTTGCTACCTACCCAATCGTGAACCATTCATCGGACCGCCAACGCTGGACTACGAATAGGTTGTCGTGCTTCTCATCCTCAGACCAAACATAGACTGTTGGTCCTTCCTCTAGTTTGAGGGAACAAACACGACCGTCATCGCTCAAACAGACCGCTTCCAGCGTTTTATCTAAGCAGTCCCATAGTTTGAGGGTGGATGGATGATCTCTGATGTCGTCCTTGAAAATCCTGTCCTCATCGAAGCAAATTTCAAACATGGTGGAGCAGTCAAAGCGACAATGCTCTCCGCCAACCTTCCCCAAGAGCGTAAAGCCAGTCGCCCCGCGCGCGAGTGAAACGCTGACTAAATCCAGCCCTACCAGTTTTTGTTCGTAGCTCATGTTGCGATTTCATAAGCAACGACGTCGAACCTGTCTTCATGTTTTCGTCCGCTTAGACGCCGAGTGCAGACTCTTGGTCTAAGTCGTGGGCGAAGAGGACCGGGGCGTCACTCGCGGCGAGAATTTCGAAGGATATGCTGATGAGCATGTTGGGATTCGATGGCTTGTAGCGCTCTGTAGGCTGGATATGTCACGAGCGCGACCACGATCATAAGCAAAGTCGCCGCTGCGTTCACGGTCGAAGATACAACGGCGAGGAAAAGCATACCGGCGAAGACCAATAGCGGGACAGGAAAATCGTTGTCTGTAATTAGCACGTATCCATCTTCAGTTCGTTCGATTCGCGATGAAACGCCGAAGTTTCGGTAAGGCTTCCACTGCAATACCTTTGCGCCGTTCTGCTTGATGTAACCCTCCGCAATCTGTGCTTCGAGTTCCACGAACGTCGGCGGAAACACTTGATAGTATGCGGATAAAAAGCGAGACCTATCCATGCGAAATTGTACCACGCAAATCAGGTTCGCTGAAGAGGTTCCATTGTCTCGTTTGACGCCGAGCGCAGATCAAATCGATGAACCTACTCGGACGCGAAGCGATCCCACGCATCGCCAGGCGATGGTCTCCAAGAGAACACCAGCAATCTACCGGTCAAAAGCACAACAATCATTCCCGCGACGCCTGTAAGCATTGCGTTCGCATCTAGCTGGGTGATTCCCAGAGCAGCCGAGGTCGCAAATAAGAAGAAGAATCCGACCAAGAGATGACTAATTACATTCAGAAATGTGCCTAAGAGACGCCACCGCACGATCAATGTCCCATCAGTGGCTTCAACGTTCGCTCTATACGTGCGGTTGGAAAGCTTTTTGCTGAAGGCGGCCAATTGCTGCTCCGAGACACGAGAATTGATCGACACAGAACCATTCTCTATCCCACGAATTGTGCGGATCAATGTTGCGCCGATTTCGAAGGGAGTGATGGACATGACGCCTTTGGTAAATCAATCCATCCGCCAAACAAGTTCAACGTCTGCTTTGACGCCGAAAGCGGACGCGGCCAAAAAACCCGCCCGCCGTGTCCAAAAAAGAACTTGTCCGGACAAATTTCACGTGAGATCGTGGCGCTTGAGGAGGACAGTTCCATGCATCCGTCAAAACTCGCGCTCACCGCCGCTCTCATTCTCGGCATTGGGGCTTGCGCCACAGTGCCCGCGACAGCGCCCGCCGCAGGACCGCCCGTGATCGAATATCCGCATGTCAAACGCCCCAATTTGGTGGTCGCGGACATTGAACGCTCGCTCACCATCTATCGAGATATTCTTCAGCTGGAAGCGTCAGATGTCTCGACCTCTTCAGCAGACTCCTACTCTTATCCGGTGTTCAAGATTCCCGAAGGCGCTCTGATTCGCGGCGTGTCGCTGCATGAACCCGGCGAGAAACGGGTCTTGGCGCTGACCGAATTGGCCACGATTGACCTGCCCCGGCCGTCTGCCGCGCCGCATATGACCGCCATCGTGATCGGTGTGACCGACCTGCCCGGCAAGTTCGAAACCCTCAAAGCGCTGGGCTTAGAGACGACCGAACCGAAGATCGCCGGGGGCGTGGATTTCGAATTCATCGAACAGGCCTTTGTCGACTATGACGGACATCTGATCGTGCTCTATGAAGTCCTGCCCAGCGATGGCAGCTGACCCGGCCTATCGCTGATATTTGATGAACCCGCGGGTCTCGCCAATCCGGTCATACAGGTGGCGGGCCCGTTCATTGTCCTCGGCGGTGTTCCAATAGACGAACGGGCAGTTCGCGCGATCTGCCGCATCATAAACGGCTTCGATCAGAGCGCGGCCAATGCCGGTTCCGCGGGTTTCGGGCTGCGCGTACAAGTCTTGCAAATAGCAGACATTTTCGACCCGCCAGCAATGGCGGTGAAACAGATAATGGACCAGGCCAACTGCGCGATCGCCGTCCCAGGCGAGCAGCGCTGACGGCTCATATTCACCATCGGCCAACAGGCGTTGGAAGGTGGATTGATAGACCGCCTCACTGACAGAGGATTCGTAGAATTCGAGATACCCGGTCCATAAGTCTCGCCAGACAGGTTCGTCTGCGGTCGTTAGAGGTTTGATTTCTATCGCCATTTCACTCTTCACACCCCCTATGGGAACAGCGCCTGAAGTCCCGAGAGTCCCAGTGTCTCGTCCCAGTCCATCATCAAGTTGAGGTTTTGGATCGCCTGGCCGCTGGAGCCTTTGACCAGATTGTCGATCACCGCGATGACCACGACCCGGCCTTTGACGCGGTCCGGATAGGCCGCGATCCGGCAATTGTTCGTGCCGCGCACATGCCGCGTATCGGGGGTCGGGGCCCCAAGGGGCAGCACGGACACAAATGGCGCATCCGCATATTTCGCCGCCAGTGCGGCATGAATCTGATCGGCATCGCCGCGCACATGGCAAGTCACCATTTCACCGCGCGTCATCGGGATCAGATGTGGGGTGAAGGTTACGCCAATATCGGTGCGTCCGGCTTGCAGGTTGAGTTCCTGCTCAATCTCCGGCGCGTGGCGATGCGTGCCGACGCCATAAGCGTGTACACCTTCCGCGGCTTCCGAAAACAGGTTGCCTTCCTTCAGTCCTCGGCCAGCGCCGGACACACCTGACTTGGCGTCGATGATGACACTGTCGGGATCGATGGTTTGTATAATGGGCAGAAGCGCCAACAGGCTGGCGGTCGGATAACAGCCTGGGCAAGCGACCAGCCGTTCGCCTGACAGTTCCGCACCGCGCCATTCCGGCAGCCCGTATTTGACCTGTGCCGTCCGCGCCGGATTAAGGTGCGGCCGGCCATAAGTGCCCGCATAGAGCTCGGCATCTCGCAAACGATAATCGGCAGACAAGTCGACGACGCGGATATGGTCCGGAAGCGTTTCGATCAGATCCTGACTGGTGCCATGCGGCAAACAGCCAAAGGCGACGTCGATCTCTGACCAATCAACATCTTCAGCCTTCACAACAGGCAGGTCGGCACTCGCGAGATGCGGAAAGATCTCCGAAAGCTGCTTTCCGGCGAGGCTGTGCCCGGTGGCCGCGACCGCGTCCACGTTCGGGTGACTGGCCAGCAATCGCACAGTTTCGGCGCCGGTATATCCCGACGCGCCAAGGACGGCCGCTTTCAGTTTTGTCTTATCACTCATAGCCAAACTCTTGTTTCAGATACGAAAAAGGCGCCCCGCTGGAGCGCCTTTATCACGTGTTCGATTAAACCGTAACGCTTAGCGCTTGGAGAATTGGAAGCTACGACGGGCTTTCGCGCGGCCATACTTCTTACGCTCAACAACGCGTGGGTCACGGGTCAGGAAGCCGAATGGCTTCAGCGTGCGGCGCAGTTCTGGCTCAAAATTGACCAGGGCGCGGGCAATGCCGTGACGGACAGCGCCAGCCTGACCGGACAGGCCAGAGCCTTTGACGGTGGCAACCACATCATATTGCGTGCGGCGGTCAGCTTCGACCAATGGCTGCTCAAGTACCATGCGCAGAACCGGGCGAGCGAAATACTCTTCCTGATCCTTGCCATTGATGGTGATTTTGCCGGAGCCGGGCTTCAGCCAAACGCGAGCAGTCGCAGATTTACGACGACCGGTGCCGTAAGAGCGACCATGCTCATCAATCTTTGGCTCGGCTGTGATCGGAGCAAGCTCCGCGGCGCCTTCGCCTTCGGTGACCTCTTTCAGGTCTTCCAGGGATTGTGCAGTTTCAGCCATCTTTAAGCGACCTTCGTGTTCTTGGTGTTCATGGCAGCAAAGTCGACCGCTTCAGGGGCCTGCGCCTCATGTGGGTGCTCAGCGCCAGCATAGACACGCAGTTTAGAGAACTGCTTGCGCGCCAGAGTGCTTTCTTTTGGCATCATGCGCTTCACGGCCATTTCGATGGCGCGCTCTGGGAAACGCCCAGACATGATTTTGCCCGCTGTTGTCTCTTTAATTCCACCCGGGTGACCGGTGTGACGGTAATAGACTTTGTCAGCCAGCTTGTTGCCGGTGAATTTCGCCTTCTCAGCATTGACGACGACGACAAAGTCACCTGTGTCAATGTGAGGCGTGAAGTCAGCGCGGTGCTTGCCACGCAGACGTTTGGCGACGTAGGAAGCAAGACGACCCACAACGACATCGGTCGCGTCGATGACGATCCATTTGTTCTCAACGTCGGCAGGTGCGTTATAAGTTTTCATTGCTCCGCCGGAGCCTCTCATTCGGAGTTATTGGATAATGTTCAAGCGCCCGCATCTACGCGCCGCGAAACGCCTTGTCAACGCGCCTTTGGCGCTGAGTCTGCTTTTCCTTGCAACCGCCTGTGGCCCGGGTGAGCAGCCTGTGGAAACCGAGACGGCTGAGGCGCCGGTAGAGTCTACAGATATCGCAGAACCAGACGGCCTGGTCTTGCCTTCCGTCTGGCAGTCAAAAGACCTGGAATTCCCGATTTCCAGCGTCGCGATCGCGGGTGCACTGGGATCCACCGTCGCGGTGACGTTTGAGGATGGGGGCCTGCAATTTGTTGATCTCGATGGTGAGCGGGTGACCAACAAAGCCGATATTGGCGTGTCGCAGGTCTCTGATGGGCGCTACCTGCTCTTGCAAGGCACGCCCGTCACCATGTTTCCCGGCATTACCCGAGAAGGCGACCTGTCGCTTTACATTCATGGCGGAGAGCTCGCCGAACCATTGCCCTATCCCCTCGATTCCGGCACGTCGGATGTGATTGAAGGCCTGTGCAGCGCTGACCCGGTGCTTGAGAGTGATGGCGTGATGCGCATTGGCTTCTGGACCCAGGGTGAGCGCCGACGCCTGCAAACGGGGCGCATTGTCGAGGTTGGCGAGGACTTGATCCTATTATTGAATGAATCCATCCCGGCCGCGCGCGATATCAGCGCCTGCGTCCTCTCAGACAGCGAAGCCTTGGTCTACACGGCGCCGGTTCTGGCCGCGGCCGAGGTCAATAATCGTAGCAAGACCTATCGGTTCATCCTGGATGATTTGGGCGGTTATTCGTTTACCAATGATGCCGGCGAGGTCGAAACCTTTACGGTCAGTGAGGGCATCACGGTCCGTCCTTCGGCCCGGCCGGTTGATATGGCGGCCACCGGAGATGCGCGCGGGGGCGGCTATCCCGGCGGCGTCATCGTGATTGGCGGCGAGAATGCCAGCGGCGCGCACATGGTGACCTTTATTGATCCGAGCCGCGTTACGCTCGAACCGTTCGGATATGCTCCGACCGAGTGATCCAAACCAGCCAGACTGAGCTCAACAGCACGACAACGCCGAGGCCCTGATGGATCAGGGCGATCGGCAACGGCGCCGCGTTGACCAGCGTAATAATGCCCCAAACCGCCTGCGCTGTGGTCAGGCCAGCGACGAGGTAAAACCCTTTCGCAATGGCCGACCCGCGCGCCACAAAGGCCCCGACCAGCGCCAGAGCCCAAAGAGTGTAAGCGAAGAAGCGATGATTGAACTGCGTCGCCGCCCGGCCTTCGAACAGGCTGCGGACGCCGAGTTGCTCGTCGACATAATGAGCCGGGATCAGCTCTCCCGCCATTAGCGGCCAATCGGTATAGGTCCGTCCCGCGTCGAGGCCGGCCACCAGCGCGCCGCTGAGCATTTGGATACTGGTCAGGATCAGCAGCGCTAAGGCAACTACGCGCAGTCTTTGGCCCACTTCGATTTTTTTCTGCTCGCCAAGATCCAGCCAGAACCAGGCCGTAACCGCGATGATCAGCAGCGCCAGACCGAAATGCGTCATCAGGCGATAAGGCGCGACATCAAGGCGATCAGTATCGCCGATTCCGCTGGCCACCATCCACCACCCAATGAAGCCTTGCAAACCGCCCAGCGCGATCAAGGCACCCAGGCGCAAGACCCATTTGCGCGACATCCACCGTTTCGCAGCGAACCAGATGAAGCCGGCAATCGCGACCAATCCTATCAATCGCCCAAACAGGCGATGGCCCCATTCCCACCAATAGATGTACTGGAACTCGGCCATGCTCATATTGTAGTTCTGTTGCTGGAACTCAGCCGTTTGTTTGTATTTCTCAAACTCGGCCAGCCAGGCCGCCTCACTGAACGGGGGCAGAGCACCTTTAATGGGCTCCCATTCTGTAATAGACAGCCCGGAATCGGTCAGCCGTGTGGCGCCGCCAATCAAGATCATGGCATAGACCATCAAACCGATCAGGATCAGCCAGCGGCGGATCCAACGTGCGGCAACAGGAGAGATTGCGTCAGGCATATTGCGCTCTATTTGAAGCTCCAATCCTGAACAGCAACCGGCCACACGGTCGCAGGAACAAGGAAAAAGCAGTTAATGTCGAGATCAAAGCGCAGACTCATTGCCAGCGTCATTATCATGGCGTTTCTCGTTTTCTGGATTTGGGGCGCCTCGACGCTTGGATCGCACCTGGCGACCGCGCCCAAATGGGCAACGCTGATCTTTTTTATTGTTGCCGGAATCGGCTGGGCGGTCCCGTTGAAACCGGTCCTGGGCTGGATGAATTCGGGGCCGGAAGACCCTGCAGACTAGGCGTCAGCCTTTTGCCGGTCCCGCCGCCGCTGGTTCTTTCCGGGGCGTTTGCGCGACCGCATCTTCGACTTGGACACGCCTTCTGGCCGATTGCGCCGAGAGCCGCGTTGCGGGGGCTTCCCCGATCTGCGTGATGGGCCTTTCGGCTTGCGGACTCGAACAGATGGGTCGGGCGCCGGAAGGACAAAGTCCTCACACCCATCAGGTGTGGGCAGGATTTCGACCTCAACATGGGTGATCTTCTCGACCTCCCTCAAATAATAGAGCTCGTCCTCGGCGACGAGGGAGATTGAGATCCCGTCCTTGCCGGCGCGCGCCGTTCGGCCGATCCGGTGGACATATTGTTCAGCGATATTGGGCATTTCGAAATTGATGACATGGCTGATGCCGTCAATATCGATCCCGCGCGCGGCAATATCGGTCGCGATCAAGATCCGGCAGTCGCCATTCTTGAAGGCGGCGAGCGCTTTCAGACGCTGCGACTGGCTTTTATTGCCGTGAATGGCGAGCGCTTTGTGCCCTTTGGCCATCAGTTTGCGAACGACCTTATCGGCGCCATGCTTGGTGCGGGTGAAGACCAATGCCCGATCAATGTCAGGATCATCAAGCAATTTGCCGAGCACTGGCAGTTTGTGATTGTTCGGGACGTGCAAAACGCCTTGGCTCACCCGCTCAGCGGTTGTGCTTTCTGGCGCCACGGAAACACGGACAGGATCATCGAGATATTTTCCCGCAAGGTCCTCAATCAGTTTCGGCATGGTGGCAGAGAAGAGAAGCGTCTGACGATCTTCCGGCACTTCAGCAATGATCTTCCTGAGGTCATGGATGAAGCCCATGTCGAGCATTTGATCGGCTTCGTCCAGGATCAAGACCTCAACATCGCGCAGTCGTACCGCGTCCTGGTTCATCAGATCCAGCAAGCGGCCCGGCGTCGCGACCAATACGTGACAGCCTTTTTGCAAATCACGGATCTGGCGGTTGATCTTTACGCCGCCAAAGACGGTGTGCGTCACACAATCCATATATTTGGAGTAGGTCCGAAAACTCTCGGCGATCTGGCTGGCCAGCTCGCGCGTTGGCGCCAGCACGAGAACCCGCGTGTGTTTCGGTTTGCGATTTTCTGGCTCATCGAGCAGAAAATCCAGCGTTGGCAGCGCAAAGGCCGCCGTTTTGCCGGTTCCGGTCTGCGCGATGCCGAGCATATCGCGCCCCTCGAGGAGATGCGGGATGGCCTGCGCCTGAATCGGCGTCGGTGTGTCATAGCCTTCGGCTGTCACAGCTTTGAGGACCTGCCGGTGCAGATCCATTTCTGAAAAAGTGGACAAGGAACGTCTTTCTGCGTGCGAGCCAGGACCAGTTGTGCTGTGCCATGGGCTCTCCCCTTTAGGGGTATGGTCGGGAACGACCTGCGTGAAGGAGGGCGTTGAAGAACATTTGGGCCTGAAGAAACGGACTCAATCCACCCGGTTGTCCGACGAGGAGCGATTCACGCTGTCCGTTTCATGCACGAGCAAGCGCGCTTCGACGCGCGCCTCATGCCGCCACTCGGGTTAAAGGTCAATGAATTGCGTGCGGTGGATGCCAGGTTTCAGCAGTTACTCATCCTGCATCTTCTTGGCTTCTTTGCGCAGCCGAGCGAACATTTCCGAGACATCTTCATCTTCGTCCGCCTCGGTTTTGCTGTCTTCACCCGCCAGCTCTTCAAGCGTCAGCTCATCTTCTTCATCAATGACAAGCTCCGCTTCCACCGGCTCGGCGTCTTCCGGCTCCTCGACTTGCGGTGCCGGAATTTCATCCTCGTCTTCGCGATCAAACAGGTCCGGGCTGGCGCCGCCAAAACGGCCGATCACGGTTTCTGCGCAAATCAAAGTCTGACCGGGTCTGGGCAGAACCTCGACATCAGACGGGACGTAGAGATCGCACCATCCGCCCAAGCGCAGCGTGCCAATATTGCGGCCCAGTCTGACCGCATCTCCGGCCTCATTGGCGATTTCCAGTCTTGGTCCGAGGCCGCCGGTCGCGAGCCGCATCCCAACAGAACGCTCGCCGCTTTCAAGCGACACGAAGGCCACTGCCAGGCCCGGGCGATCCGGTTTCATGGCAGCAAAGGCAGCAGGGTCGCCCGATTCCAGGATGACATGATCAATCGCGCCGTCCATCGGGGCGTGAATGCCATTGGTCTTGGTCGGCCCGATCGAAATGCGAATGCGCGTCCATCTGGCGCCGTCCATGCGCAGCTCATCCGGCGGCGTGGCACCGCCGACCGCAACCACAACACCATCCGTCGGGGCAGTGATCAGGTCTTCAGCATCCGGCGATGTGCGCTCAGCGGTACGCGTTGCGAACAAGATCACGATGGCGGCAAAAAAGCCGATCCAGAAGAGCGGCGCCCAGACGATTCCGAGCAGGATGCCGACCAACCAGGCCGCCAGCGCCCCGACATAGCCTTCGAGGTCAAATCCGGCCCTGAGCCACGGAAAGCTTTTGCGGCTAAAGTCTTCGTCTGACATTGGCGGTGCGCCTCCTATTCGGCAGCTGCGACGGTAAGCTCGTCCCGTTTGGCTTGTCGGGCCCACATATCGGCATATTCGCCCTCGGCTGCCAAGAGTGCGGCATGCGTTCCGCGCTCAATCACTTCGCCCGCTTTCAGAACGACAATCTCATCGGCGTTCTGAACCGTGGACAGGCGGTGCGCAACCATCAGCGTTGTGCGCCCTTTCGAGGCTTCATCAAGCGCTTCTTGCACAGCCGCTTCGGTGGCACTGTCGAGCGCCGAGGTGGCTTCGTCGAGCACGAGGATGGCCGGATTGGCAAGAATAACACGCGCGATGCCGACCCTTTGCTTCTCGCCACCGGAGAGTTTCAGGCCGCGCTCGCCAACCCGGGTCTCCCAGCCATCTGGCAGGTTTTCGATGAAGTCGAGCAATTGCGCCCGGCGCGCCGCGTCGCGAAGCTCGTCCATGCTGGCATCGGGATGCGCATAAGCGATGTTGGATTTGATCGTCTCATTGAACAAGACCACATCCTGGGGCACCAGACCGAGCGATTGTCGTAAGCTTTCCTGCGTGACATCGCGAACATCCTTGCCATCAATCAGAACCCGCCCGTCGAGGACATCATAGAACCGGAAGAGCAGTTTCAACAGCGTCGACTTTCCGGCCCCGGAGGTGCCGACAAAAGCGATCTTCTTCCCGGCTGGAAGCGAGAAACTGACATCTTTCACGCCGACGGCGCGGGCATCATGGGTGAAGCTGACCGTATCGAACACGACCTCGCCTTTCACGCCAGACAAGGTCTCCGCGCCGTCTCGATCGGCGACCTCGGGTTTCATTTCCAGCAAGCCGTACAGCTTTTCGAGATCCACCGCGCCTTGCTTGATCTCGCGCCAGGCCCAACCGAGAATATTCAATGGCGCATAAAGCGAGACGAACAGCATCTGGACGGCAATGATACCGCCAATCTCCATCCGCCCGTCCGAAACATTCCAGGCTGACAGGATCAGCGCCGCCGCCATCCCTGACATCATAACGAAAGCCTGCGTCGCATTCAGAATGTACATGCTGCGCACGGTCTCGACATAGTGCTGATTGTAATTTCGCATCGCATCGTTGAAACGCCCGGTTTCCCGGCGCTCGGCAGCGAAGGATTTGACCGTCTCGAAATTGGTCAAAATGTCGACGGCAATGCCTCTAAATCTCGTATCCGCCACGTTCATTCGCCGCCGCTGCCGCACCCGCCATTCCGTGATAATAACGGTCGCAATCGCATAGATCACGACCGTCAGTATCGCGATCAAACCGAGCCAAGGATCATAGGCAACCGCGAGCGCAATCGCCGCCAGAATGAGACGCACGAAAGTGGGGCCGATATTGAAGGCCAAAAAGCGGATCAGGTAGTCAATCGCGCTGGCGCCGCGCTCGATGACCCGGTTAAGGGCGCCAGTACGGCGGGTCTGGTGAAAGCCGAGCGACAGGCTCTGCGCGTGACCAAAGGCATCGACGCAGGCAATGCGTTGCGCATCCTGGCTCACTGGTGAAAACAGCCAGTCGCGCAATTGCGGCATGGCTCGGGCGGTAAACTGAACGGAAAGCGCAAGGGCGATCCACATCGCCGCGGGCGCAAATCCGGCGACAATGCCATCCTGATTGGCGACGAGTTGATTGACGCCAATTCCAACCAGGATCGGCGCCACAACTTCCAGCACGGCGGCCGCCAAAGTCAGCAAAATGGCGAGCACCATGATCGGGCGCCATTTGCTGAGTTCCGGCCGGGCCAGTAGTTTCAGGATGCGTCCAATGGAAACGCCGATCCCACCATCAGCGCTTTCGATTTTGTCCGGATCATTTGTCTGGGTGTGTGCAGTCATAGCCCGCCATATGGGGCAGACCGACCGGAATGAACAGGGCTGGCCACAAAAGAAAAGCCGCGCGGGGGCGCGGCTGATCTGATGATCCCGAGGCGGATTCACCTCGGGATCATCTGGGAGGAAACGTTTTAGAAGCGCCCGCTAATCGCAATCCGGGCATTCAGCGGCGCGCCGACAGTCGCCTGGTGGGTGCTGTGGGCGTTCGGGAAGTAGATCTCGTCGGTCAGGTTCTCGACATTGAGTTGGATGCGGACATCATCTGTCAGATCATAGAACATGGCAGCGTCGAACCGTGTATAAGAAGGCAAGGTTGGGCTTGGCCCTACGGTGCCGATATCAACATCTGAGATGAAGGACTCATCCTGATAAGTGGCGCCGAGGCCGATTCCGAACCGATCGGTGACATCATATGTGCCCCAGATGGAGAATGTGTTTTCCGGCACCTCGCGCGGGATCTCAGCGCCATTATCCGTCTCACCATCGAGATAGCTATACCCCGCTGAGATGAAGAGCTGATCGGTCAGGTTGCCCTGCAGCTGAACTTCGAAGCCTTCAATCTCCAGGCCGCGAACCTCGAAATTCTCACCCGTGGTGTCGTCCCGCGCGGCGCTGGTTTGCTCGTTTTGGAAGTAGGCCGCCGTCAGGCTAAGACCTGGAACGAAATCCCATTTCACACCGACTTCTGCAGTTTCGAACACGTCCGGATCGAATGGGTCGCCGCCGCTAATGGTCGCAAACTGTTCCCCAGACCGCGGCAGGAAGCTTTCACTATAACTGGCATAGAGGGACACATTTTCCTGCGGCTTGAAAATCAAGCCAGCGCGCGGTGAGATTTCCTCGTCCTTGCTGGAACGGTTGTCGATCGAAACCACGCCGGTATCGAAGAGGACCGGATCAACCACGTCGACGGCAAAATCAAAACTGTCAAAGCGCAGCCCCAATACGATGTCGAGGAAGGGGTTCACTTCGATCTGGTCATGCACATAGACCGAGAAGACCTCAACGCTCGCCTCAGACCGGTCGTTCAGGTCAGCGGTGAAATCATTTGTGGTCGCCAAGCCATCGAAATTCGTGCCGACCCCGCCGCGAAAATCGAGCGGACGCTGGATCGTGAAGAATTCAACATCATCGGACGAGCCGGACCAAAACGCATTGAACCGGTCATTGTCATTTGATGTATCGAGATATTCTGCGCCGACCACAAAGGTGTGGCCGATCGGCCCGGTTTCAATCTCGCCAATCAAATCGCCGGTCAGCGTGAAGCTTTGACGCTGCGTTGTGTCGACATAGCCATCAATTCCGACCCGGGTCGGGTCTGCCGCTTGATCGAAGGAAGAGGCGTAAAAGTTCTGATAGAGCTTGTCATAATCATTGTAGGACCCGGTGATGCGGGTCTTCAGCGTGTCGGAAATCTCATGCTGCAAGGTCGCCCGCAGGAGGTGCGCCTCAAGCTCGTTCGTGTTCAGATCTGCGTCGCCGAAGACAATATCCTCGAACGCTTCAACCGGTTCGCCATCAGCGCCGGTTGGAATACCACGATCGATGAAACGTTCATGGTCGACATATTCATAAGACAGGTCCAGCGTCGTCGCCGGGGTCAGTTCAAACTTGGCGGTTGGATTGATGCCGATACGGTCGCCATCATAAAAATCCCGGTGATTGTTCAGGCTTTCATACATCGCATTGATCCGGAACGCCGCGCGATCACTGATTTCGAAATTGCTGTCGATCTGGCCGCCAAAGGCGCCGAAGGAATCAACACTGACCTGATAGCCGTTAAAGCGCTCGCCCAGCACCGCTTTTTTGGTCACACGGTTGATCAGGCCGCCGGTTCCACCGCGCCCAAAGAGCAGCGCATTCGCACCGCGCAACACTTCCACCTGCTCAAGATTATACAGCGGACGATAATATTGAACGTCATCGCGCACGCCATCGATAAAGAAGTCAGCCGTTGACCGAACTCCGCGGAAGACAACAGCGTCGCGGTGGCCTTCGCCTTGAGACGTGTTCACGCCTGGCGTGTACGCGATAATGTCGCCAATACTTTCGAAGCCCTGCTGCAAAATCCGGTCGGCGGTAATGATGGACAGGCTTTGCGGCACATCGATGATCGGCGTTGGGCTTTTCAAAGCATTGATCTGATCGGTGTAGAGATACTGCCCGACGACGACGATTTCGTCTTGGACATAAACATCATCACCCGCGGCCTCATCGGGTGTGTCAGCGAGCGCCGACTGAGAAAAAACCAGGCCAAGCGCAGCGGTGCTGAGGAGGAAAGCTGAGGAACGGATCATTATAGTCTCTACCTTTAGAATTGATTGGACCTCGCTTATGCCCTCCGTAAATGAAAATCAATCGCAACTAACACGAAAATGCAAATCAGTCGCAGTTTTGCCACACTCGCATAGACGATCCTCCGCGCGATCGGTATTTGGTCGCGCGGCGCAGCTTTGTTGTGGTTTTTGAAACAAATGTCCCTTATGTCTCGTCCGGTTTGAATCAGAGGCAAGGTGAATGACCGGTTTGAAGTCTGTTTGTGTGTATTGCGGCTCCTCGAATGACGTGAAGCCAGATTATTTGCGCTTGGCGCAGGACCTCGGCCGGACGCTTGCGCAACAAAATATCCGCCTGGTCTATGGCGGCGGCGGCGTCGGCCTGATGGGCGCGTGCGCCCGCGCGGTGCATTCCGATGGCGGCGAGGTGCTTGGCATCATGCCGCGCTTCTTGCTGCAGAAAGAGCGCATCTTCGAAGAGGTCCCGCACGAAATTGTCGACGATATGCACACGCGCAAACAACGCATGTTCGACGAAAGCGATGCCTTCATCGTATTGCCCGGCGGCATCGGTACGCTCGAGGAGGCCGTCGAAATGCTCAGTTGGGCGCGCCTCGGCCTGCACGCCAAGCCCATGGCATTCCTCGATGAAGACGGCTTCTGGGCCCCCTTCTTCGAGCTCATGGATCACATCATTGACGGCAAATTCACACCGCAAGAGTTTCGCGCCGCTCTGGTGCATGAGCAAACACCAGAAGCCTCGATCCAGGCACTGTGTGACCGGGTTGTGAAATTGGGCGACTAGGCGAGACTAAGTCCGCAACGGCCGAGCGCGCTGCCCAAAAATAAGGTTGCGAATACGGGCAATCTCTTCCTCACTCAGCGTGCTCGGATCAATCCGCATGTCATCTTCGCCGACCGCCATGCCCGTCTTGACCGCCGGGCGCGCCGACAGTTCCTCAAACCACCGCTTGAAATGCGGGAAGTCGTCAATGTTTTGCCCCTGCGCTTCCCAGCCGACGGTCCATGGATAACATATCATGTCGGCAATCGTGTAGTCTGCGCCGGCGACATATGGATTGTCGTACAGCGCCTGATTGAGGACGCCATACATGCGATTAACCTCATCATCATAGCGCTTGATGGCATAGGCCAGCGCGTCGTCGCCCTGCGCATAATTGCGATAATGCCCGAGCTCACCAGTCTTCGGTCCCTGATTCGCCATCTGCCACATCACCCATTGCATGACCTGATAGCGGCCGCGCGTGTCTGCTGGCAGGAACTGCCCCATTTTCTCGGCGAGATAGAGCATCATGGCGCCGGATTCGAACACAGAGAGCGGCCCATTTCCGTCCGCCGGCGCGTGGTCGACTAATGCCGGCATGCGACTGTTCGGATTGATCTTGAGGAAGTCATCGGAGAATTGCGCGCCCGTCGCGATTGGCAGTGCGATGACATTGTAATCGATGCCCATCTCTTCCAACAGGATGGTCACTTTCTTCCCGTTCGGCGTGGGCCAATAATACAAATCCAACATGTCTGTTTTCCTTAAATGTTTCAGCTGAGCAGCGACTGATAGGCCGCACTGACCAAGCCGAGCCCGCGAACACCACCTGCCGTTCTGGGCTCCATACGGTTCATCACATAGGACACGCAGAGACGGGCATCCTGATCAATCAGGACCAGCGACCCGCCATAGCCACCCCAGTATGCGATATGCTTGTTCGGGCCAAGTGGAGCGGCGGGATTATTGATGCCATAGCCCATGCCATATGTGACCGGCAGTCCACTCACCATATCGGTGCCACTCATTTGTTCCTCAAACACGCGTTTTGCGCCAGCTTCTGACAGAATGCGTTTGCCAAATGCCTCACCGCCATTCGCCATCGCGGTCTGCACCCTAACAATGCTTCTCGCGTTGCCATGGCCGTTTGCGGCGGGAATTTCCGCTTCGCGCCAGGCTTTGGTCATCGCCGCGTTCGCATCAATCGGCGGATTTCTGAACGTGCGCGCGGCGATCGAGTCGCCATCCGGAATCTCAAACGGGCCGGGAGTGGTCAGCGGCGAAATGCGGCCAGTTTCGCTGTCAGGCGTACCGATCAAGAAATCAGCCTCGAGCGGACCAGCAATTTCCTGTGCAAAGAATGCCCCGAGGGATTGCCCGGTGACGCGGCGCACCACTTCTCCGATGAGATGGCCCTGGGTCAGCGCGTGATAGCCCGATGCCGTCCCCGGCTCCCACCACGGCGCCTGCGCCGCCAGCGCTTCGACCATCCAGTCCCAATCATAAAGCGCGTCGCCTTCGACCGGCGCGTCCATGCCCGACAAACCAGCCGAATGGGACAGGAAATAGCGAACCTCGACCGCCGCTTTGCCATTGGCTGCAAATTCGGGCCAATATTCAGCGACAGGGGCATGCAGATCGACTTCGCCACGATCAGCCAAAACCAAAAGGCACATGGCGGCCATAGTCTTCGTACTCGACCAGACATTGATGATCGTATCTTCTTGCCAGGCTGTGGTTTTGTCGCGCGACAGGTGCCCGGCCCACAAGTCGACAACCATCTCGCCCTCGAACGAAATCGCCACCGACGCGCCAATCTCGTCATGGGCAGCAAAATTGCCTGCGAAAGCGGCTTTTACGGGTTCGAAATTTGCGTCGCATTTCCCATGAATATCCAGCATCGCGATGATCCTTACATTGTTGGAACAGAGATCGCGAACGGTCAGGTAAATTCAGGGCTGCGACAACCGCCTCCGTTACGGCAACGCAATTCAATTCAGGCGCTTCAGCGCCTGCTCGCGCCCCATCAACACCAGCATATCACCGACACTTGGCCCGCGCTCCATGCCGGTCAGCGCCTTGCGAAGCGGCATGAACAGGCCTTTGCCTTTGCGGCCGGTCTCGGCTTTCAGCGCCGACGTCCACGCGCTCCAGGTGTCGCTGGTCATCTCGCCCTCGGGCAACAGGCCGGCTGCGGCAGTGATAAAGTCGCGGTCTTCCGCATCGACCAATGGCTCAATGTCGCCGAACGCCACTGGAACAAATCGGGCGGCGTCTTCCACGGTCTCGCAATTCTCGCGCACCAGCAGCCAGAATGCCTCATTCGCGGCGAGAGGGTCGATCGCGGTCAAGCGCGCTTTCGCGTCCTGGTATGACATATTGTGCGTGATGGCGGCGTTGAGATTGGTCAAATCCGCTTCGTCGAATCGCGCCGGCGCGCGGCCGATCTTGGCGAATTCAAACTCTTCAGCCAGCTGGTCCAACGACTCGCGGATCTCCACATTGTCGCTGGTGCCGAGCTTGCCCAGGAGCGAACAGATCGCCAAGGGTTCGATGCCCTGATGGCGCAGCTCGCCCATGCCTAGTGAGCCCAGGCGCTTTGACAGACTGGCGCCGTCCGCGCCAACCAGAAGCGGCGTGTGCGCCATATCCGGAGCCGTCCCGCCCAGCGCTTTGAAGATTTCAATCTGAGCGCCGGAATTTGTGACATGATCTTCGCCGCGCACCACATGCGTGATCCCGGCTTCAATATCGTCGACACAGCTCGGCAGCGTGTACAGGTACGATCCGTCGGCACGGATCAGGACCGGGTCAGATAGCGAGCTCGTATCAATTGCCTGTTCGCCGCGGACGAGATCAGTCCAGACGATACGCTCACCGCTCAGCTTGAACCGCCAATGCGGTTTGCGCCCTTCCGCTTCGAAGGCGGCTTTTTCTTCATCGGTGAGATTAAGGCCGGCCCGATTATAGATGGGCGGTTTGCCGCGCGCGCGTTGCAGTTTGCGCTGACGATCAAGCTCGTCGGCCGTTTCGTAACAGGCATAGAGCAGGCCCATTTGTTTCAGCTTGTCGGCTGCCGCATCATATTGGTCGAAGCGTTCGGACTGTTTGAACGTGCTGTCCCAGGTCAAACCAAGCCAGGTCAGGTCGTCGCGAATGCCTTGCTCATAGGCTGCGGTCGAACGCTCGGTATCGGTGTCGTCGATTCGCAGGATGAAGGTCCCGCCCTGCCCTTTGGCGAACAGCCAATTGATCAATGCGGTGCGAACATTTCCGACATGCAGATTGCCAGTCGGCGAAGGGGCAAAACGTACAACAGGTTTGGTCATGGCAGAGCCTTAGCGATTTGGAAGCGCCCCTTCCACACGAAAACGCTAAAAAAGCCAAGCCATCGCGCCCACATTTGGCAGGATAGTGCATCGCCCGGATTCTTTCGAATGCCCGTTTGCAGGAGGCGTGCGATGCGAAATCGCTGCGCCCGGCCTGCCGCTGCGCAAAAGATTTCCATGTCGCCTCGAATGGGCTATCTCGCGAGATATGGGATAAAGGAGGCCTGTCATGAGCGAAGCAATTGAGACCCCAAAAGCGGGCTGGCGCATGAAAGTCGCGATCTTCGCACTCTGCACAGCGATCTTCACAGTTCTATGGTTTGCGGTCGCGGCGCTGGGCACAAAGTGGGGCTGGTGGCCCTGGCAGGTCGGGCTCGGACAAATGACCATAGAGGTCGGTCCGCGCATCGCATTGGCCGCCGTGGTTGTGTCGCTGGTCGCGCAGGTCATCGCGCTGATCAAGGCGCCGCGCAAGCAGGCCTTCATTTTAGCCTTGGGCGCGACACTGATCGCGGCGTTTACAATGTTCCGTCTCGCCGGTTTGGGCGCGCAGGCGAGCGCCCTGCCCCCTCTGCATGACATACAGACCGATTGGTCGAACCCGATCCAGTATAGTGAAACGCTCATGGAGGCGCGCGCCGCGCAGGGTGAAACCAATCCGGTTCTGGATGCGCCCACCGTGCCTGACTATGCCGAAGCCCGCTGGCCCGGCACCGCAGGCCGCCTGGTCTCGGAGATCCAAGAAGAAGCTGAGGCCAAAGAAGCCGGAAAAGGCACCGTCTATCCGACGCTGGAATCGCTCTATTTCGATGGCACCCCGGCAGAAGTCGCCGCCATTGCCGAACGCGTCATGGATCGAAAAGGTTGGGAGATCGTCTCTCCTGTGCCGGAAAACGCCGACGCCGACAGCCCCATTCAAGTTGAGGCGACCGCCACTTCAGGCTGGTTCGGATTCAAGGATGATGTCGCCATACGTCTGCGCCCGGAAAACGGTGTGACGCGCGTCGATATCCGATCCACGAGCCGGGTCGGCCTGTCTGATCTCGGGGCGAATTCAACCCGTGTCTATGGCTTGATGATCGAACTCGAAGACCGCGCCGATGGGCGCCGCACGCCGGGGACTTAAGCGTCGACCTTGGTCAAGCGAAACTCGCTCTGAACCACAGGTGTTGCGTCGTTGGCCGTCACACGCCCTTCCTCGATCAGTTTGAACATGTGACCGAGCAGGCTCATGCACGCGGCCGGGAACAAGCGTTCCTCAAGCCCGACATACATGGTCTTCACCATTTCCGGGATCGAGGTCACACCAGCTTTCATCTGCGCGATCACACCATCTTCGCGGTCCTGACGGTGTTGGCGATAGGCCTGGATGAACTCTTTAACGAAAGCCTTGCCTTCAATCGGTGACCCATGCGTCGGCCAGAGGATATCGAAATCGCGATCCTCGATCTTGTCGAGACTATCGAAATAGTCCGCCATATTGCCATCGGGCGGCGCCACGATTGTCGTCGACCAGCCCATGATGTGGTCGCCGGTCAGACAGGCATTCTCTTCTTTCAGGGCAAAACAGAGATGGTTTCGCGTATGCCCGGGCGTTTCGATGGTCTCAAGCGTCCAGCCGGGCCCTTCAAACAGATCCCCATCATTGGTGCACTCATCGGGCGAGAAGCCTGGATCATCTTCGCTGCCCAGTTCGCCTTTGGCAGTCGGTTCGCCGCAGCCTTTGGCATAGACTTTACATCCGGCCCAATCGGCCAGCGGCTTGGCGAGGGGTGAGTGATCGGAATGGCCGTGTGAAACGAGGACATATTTGACCGTCTCACCTTCAAGCGCGGCTTTCAGCGCTTCGAAATGCGCTTCATCATGCGGACCTGGATCGATGACGGCCACTTCGCCATGGCCAATGATATAAACGCCGGTTCCGACATAAGTGAACGGACCTGGATTATCGGCGATCACACGCCGGATGAGCGGCGAGACCTGCTCGACTTTTCCGTATTCAAATTCGATTTCACGCACAAAAGGAATGGCCATGGGAGTTTGCTGTCTTGTTTCTTCTAGTTTTCTTGTGGGCCGTCATGCCCTGATTTCGCAAGTCCGGCAAACTACCTACGTTTCGGTGCAAACGCCGCCACAAAGGCCTTGGCCATGCGGCGTGTGGATTTCAACTTGTCCCCAAGTTTGAGCGCCACTGGAGGGCCCATATCCGTTTTGTTTGCATCGACAATATAGAGTCGGCCTGACGCATTATCGCGTAGCACGTCGACGCCGCCCCATTCCAGACCGATCTCTTCAGCAAATCGTGAGATCACGCGAATTTCATCGGCGGAATAGCAGTTTTGCGGGGTATCGAGCAGAACTTCAGCATTTTCGTTCAGGAATCGACGACCAATTGGGCGCCGTTTGCGGAAGACAATGGCGGGTTCACCGCCGCAAATGCAGCAGCGCAGGTCCTCAATCAGGCCGCCCGGGATCTCATTATCCACCAGAACCTGATAGGTCTTCCCCTCTTGCGGCTCGATCGGGCCTTCCAGGATACGGCCATCATGACAGGCATTTTTCTCTGATTTCTCGACCATTGTGCCGGTATAAGTGCGCGGATCGACGCTGAGATTGTAACCTGCGGCCCGTTCGAAGGCGGCGGCGACATTTGATTTGGAAATGTCTTTGCAGTCAAAATTGACCAGTTTCGCGCCCGGTTTGGTCTTGGGCGGCGTGTGATCGGCTTCTGTGACATCATCAAACTGGAACACAATGTCTGCGACACTGGTGTCAGAAATCAATTTCGCGCCTGACGCATGCATGACCGGCCAAATAAAGTACCAGGGCCGCGGCTTTTCCGGATAGAAAGCGATGGTTGGACGCTTATGGCCGGTTAACCGTCGCCATGTCCGCCAGGACTGGGCCAAGGTGTAAAATGTCAGCCAGGTGAAGATATCATTTGCCAGGTCAGGCGTGACCGGAATCCGGTGACCCGTTTTCTTTACGAGCCAGGCCCCGTCTTCATATTTAAAGTCTGTCAGCCAGTTTCGCGACATACTTTACTCCTTCGCCTCCGCAGCGGCAATTCATGCTGAAATCGCATGTCATGGTTAAGCTAGCAAGCTCTTTCGAACACTAGAAGTGAATAAATGCTCACGCTTGAATCAAACAAATGTTACAAAAGAGGCCGCAGGGCCGAGAGATCATATCCCGCACCTGCTGCCGCATCGACGACTTCGTCGCCCATGCCCTGCCCGCCATGGGTGAGAGCCCAGGCCGTGATCGAGCGTGTGCCGGTGCGACAATATGCGAGCACGGGGGCCGGCGCTTCGGCCAAAGCTGCGCCGAAACGCTCCAATATATCCGGCGTTGGCGCGCCCGAGAACGGGATCGCCACAAAGGCCAGTCCAAGCGATTCCGCCTTGGTTCTGATCGCGCCCATGCGCGGCTGATCAATCCCGCCTTCGCCGTCTGGGCGATTGGCAATCAGTGTCTTGTATCCTGCATCAGCAATCGCCTGCACATCGCTTTCATCGATTTGCGGCGCGACGGCGAAACCGTCGGTGACTTTACGGATATCTGCCATAGGGGGAGCTCCAGTGTAGATGGGCGTTGACTTTGCGTCTGAGGCCGTGAACGTAAGAAGTGTTGGCGGGGCTGCCAAGCCCCGTGCGTAGATTCTATTGCACTTGGTCTAGGGAACTTCGGAACCGTGTCAGCTGTACAGCGTATCGCCTCGCGCATTCCCTGGGCCTATACCGCACGCCGGTTATTGATCGCCATCCCGACCTTGCTCGTCATCATCACCGTCGCCTTCTTTATGATGCGCATGGCACCGGGCGGCCCGTTTGATGGCGAACGGAAATTGAACGCCGCGACCGAAGCGGCGCTGAACGCCAAATTTGGTCTCGATAAGCCGCTTTGGCAGCAATATACCGATTATCTCTGGGGCGTTCTGCAGCTTGATTTCGGCCCCAGTATGAAGACGCTCGGCAAAAGCGTGAACGATCTGATTGCCGACGGGCTGCCGATCAGTTTGGCGATTGGATTCTTGTCCATCACGCTGGCCATCATCGTTGGAACCGCCATGGGCATTTTTGCCGGACTGCGGCAAAATACGGCGGGTGATTATTCGGTTATGGGCTTTGCCATGGCGGGGATCTCGATCCCGACCTTTGTCACCGGCCCGATCCTGATCCTGATCTTCGCCCTGACCTTTGGCGTGTTCGCGGTGGGCGGGCTTGGCACCTATCCCAATATCGGCATAAGTTTTCACAATATGACCTTGCCGGTCGTGACCCTTGCGCTGCCGCAGATTGCGATCATTTCGCGCCTAATGCGCGCCAGCGTGATCGAGACCATGCGCTCCGGTCATATTCGCACCGCGCGCGCCAAGGGCCTCAGCGAGCGCGACGTTGTCCTCAAACATGCCTTGCCATCGGCCATCTTGCCACTGGTGTCCTATGTAGGCCCAGCCATGGCGCGAGTGATGACCGGATCACTGGTGATTGAACGCATTTTCGGTCTGCCCGGCATGGGCTCTTATTTTGTCGATGGGGCGATCAATCGAGATTACACGCTGGTGATGGGCGCCTTGATCATCTACGCGACGCTGATCGTGCTGTTCAACCTGATTGCCGATATCCTCTATGCGCTGCTCGATCCAAAGGTGAAGTATGACTGATACGATGGACCTGACCGGCCGCAAGAAGGCCGTCGAAACCGCCATTCAGGGCGGGCGCTCGCTCTGGGATGACGCCAAGGCCCGGCTATTCCGAAACAAAGCCGCCGTCGTCTCCATGTGGGTGCTTGGCATCATGGTCTTCATTGCCGCGCTCGGACCGTTCTTCTGGGTCCATGATTACCGCACCATCTCTGCCAATGTGGAGCTCGCGCCGACCTTTGAAAACCTGCACCTTCTGGGCACCGATACACAGGGGCGCGACAGTCTCGCGCGATTGATGATCGGCTTGAGGATCTCGCTTGCCGTCGGCCTGGTGGCGACCATTGTGTCACTGATTATCGGGGTCACGTGGGGCGCTGTTGCCGGCTTTGTCGGCGGGCGCGTCGACAATATCATGATGCGTTTTGTCGACGTGCTGTATGCCATGCCATTCATCTTCTTCGTGATCCTGCTTCTGACCGTGTTTGGCCGAAACATTATCCTGATCTTCGCCGCGATCGGCGCGGTCGAGTGGCTGACCATGAGCCGCATCGTGCGCGGTCAAACCTTGGCTATAAAAAATATGGAATTCATTGAAGCCGCGCGTGCCACGGGCGTGCCATTCTTCACCATGATTCAGCGTCACATCATCCCGAACGTGGTCGGCCCTGTGGCGGTCTATGTCACATTGACCATTCCCGTGGTGATCCTGGCCGAGAGCTTTCTGTCATTCCTCGGTCTCGGCGTGAACGAGCCGCTCACTTCGCTCGGCGTGCTGATTTCAGACGGCGCCAAGGAAATGCAGGACAAGCCGTGGATGCTGCTCGCCCCAGCCCTCACCATGATGACGACATTGCTGTGTCTGAACTTTATCGGCGACGGATTGCGCGACGCCCTGGACCCGAAAGATCGCTAGGTTGCGACTTCCCAGCTGCCGAGCGCGGTATCCATAATCCCAACCGCTTCGCGGACATCGGAATCCTCAATAACAAGCGGCGGCGCCAGGCGCAGGACATTGTTGCCGGCCACGCCGACCAGTAGGCCATGTTCGCGGCAGGCATTCTGCACCGGCTTGGGCAGCGCTTTGAGCTGCAAACCGGTGAGCAAGCCCTTGCCGGTCACGCCGACCACTTTGTCCGGGTGGCTATCGGCCAGCGATTTCAGTCCTTGCGCGACCGTGCCGGAGACGCGGCGCACCTGCTCCAGAAAAGCTTCATCAGCGATGATATCCCAGACGACATTGCCGACCGCCATGGCCAGAGGATTGCCGCCATAGGTCGAGCCATGGCTGCCGGGTTGCATGACGCTGCCGGCTGCTTCGGTTGTCAGGCAGGCGCCAAAGGGGAAACCGCCACCAACACCCTTGGCGACGCACATAATGTCCGGTTCGGCATCGCTCGCCCATTCATGCGCGAACAGTTTTCCCGTCCGACCCATGCCGCATTGGACCTCATCATAGATCAATAAGGCGCCGCGTTCATCGCAAAGCTTGCGCATTTCTGACAGACAGCTTTCCGGGATCGCGCGAACCCCGCCTTCGCCCTGGACCGGCTCAACAAGCACCGCGGCGGTCTTGTCGGTGACCGCTTTTTCCAAAGCCTCGTGATCGCCAAACTCGACTTGTGAGAAGCCAGGCAAAGCCGGGCCGAAGCCTTCAAGATATTTTGGATTGCCGCCCGCATTGATGGCGCCCAGCGACCGACCATGGAACGCGCCGGTAAACGTGACGATCTCATAGCGTTCCGTATCGCCATTCGCCCAATGATATTTCCGCGCCGTTTTGATCGCGCACTCGATCGCTTCCGTACCGGAATTGGTGAAGAAGACGCGATCGGCAAAAGGCAGGCGTTCGCACATCTTGCGCGCCAATTCTTCGCCGGCCGGGACGCGGAACATATTCGAGGTGTGCCAGAGTTTTGTGGCTTGCGTTTGCAGCGCTTCAACCATGGCCGGATGAGAATGGCCGAGCGCGCTGACGGCAATGCCGGCAACAAAGTCGAGATAGGATTTCCCGTCCTCTGTAATCAGTCGAACCCCCTCCCCACGTTCGAACGCTTCTTCCGGAGGACGATAGACCGGCATGATGTGCTGACGCGGATCGGACATAGATTTCTCCTGTTTGGGTCTCGATTTTTTTGGCTTTGCCCTGATCCGCACGCTTGGCGAGGCTCTGATGGAAAGTCAACACACGGCTTGAACGAGGCACAATCACGCGCCCAGTGTTACAGGTGAGACAAGATCATTCTAATGTCGCAGATTATTGCGAACAAAATTTCCTTACGAAATTTTCAGGTGACAAATTCGCTCAGCGCCATTGACGAAAAACGATAAACTGTTATTGTTTTTCAATAATAAATGGCTGGGCGAACTCTCTCAACCCCTCTCTCCCCTGAGCGTCGCCAAGTCGATAATTCTCACTCCAAACATCTTGGCGACTCCCTTTGGGGGTCGTTTTCTTTTGTCGGGACGGGGAAGAAAGAAAAAAGGCGCGACCAAATGGCCACGCCCTGAAAAGTGATTGCAGCGTTTCCTCCCAGAAACTTGCAACCCCTGTATCGCCAGAATGTCGCAGGTCGTCAAGCGGTTTATGACACCTTCTTAACAAAATTTTCGAATACGGGATTCTTGGCCTCGAATACCTGCTCTACCGTTGTAATTGCAACAGTTTGAACCCCGCGCTCTGCCAGGGATTTTGCCGCCTCACGCGCCAGTTCTGACGGGCAAAGCGCGGCGCGATCATGGATCGGGATCAGACCAATTTCAGACAGATCTGCTTCCGCCACCGGCGTCGACATTTCCAAGCGACACATGGTTTGTGCCCGCGCAGAGGCCTCAATGCCGTCCAACATGATTCGCAGCGGCTTCAATGATTCGCCCGTCCATGGTGCTTTCAGAGACGCCGTCAGCGCGGCCTGGCTTTTCAAAATGACCCCGTCGCGCAAGATTTTCAGGTCATTGGCCTTCAGGGTCGCACCGGTCGAGGTGATGTCGACAATGACCTCTGCGGACCCGGCAGCCGGTGCGGCTTCGGTGGCACCCGCACTCTCAACCAGGCGATACTCACCCACAGCCCGTTCGGCAAAGAAGCGCCGGGTCAAACGCAAGTATTTGGTCGCCACCCGCATGCGCCGACCATGGCGCTCGCGGAACAAGGCGCCAGCCGCTTCAAGATCGGCCATGGTCTCGACGTCCAGCCAAGCGGCCGGAACCGCGACAATCACGTCGGCGCCGCCAAACCCCAAGCGTCGCAATACGTCGAAATCTGTTTCGGGTGCGCCGGACAGATCGTGCAGCAGGTCTTCGCCGGTAATGCCGACATGGATCTGGCCATCGATCAGGCCTTCAGCAATCTCGCGCGCCGACAAGAGCATCACATCGACATTGTCGAGCCCATTCAGCTCGGCGCTATACCCGCGGCCGCCGCCTTTTTGGCGAAGCTTGAAGCCGGCCTTGGCGAGCCAGGCTTCAGACTTCTCTTTCAGGCGGCCCTTAGAGGGAATCGCAATCGAAAGCCGGGTCATGAGACACCTCCCGTCGCGCCGTCTATTCGGTGCGGAATGATCACGCCGCCAATCGCCGTCGCGTTGACGGCGCCGTCCGACAGATCTGACAGGAGCGCATCATATCGCCCGCCCGCGGCGATCGGTCTTTGCTTGGACAGGTCCGAGGCATCCGATGCGATTTCAAACACAAACCCATCATAATAGGTGAACCGGCGTCCGAACCGCGTCGCAAATCTCGCCTGCCCGATCAGGGCGCCGAAGGTCGAGGATGCCAGTGCCGACGTGCGGGTTTCAAATTCGTCCAGCGCCGCCGTCATATCCTTCAATCCGGCCTCGCCTGCCAGCCGTCGCAATTCTGCTGGAGCCTCGGCATAAGGCAAGTCAATCGACAAGACCGCCATGAGGAACTGATCCACGTCATCGGACAGACTCTCACCGGCCGCTGCTTCGGCGCTTTGATGCAAGCGTTCGACAATTTCATCGGCCGACCGCTCACCGACCGGCTGCAAGCCGGTCATGGCGTAGATATCGTCGACAAAGGCGGCGATTTCTTCGCGATCCAGTCCTTTCAAGCGTTGAGAGATACCCGTCCCGGCTTGGCTGCGCCCTGACAGATAGGCCCTGACGCCGCCTTCCTGGCGAAACGCCCGCTTCAGGCCCACCGCGACATCGCCGGGCAGGCCCAGCGCATCCACGAAAGCCGGGAAGATAGACAGATCTCCGAATGATGCCTCTGCCATGGACACACCAGCCGCCATGCAGGCTTCAGCGAGGGTTTCGAACAACCAAACATCTTGTGCGACCGCGCGCGGCGCCGCGAACCGTTCCAGGCCGATTTGTTCAAACTCCACTGGTTCTCCGGCGAGCGCGGGCAGTCGGAAGACGGGGCCGCGATAATGGCGAATCCGTTCAGCCGTGTCGCCGCTCTGACGCGCCGCGATTTCCGCCTGCGCGACCGGCAGCGTCAGATCCGGGCGCAGCGCCCACTCTCGGCCACTCTCATCGGCAAAGGTGCAAATCCGGCTGCGCACCACTTCACCCGACAGCTCCAATGGCACCGAGGCTTCGATGATGATGGGGGCGTCGATTGGATCGCCGCCGCGCGCCGCGATCGATTGAAAGACCTGATCTGAACGGGTCACTGATCCGCCTCCACGATGGCCTGGATCCGCGCCACCATTTCTGCGCGCGGGGCTTCGAACTGGCCCGGCCGCGCTTCACGATATTCTTCATTGCTGGCAATCGCAGCCGCCTGGCGGGCGCCTTCCTTCAGATCCTTGATCGTCACTACGCCTTTTTCGAGCTCGTCCGTTCCGACCATGACCACAGCCGGCGCGCCCCGGCGGTCGGCATATTTCATTTGCGGACGCATGCCGGAACTGCCCATATAGGCTTCGGCGCGGATTCCGGCCGCACGCAGCTGCGTGGCAAGCTTCAAGGCTTCGGAAGGATCTTCCCGGTCCATGTTCAGGACCACGACCGGGCCATTTAGATCGCCAATCACGCCGCTTATGGAGAATGCAGCCGCGAGGCGACTCACGCCAACGGAGAATCCTGTCGCGGGAATTTTATCGCCCGTGAAGCGAGCGACGAGGTCATCATAGCGTCCGCCGCCGCCCACAGAGCCGATCCGAACCGTCTGTCCGTCCTCGTCGACTGTGTCCTTGAGCAGCTCAGCCTCGAACACTGGGCCGGTATAATATTCAAGACCGCGCACCACGGACGGATCGATGGTGACATCGGATTCCGGCGCGCCGAGCGCTTCGAGCCCTTGGGCAATGGCGGCCAGCTCAGCCAGACCCGCCGTGGCCTCATCGCTCGTTCCGACTGCTTGTCCCAAGGCTTCGAGCGTCTCGCTGCGCGTGGCGCGTCCGGCTTCGGCAAAGGCGAGGACTTGTTTGACCGCGCCGGCATCAAGGCCCGCGCCCTTGGTAAAGTCTCCGCTTTCATCCATGCGCCCGGCGCCGAGCAGATCTGCGACGCCGGAGACGCCGAATTTATCGAGCTTGTCGAGCGCCCGAAGAATGGTCAGGCGGGTGACCTCTCCAGTTGCGTCGATATTTTCGAGCACAGCGTTCAATAGCCGTCTCGTATTGACGCGAATGGTGAACTCGCCATTGGCAGCGCCCGCCGCGCGCATCGCCTCAGCCGCCATGGCGATCATTTCAGCATCGGCATGCGCCCCGGCCGCGCCCACCGTGTCGGCGTCACATTGCAGGAACTCTCGAAACCGGCCCGGTCCGGGTTTCTCATTTCGCCAGACAGGGCCAGCCGCATAACGCCGGAACGGTTTCGGCAAGGTCTGCCAATTCTCCGCCGCGAAGCGCGCCAGCGGCGCCGTCAAATCATAGCGCAGGCTCATCCATTGTTCGTCATCATCCTGCAGCGCAAACACACCGGCATTCGGGCGATCATCGTCGGGCAGGAATTTGCCCAGCGCATCGGCGAATTCGAAGGCGCCTGTTTCCAGTCCTTCAAAGCCCCAGCGACGGTAGACTCCGGTAATTCTCTCAATCATTGCCTGTTCGGCCTGGATCAGATTTTCACGCTTATCCGGAAATCCGCGCGGTTTGCGGGCCAGGTCGATGGGTTTCGGCTTTTTGATTTTGCCCATGGGATTGCCTTTGTCTCGGGTCGCGGTCCGCTTAAACGAAGCCGCTACGGGTGTGAAGCTTTCGATGCTGGCACAGCGCGGCAGCACGGCGCTCAGCGGGGTGGTGAACACTCAGGCTTCAGGTCAGTCGTAAGAGGGGTCTTATGAAAACTTGAGGCGCACCGGGTCAATCGCGCCTTCAAACGGCGCGTCAAATATGATGATGGTGATGATGCAGTCGTGTTTTCATGTCGCGGCGGGTAGCCAATAAATCAGCCCGCGTCAAGCAAGGCATCTTGCGATTAAGCCAGCAGAAATCGATAAAATTTCACGGTTTAATCAACCCTAAGTTATCGCCTGTCGCATAAAGTCCATCGGAAATCAGGACGAAAGACTTGAAACGCTTTTTTACCTTGCTCAGCGCCATGTCGCCGGCCACCAAACTGGTTCGCGATGATGGCAGCTTTATTTTGTCGACGGAGGATATCCAACGTCGACGCATGGTATTTGTGGCCTCTTTTGGCCTGGTGATGACGGCGATCTATACCCTTCTCCAGGTCTATCAGCTTGGCTTTGAAAGCACCGGTCTGTTCAATATCGCGACCGGCATTGTCGGCGTCGCGATCTGCGGGGTGGGTCTGAGAGCCAGTCTCTGGGGCGAACGCCCGCAGCCAATGATCCGCATCTTGCTGCTCGCCTTTTCCGCCTTGCTGTGGGGCGAGATTGCCTTTTCCGGCGGCGTCACAGGCTATCATATTGGAATTCTACCCGTGTTGCCGGTGATCGCCGCGATCTTGCTGAGCGCGCGCGACACGATCCTGTTCACCGCGCTTAATCTGCTGGTGGTTCTGATCATTGCCGGGCTGGCCTGGAATGGATCCTGGCTGCCGCAATTCGCGATCGATCCGCAGACCGACCTGTTAATGTCGGCCTTTATTATTCTGATCACGATTATCGGTTGCGGCGGCGCTGCGGTGACGCTGGTCCTGCAGAGTGAAAAAGTGAACCGGCAGCTGATGGACCTGGTCGAGTATCAGTCGCACCTGGCGGCGCATGATGCATTGTCCGGCCTCGGCAACCGTATCCGTCTTCAGCAACGGTTCGACTCTCTCAAACAGGGCGAGACTTTTGATATTCTGCTGATCGACCTGGATGGCTTCAAAGCCGTCAATGACACGTTCGGCCACAATGCCGGTGACTATCTGATCAAGGCTTTATCTGAGCGCTTGCGCGAAGTTACCGATGATGAGGATCTGCTGATCCGACTCGGCGGCGACGAATTTGTCATCCTGCTGGAGAATGTCGATGGCACACTTGCCAGCATTCGTAAGTATGCCGAGTACCTGATCGAGATTCTCAGTCGTCCCTATCTTTGGGACAAGACGGTCCTGCGCATCTCGGCCTCGATCGGTCATGCGCGCTATCCCAATCATGGCTCGACGCCGAGCAAGGTGCTCAGCCTGGCGGACAAAGCGCTGTATCAGGCCAAGGATGCCGGCAAGCGCCAGTGCATTACTTATGGCACGACACCAGTGCCGAAACCGGCCCGCAAAGAGCAACCGCTCCGCGCATAGCGCTGAAATCGAACGCAAAATTGCCGCATTCGGTGCAAATCTGCGCCTAAAATTCTCGTAACAGTGCAGAAACGACAAAGCCGGGGCTTTCGGTGGCTCTCGAACCGTGGTTCAACAGCCGCCGACTTATTCGCCCGGATGTCGCAGGATCGGGTTTGAAAGCAAAGGGCTGGACCATGACCACACTTGCACTTGTAGATGACGACGAGAACATTGTTGCATCCCTGAAGATCTTCTTCGAAGCGGAAGGCTATAATGTCCGCACTTATCATGATGGCCTAACCGCCCTCGGCGCTTTGACCGACAGCCCGCCGGACCTCGCCATCCTGGATGTGAAAATGCCGAAAATGGACGGCATGGAATTGCTCAAGCGTCTGCGCCAGACCTCTGAATTGCCGGTGATCTTTCTGACCTCGAAAGACGAAGAGATAGATGAAGTGATCGGGTTCAATATCGGGGCCGATGATTTTGTTCGAAAGCCTTGTTCCAACCGGCTCTTGTCTGAACGTGTAAAGGCCGTGCTGCGGCGCTCTCGGTCGGCAGATGCGGCACCGGAAGATGGCGATGTGAAGCCGATTGTTCGCGGGCGCCTGACGCTCGACCCGAACCGGCATTCCTGCTCCTGGGATGGTCATCCGGTGCGTCTGACCGTGACGGAATTTCTGATCCTGCAAGCCCTGGCGCAACGCCCCGGCTATGTGAAGTCGCGCGATAATCTGATGGATGCGGCTTATGATGATCAAATTTATGTCGATGACCGAACCATTGACAGTCACATCAAGCGGCTGCGCAAGAAGTTCCGTGAGAGCGACAAAGAGTTTGACGCGATCGAGACGCTGTACGGCGTCGGCTATCGCTACAATGAAAGCTGATCATCAAACAAAGGGTGGGACTATGATCAAATCAAACGTGGCGGCACTCGCTTTGGCGATGGGCCTGATCTCGGCCTGTGGCGGAACTGAAGTGATTGATCCGTATGCGGATCTCGGGGAAGATACGCTCCTGGTTCGGTTCGAAGCGAACCCGGAGATTGAAGACGGACAGTGCAATCCGAACGTGCACTATGCGTTGCGCACGGGCGAAGAGTATATTCTGCTCAACGCCAATTTCGTCGTCGGTGACAATATCACCGGTTCGGGACTCAGCCTCGCAAATGTGGAGGAGAGCGGTGTGGCGCGCACGACCAGCGAACTGAATATGTTCGACGCCTATGAGCAGCCGTGTGCTGAGCTCGAGGTTCAAGTCCAAGACCTGACCTGTCGCACCGAAAACGAGTCCGATGGCGCCCCCTGTCCATCACCTCAATATGAGGGGACAGAAATGTTCGGGAACTTCCGCGGTCTACCGACCTATTAGTTGGCCAGTTGCAGCCAGGCGCGTGCCGCGGCGAGGGCAGACTTGATGTCTTCCTTGTCGAGCATATCGGCCATTTCCTGACGACAGATCTTGGCGTCATCACAGCCTTTGAGCACAGCCAGGTTGAACCATTTGTGGGCGGCGATCAGATCTTGTTCGCAATCCACACCTTCTGAATAGGCAAGTCCTACACGGTATAGCTCTTCGCCGGTTGCCGTGGCTGCATCCAACCCGGTTTCCGGTGCAATTTCGGTCGCCATATCTGAATAAGGCATCTTCTTTTTCCTCTCTCGTTTCGAGAGGTGCTCGACCCTGGTTTTCCAGATCTCGAGACACCCACCATCACTGTCCCCAATATCCTCGGCGACGAGTTGAAGATTGCCGGAGAGTCGTGGCTGTATGGTTAACGTGGAGGCGCCGGATCAGCCAGTTCGTGAATCAAACCGGGGTCCGCTGTTAACGAAACGGCGTTTTTTGACCTACTTTGGCAGGACAGCGCAGAAATTCGGCTAAACGGCATTAGCCATACCGTCCCCTATTCCGTGCACGGAATTAGCCAGGGACGACCGCGGCGATCAGTCTTGGACCCGGCGCCGCGATCGCTTCGGCCAGGGTCGCGTCAAACGCTTCAGCGGTCTTTGCCTCGACGGCGGGAACGCCCATGCTGGACGACAGCTGGACCCAATCAATATCGGGCCCGCCAATCGACAACATATCTTTGGCGGTCGGACCGGGATTGCCGGCGCCGGTGCGATAGAGTTCGATATTCAGGATCCGGTAGGAGTGATTGACGAACACAATCGTGGTGACGTCCACGCCTTCGCGCGCCATGCTCCACAAAGCCTGATTGGTATACATGCCGGCCCCGTCGCCAGACAGACAGATGACTTTTCGCTCTGGCGCAGCCAGAGCGGCGCCAAGGGCGAGTGGCAAGCCTTGTCCGATCGCACCGCCAGTGAGCATCATCCAATCATGCGGCTGACCGTTCTGAGTCGGCAGATAGGATAACAGACCATTGGAAACGCCATCATCTGAGACAAGCGCATTTTCTGGCATATGGCGGGCCAGACTCTGACCTACAGATTGCGCCGTCAGGTCTCCGGTCGGCGCGTCCGGTTGCACCAAGGCTTCAACCGGGGCGCTGTCGGTCAGCTCCATATGGTCGGCGAGGGCCGCCAACGTTGCGGCGCTGTCTGTGCTGGCATCGCCAAGTTCGAGCACCTCGCAGCCTTCGGGCACAAGCAGGCTTGGCTTGCCGGGATAAGAGAAGAAGGCGACCGGCGCTGATGTGCCGGCCAGCAGCATCAAATCACTGCCTTCCAAATCAGCCACTGCACCTTCGGCAAAATACTGCATCCGCTCTGGCGCAAACACGCCCGCGCCGCGGCGCATCTTTGGATAGAATGTATCGGTCAGAATGCGGATGCCCGCCGTCTTTAAGCGTGCCGCAGCCTTGAGCCCGGCCTCGGTAAGCGCGGTGCCATTGATGATCATGACCGGCTTATCGGCCTTTGCGAGCGCATCGGCTGCCGCCGCAATCTTTGCCGCGTCGACCTGGTACAGTTTTGGCGCGGAAACGACATCGCCCTTCTCGCCGCCATCCAACCAGGCACTGTCGGCGGGCAAGAGCAAAGAGACCGGCCCGGGCTTCGGGCCATAACTTGCCGCAAAGGCTTCTGAGGCCAGCACCCCGGTTTCAGACACTTTGTCAGCCGATTTGATCCATCTCGAATTTGGGCCTGCCAGCCCCATAATGTCGGATGTCAGAGGTGCGTCATATTTCAAGTGGGGCACAGCGTGATCCCCGATGACATTGATCATCGGCGTATTGGCGCGCCCGGCATTGTGTATGTTCGCGCCGGCATTCGAATAGCCTGCGCCCAAATGCAACAAGGTCATGGCCGGTGTTCCGCTGACACGCGCATAGCCATCGGCCGCGCCGGTGGCGACACCTTCAAACAGGCACAGCACCGACCGAATCCGCGGCTCACCATCAAGCGCGGTCACCAGATGCATTTCGGAGGTGCCGGGATTGGCAAAACACGCAGTAACACCATTGTCTGCGAGCGTCGCAACCAGCGCTTCAGCTCCCGTCATCCCAGCTTGCTTCTGATCGTCCATGCCGCTCTCTTTCTCTGCGAAATTTCTTTGGCCTGTTTAACGCCAGCGAACAGAAAAAATAGGCCCTGAATCAAGACAGGACGATCGATCGCTCTCTAGCGCTCAACCGTCCTCTCAAGGTCCGCAGACAAGCCACAAAGGGGATATGGCTGCGAGTTGCATAAGTTCATGAAATCGCTCAGGCAATATCTGACGTGGCGGCAACAAATTCAAGTCATCCAAAAGGGTGACACTGTATTGCGACGTATTCGCAATCTACAGCACGATCACGCCCTCTGTTATACCATCACTATACAGCCGTTGAACGTCGTCGCCGCGCAAGGTCTGCGCCTTGTTTTGATTGATGTATCCCTTCTCTGTGATCTCACCCGCATCAGCTTGTGGCGGAGTTGGCTGCAACAGAATGCGTGCAATTCGGCTCGCCGCATTGGGATGAGTGGCATTGTGCTTTTGCAACCCGGATCGGATCGCTTCAATCACATCGGGATGGTCAATCAGCTGATCCATGGACAATGATTCGCCGACCAGTCTTTGACAGAAGGTTTCATTGACGAAGCCGAGCAGGCAGACCTCATCCTGATTCAATCCACACACGACCGCATCGGCGAGGGCGCCATCAACCGCCTGTACGGCTTGCACCCGCAGCTTGCCCGCCGACACCCAGGTGCCATTGGCGAGCTTGAACTCTTCGGCCGTGCGTCCATCAAAGGCGAGGCCTTTTTCCGGCTGGTTTGGGTCGACAAAACGTACCGCGTCGCCGAGGCGATAAAAGCCTTCTTCATCAAACGCGGCCCGGGTCTTTTCTTCATTGCGATAATAGCCCGGCGTTACATTCACGCCTTTGACCCGCAGTTCAAGTTTTTCACCCGCCGGCACCAGTTTAAACGTATTGCCGGGCAGAGGCAGGCCGATCAGGCCCATTGTGTCATTCGGCCAATGGACATTGCTGGCCGTGGGGGCTGTCTCGGTGGCGCCATATCCTGCGGACAGGGAAATGCGTTGACCGGTCACCCGCACCGCGACTTTTTGGATCCGCTCATAAATATCCTGGCCCATCGCCGCCCCGCCATAAGCCATGGAGCAAATCCGCTTGAAGAAGGTCTCGGCCAGGGCCTCGTCTTTTTCAAACTCTGTAGCGAGCGCCGCCCAGGCCGCTGGCACAGTCGTATGTTGGGTCGTCGAGACCGCTTTCATATTGCGGATCATTTCTGGCAGGCGGGCGGGCGTCGGCGCGCCCCAGTCCAGGTAAAGCGTGCCGCCCCAATCGGTCATATTGTGTAGAATTGCATTGGCGCCATAAGTGTGGCTCCACGGCAAGAAGTTGCACATGACCTGCACCTTGCCGGTGACTTCAGCCAGGCGCGCTTCATCCCAGACCGAGCGGATCATCTTGGCATTGGCCGCGATCATGCCATGCGTGTTGATCACGGCCTTGGGCTCACCGGTCGAGCCGGAGGTCAGCATGTATTTGGCGACCGTTTGCGGGGTCAATCGGTCATAGGCTTCGGCCACCGAATTGCCGCCGGGCTGCGCGAACTCGTCGAGCGCGGCGCATTTATATCCGACCGGTGCATTGCGCGAATACAGCACCAGACGATCGGCAATATTCATACCATCCAGACCGCGCTGATATTCGGCTCCATCCTCAACATAGATGACGCTCGGTTCGACCAATTGATCGACATAGTTCAGGCGCGCGAAATCCTGGCTCAGCAAGGCATAGGCCGGGGTCACTGGAACCACCGGACAGCCGGCCAACATGGCGGCATACATGACCAGCGCATGATCAATCGTATTACGCGACAGGATCATAATCGGCGCATCGCCCGCGCCGGCATTCAGGAAGCCTTGTGCCAGGGCCTGCACGCGGTCCCACGCTTCGGCATAAGAGAGTTCCTGCCAACCTGGTTTGCTGGACTCGACCGGATCGCGCTGGGCCAGCCAGGTACGGTCCGGCGCGTGTTCAGCCCAGTGCTTGAGCGGCCATAACATGTGCGGCGGATGTGCCTTTAGCGGCTGTCCATTATTGAGCAGAATGCTGCCATCGCCTCGGCGTTCAATCTCCAATTTCTGAGGCAGGTAAGGCACCTCGCGAAATGGAATATGAGAAGTCTCGCTCATTTTATCCTCTACCCGGCGTTTCGATTTTTATGCGCGTGCCGCAATGCTTGCAGTGAATGGCGTCGGTGTCGTGGCGGGTCAATCCACATGCCTCACATGTATAGTCAACCTTCCCGCCGGGGAGGGTGATGGCTCTGAGCAAGCGCAGAAACAAGGTCAGTCCGAGCACCATAATCACAACGGCCAGAAGCCGGCCCCAAATGCCCTCCATCAGAATGTCGCCATACCCGGTTGTCGTCAGACTCGTCACGGTGAAGTAGAGCGCGTCGACATAATTCTCGATGCCGGGATTTGAGTCCTTCTGCAGAACGAAGACCAGGCCCGCCATCAGGAACACAAAGACGACCAGATTGGTCACCCGGTCAAAGATCTGCTCATGACGCTTTAAATAAGAGGACACGCCCTTCAAGCGCTTCAGCAAGGTGAAGGCGCGAATGATCCGCACCGCCCGCAGCAAGCGCAAGAAGGCGAGGTTCTGAGTGAATAGCGGCGCCAACATCGAGATCACAACGATCAAGTCGGCCCAATTATAAAGCCGTTTCCAGAACTGCACTTTCGGCCGCGCAATATAATAGCGCGCTGCAAGGTCCATCGCGATCACTGCGCCAATCGCATAATCTGCCAGCGGATGCGACACGCCATCGCCGCGAAATGGCGCCCAGAGAAAGTAGGCAATGGTCAGGATGTCGAAGGTCAACAGACCCAATCGAAAGAAATATGGCCCGCGCCCATTTCCTTCATACAGCCAGAACAATTGGCGATTCAGCCCTTTTCTTTCGCTCAACGCTTTGCGCTCCCATCCGCGATTTGGTTCGCAAAACTATGGCCGATCATGAAATCCGTGTCATCAACCGCCGCGCGGTCGCTGACGGGTTGGCAAGCCCCACGCCGAAATTGTGATCTCAAATTGGTGTGAGTCTTGGTGATCAGACGTGAAATGCGCGCCGGGATTTTCCGGTCTAGGTCATGCTCCAACAAAACGCACTCGACTGCAGAAGGACCTCCCAATGTCTAAGCTCACGCTGATTTCCATCACCGCTGCCTCGCTGGCGGCCCTCGCCCTGCCAGCCACCGCGCAAAACGATCAAGGCTGGTACGTGTCCGGCTTTGTCGGCGCCGGTTTCCCCGGCGATGTTGAACTGACCGGCGTCCAGAACCCGGCGGCGGGCTCACCTGGTCTTGCTGGCGCGCCGGCGCGGATCGACACCGAGTTTGACGAGGATGTGAATTTTGGCGTCGCGATCGGCTATGACACGCCTTGGGAATTTTTCGGCCTGTTCAATACGCGGCTCGAACTGGAATATTCCCGCATCGACGCAGATGTCAGCGGCGGCAGCTTCAATTCTGGCAATCAGCCCTTTAGCGGCGATGTCAGCATCGATTTCTTCCTGATCAATAATTACTCCGACATCATCTGGAGCGATGATCAAACCGTGGTGCCCTTTGTCGGCGGCGGTCTCGGCGTCGCGACCGTTGATGCCAATATTCTTTATGCGGGCGGCGGGGCGCTCACCCCGAACTTTGTCGCCACGGGCGACGATACAGGCCTGGCTGGCACGTTTGCCGCCGGTCTGACCTGGCTGACCGGATCGCCATGGGAAGTCTATGGCGAGGCCCGCTATTACCAAATTCGCGATCTGGAATTTGAGCGTCGTTTCATCGGCGGCGGCGCGAATGCGTTCAATGCCAGCGTGGAAGACGATTTTGACGGCACCAGCCTGACCCTGGGGGCGCGTTACAAATTCTAAGAGCTAGACGGATCTCCTCCCTCTCACGTTAGCTCTTAGAATATGGCCCGGCGAGACTTTTAGCGTCGTCTCAATGCCGGGCCATTTTTTTATTTTGTCAGGATGACAAGGTGTGGCACCCGACTTACATGCCCCCTATGGTGTCCTCACTCACTTGCCTTCCGCATCGCGCCATCGTGACCTTGACCGGACCAGACACGCTGGTCCTGCTCGAGCGGCTAGTCACAAACGCCACTGAAAACTGGACGATCGGCGAGACGCGTTATGGCGCCCTGCTGACGCCGCAAGGCAAGGTCATCGCCGACTATCTTGCCGTTCGCACAGAGGATGGCGTGGTCCTGGACGCAGCGCGCGCGTATGCAAGCGATCTCGCCAAACGCTTGAAAATGTTTCGGCTGCGCAGCCAGGTCGAGATCGAGGTGCGCGAAGACCTGTTTGTATGGGCCACCACGGAGGCATCCAGTCCCGAGTTTGAACCACCCGCCGATGCGAGCCTCACTTATACTGACCCGCGCTATCCAGGCGGCCGTCTGCGCGCTTTGCGCCCAGCGCATGAAAATGGCGCGCTGTCGGCCTATCATGCCGACCGCATCGCCAACCTCGTCCCCGAGCAAGGCACCGATTTCGGCACCTCTGAACTATTTCCAGCCGACATAAATATGGATGCCTTGAACGGGGTCGCGCTCAATAAAGGCTGCTTTGTTGGCCAAGAAGTTGTTAGCCGGATGCATCGCCGCGGCAAGATCCGCAAACGAACTCTAGGGGTGGAAAGTGGTCAGGCGCTCGAGGCTGCGCTGGGCGCGGAATTATTGGCGCCGCTTCCCATCGGCACGCTGACGAGCGCCTCGGGTTCAATCGGGCTCGCCTTGATCCGCACGGATCGCTTGCTCAAGGCTGAGGCAGCCGGCGAACCCATCTCGCTAAATGAAAATCCGGTCACAGTCGCAAAACCTGGGTGGCTCGCCGCAGAGCTTGCGCCTATGCAAGAGCCATGACCGAACATGTTCCCTGCGCCTGGGCGCCGATTGATGACCCGCTCTATCGCGCCTATCATGACGAAGAATGGGGCGTGCCTGAATATGATGCGCGCGCCTTGTGGGAAAAGCTGCAGCTGGATGGCATGCAAGCTGGCCTCGCCTGGATCACCATCTTGCGCAAACGCGAAACCATGCGTGAAGAGTTTGACGAGTTTGATCCGGAGAAAATCGCGCGCTGGGATCAGGCGCGAATAGACAAAGCGCTGACCAATCCCGGCATTATTCGCAGCCCAAAGAAGATCGAAGCGTGTATCGGCAATGCAAGAGCATTTCTCGATGGCTTCGATGCTGGCGAGGACTTCTCTGACTTTTGCTGGGCCTTTGTCGATGGCAAACCGATTGTCCATCAGCTGGAAAACTATCGCGATGGCCCGACCAAGACCGCGATCTCGGAAGATTGTTCAAAAGCGCTGAAAAAGCGCGGCCACAAATTTGTCGGCCCAACCATTGTTTATGCCTGGATGCAGGCCTGCGGGCTTTACAATGATCATGAGGTCGGCTGTGTTCGACACAAAGAGGTACAGGAGCTCGCCCGATGAAGTTTGCATTTCTCCTTCCCGGCTTGCTGATCGCGACCGCCGCCTGTGTGACCAATACAGAATTTGATCGCGACAGAGCTTACTCAAAGTGTGAGTCGATCACGCAGAAGACCAGCCGCGACCGCTGCATTGCTGATGCCATTGCAGAAGCCGAACGCGAACGGGCGCGCGACGATGCACGGGATCAGCAAAGAGAGGATGATGCTGAAAAGCGTGCGCTTGGCCGAGCGATTGCTGGCGTGGATGGCGGGCGATGAAGTCGATTGCGATCAGCCTCGTTTTGACGGCCCTGCTTGGCGGATGCGCCATTGGTCAGGACATTTATGATCACCGCCGCATTGATGAGTGCCGCGAACTGCCAACCCCAAATGAGCGCTTGGACTGTGAACGGGCGGCGCGTGATGAAGCGGCGGGAATTCCGCTGAGTTAAATGCGCTCAGCGCTCGACCTTCGCCATGTGTGGCCCTAAACCAAGACACAAGACTAATAGAGCGCCATCAGGGCGCATGAGGGATTCATGATCACCCCCGTCATTTCCGCAACCGGTTTGTGGACGCCCGCCCAATCCGTTTCAAACGAAGAGCTTGTCGAGAGCTTCAATGCCTGGGCCGACAAGTGGAATGGCGAACACGCCAGCGAGATTGAGGCCGGGACGGTCGAGGCCAAGACCCATTCCAGTGTCGAGTTCATCGAAAAGGCGTCCGGCATCAAATCTCGGTTTGTCGTCGACAAGTCCGGCATTGTCGATCCGAACGTGATGCGGCCGAACATTCCCGAACGGCCAAATGACCAAATCTCTGTGCTCGCCGAGATTGCCGTCAACGCTGCACGCATGGCGCTTGAGCGAGCCGGACGCGACCCGAAAGATGTCGGCGCGGTATTGTGTGCGGCGTCCAATATGCAACGCGGCTATCCAGCCATGGCGGTCGAGATCCAGGATGCGCTCGGCATTGATGGCTTCGGCTTTGATATGAATGTCGCCTGTTCCTCGGCAACGTTCGGGATCCAGACGGCGGCGGATTTTGTGCGCTCCGGCAGTGCGAAATCGGTGTTGATGGTCAATCCCGAGATTTGTTCCGGCCACCTCAACTTCACCGATCGCGACAGTCATTTCATTTTTGGCGACGTCGCCACCGCGGTGCTAATTGAAGCGGAAGACATTGCCCCAGCCGAGCATTGGAAAATTCTCGGCACGAATTTGAAGACGCAATTCTCCAACAATATCCGCAACAATTTCGGCTTCCTCAATCGCTGCGCGCCAGACGGCATTGGCGCGGAAGACAAACTGTTCGTCCAGGAAGGCCGCAAAGTCTTTAAAGAGGTCGTGCCAATGGTCGCCAAAATGATCATTGCCGAGCTTGAGCGCCTCGATCTCGAAGCGCCGAATCTGCGTCGGATGTGGCTGCATCAGGCCAATGCCAATATGAACCGGTTGATTGCTTCGAAAGTTCTCGGCCGGGAAGCGACGCCGGATGAGAGCCCGACCGTGCTCGACACTTATGCCAATACCAGTTCGGCTGGCTCAATCATCGCCTTCCACAAGCATAGCGAAGATATGACCGCCGGGGATAAAGGCCTGATATGTTCCTTTGGCGCAGGGTATTCTGCGGGAACGGTCTTCGTCGAAAAAGCCGCCTAGCCCCTCGCCTCGGCGGGCGCCGGATCGACCGGCGCGCGGCCTGACGACGCGCGCGCCCCGAAGAGCAGGAGCAGCGAGACAAACGCTATGCTCGTGCCCTGGGAGGAAAAAAGCTCGAGCATAAGAGCAAAAAACCAGGCGGGGAGGTTTTGCGCGGGGAGAGTGGGCCCGCTCGCCTCCGCCGCCTGTCGCAGATCAGCTCGCGCTCCTGCAATCTTGTCTTCGAGTTGCGCCCGTCGCCGCGCCTGTCCGAGTTCATTCTGAGCGTCGCGATACGGCTTTTGATGCGTCCGTCCAACCGCTTCGACCCCGGCAAGATAAGCTTCCAGGCCCTCTATGGACCGGGTCTCTGGCGGGATGCCTTGCAACTGCCGGGTCCAATCGGCAATCTCGGCCTCACGCAAGGCTTGCACTTGAACCGCCTGGGCGCGCTGCGCCGTCTGTTCCTGCGCATTATTCATCATGAAGAGCGAGGTTCCGGCAATGCTGGTCCCCGCGCCTGCGAGCGCGAAGACCAGCGACCGCATCGCCTCCCCAAGGCGGCGGCCGGACATGTGCCACCAGAAAAACGTGAACCCACCAAACGAACAGATCGAAGCGATGACGCCGCTCCACCCCCAGACCCGCGCCTGGGTTGGGTCAAGGACGCCGGCGCTAAAGGCCTGATAATTGGCAAAGCCTGACAGACCTGCGGCGGCTAAGCCAGCTCCGAGAAAAATCAGCGCCAGAAGCGAGATAATAATGCGCTCTCCCCAATGCCGTGTCGGGCGCGCGCCGGGCGCAGAGGCGGGCGCGCGCGGCGGCGGATCGGACGGCACGTCTTCGAGCAGCTCTGCGTGCAGGCGAGGCGCTGCGGGAACCGGCAATGTTTCCGTTACGGTTTCGGGCGCTTCATCATCATTGGCCGGCTTGGGACGCAAATCGATCGGGATGATTTCGGCATCCATATAGGGTTCATCATTCCACTCTCCGGCTTGCGCTTTTTCGCGCAAATAGGCGAGCAAAGGCCCTTCAGTGCCGCACGCCCCGCAATGGACGCGCCCCCGCGCCAGCGACAGTTTCAGACCGCCGCGCGCGCCGCAACCCGGGCAGTCCTCATAGGCGATACCGCGATCATCAAACGCTTCTTCAAGTCCGGCGCTGCGCAGCGCCTGATCCAGTACGTCAGATGTGGTCGATATCGCGCCCATAACAGCCCTTTAAATGAGATTTTGATCACATTTTGTTCTGTTTATGTTTCTATATGTTCTGAGTCAAACGATTTTCATCGCGGCCTGGCTGCGGCCGCTCAAGAATAGACTTATTTACCATGAAATCAGCGACTTATGCCTAGCTCAACCCAAACACTCGCGCCGCATTGCCGCCGAGAAATGCGGCTTTGGTCTCGTCCGAGAGCCCCAGCTCATCCAGACCCGCCAGCGCCTTGGCCGCCGTGATCATCGGATAATTCGTTCCGAACAGGACTTTTCCGCCGCCATGACCGCGAAGATAGCGCACCAGCTCAGGCGGATAGCGCTTCACCGTATAGGCTGAGGTGTCGATATAGACATTCTCATGTTTGGTCGCCACGGCGACGGCTTCTTCAGTCCAGGGATAGCCAATATGGCCGCCAACAATGGTCAGGTCAGGAAAATCCAGAGCGACCTGATCCAGATAGATGGGCCGCCCGACCTCGGACGGCATCAAGGGTCCAGTATGGCCAATCTGGGTGCAGAATGGCACGCCCTCTTCCGCGCATGCGACATAGACCGGATAGAACCGCCGATCGGTCGGGGGCACTTCCCAAAGCCAAGGCAGAACGCGGATCGCCTTGAAGCCATAATCCCGCACGCAGCGCCGGATTTCGGCCACTGCCTGCATCGGCTGAGAGATGTCGACCGACCCGACACCAACGAGGCGATCCGGCGCCTGGGCGACAAAACCTGCGACCTCCTCATTCGAGATCATCGTGTTGCGCGGGGCCGACCAGGCGCTGATCAGCATTTTGTCGACACCGGCCTCATCCAGCATGGCGATGGTGGCGGAAACAGGCAGTTCTTCGCTCGGCGTCTCCGTCTTGTTCCAACGCCGCAGTGACGCAAAAATCGGATCCTGGCTGTGCCGCAAAGTCGGGTGCTGTCCCCAAGCATCGATGATCATTTCAGCCTCTCCTGCACGGCAAATCCTAGGCGCGCAGGATTAGCCCAGCGCCTCGCACAAGACCAGACGCCGGGCCCGTTTTGCGTCAGTCTGTCAGACCGAACGCATATTCAAAGGCACGCGGATCGAAATATTCGCGATACAGCGTGATCTTCCCCTGCTCGACATGGAACAGGCTGCCATAGGTCTGGCGATAGGTTCGCCCCGTCGGAACGATTTCGACAACGCCCTTGAATTCGACATAGACAGTTTGCGGATCGGCCATCGGATAGAAGATCAACTCATCGGTGAAATTCGCCTGACCGGCCGCCTCGGGCCAGCCGGCATATTGCGCGATCAGGCCGTCCTTGCCGACAACTTGATGGGCCCAGCCTTCCGGCACATAGGGCATGTCCTGCACGGCATCATCGGCCCACACGCTGTTCACCTTCTCCATATCTTTCTGTTCAAGGCCGGTGAGAAAATCGATGACGGCCTGGCGTGTTTGTTGGCGCAAAACATAGGGCGCCGGATTGGCCGCCGCCGCCTCAATCGCCGGCCCGAACACATCGCGAGAGCCCGTTTCATGCTCAAGCGTAAAGGTCATGGATGTGATTTTCCACGCCCCGGTCTGACGCTCGAGCAGATAGTCATATTGCCCGTCAACTTGCCAATAGGCACCGTCAATCCAGTGGCCCGCCTCAACCTTTGCGGTCGCCGATGCTTGATCTCCGTCCACCTGAGTGGAGACATCTGAAAGAGAATGCCGGGTCCGATCAAATCCCGGCAGAACGCCGGCCCACTCTAACATCAAGGCTTGCGGGCTTTTCAGTTCCGCCGCCGCGCCATTCAGCGAGGAATAGTCCAGCATGAGTTCGTCGGCATAAAGCTTTTCCAGCGCTTCGAATTCATGTCGGTCGGCAAGGGTCGCGACGCTTTCGACAATGGTCTTGATCGCGGCTTCGTCCTCTGGCGTGGCATGGGCAAGCGGGCTTGTGGTCAACACGGCAGTCATCGCGAGGGCTCCGAATAGGTGTTTCATGGATCTGTCTCCTGTTGGGGACGCGAGCGCCTGACCCGGTCATTGGGGCCGGGCGCTCGACATTCGTCAGTGATTGGCAAAGAAGCTTGCGACCGCGTCACTCGCTGTCGTGACCACGTCTTCGCGATGATAGAATTCAAACTGCGTGACATCATCGAGCCACAGCTCTGATTTCTCACCGGTGAGATTGGCGAAGAATTGATGCGCGCCGTTTGGAATGGCGGCTTGTTCAGAATGCACGATCATCAAAGGCTGGCTGATGCCCGGTGCGGTGCGGATGCCATCAAAGGTCAGCCACCCTTCCCAGGAGGCCAGATTGAATGTGTTCTCCCATTCCGGGATCATGCCGAGACCTGGCTCGGTATAATAAGGCACGCCCGGCATCAGCGAAGCAGACCCTTCTGGACCAGTAGCGGGAATGAGTTGCGGCGCGCCGGTTTCGCGTTCCGTCGCTTCGGCCGCCTGGCCTGTCTCGATCAATCCGGCCACGCCGTCGGCGCCGCCATAGACCTGCTCAACAATCGCAGAATCATGCAGCCAAGGCGCGACCAGGGCGACGGTCTCGAAGGTTGAAGAGCGTTCCGCCGCGGTCGCCATGTAACCAGCGCTGGCGCAAATGCCGAGACCATTGACGCCATCAACGTCGGGCCGGGTCGAGAGATACTCGCCAGCAGCAATGATATCTTCGATCTTGTTGGCTGGGTTTTCGAGACTGCGGGTCGCGCCGCCGCTTTCACCCCAGCTCCGAAAATCAAAGGCCAAAGCCATCTCGCCGCGCTTGGCCATCTCGGCCGCATAGGTTGCCGGCATGTGTTCTTTGATTGTGGTCCAGGCCCCGGTTACGACGATCGCATCGGCGCGGTTCTGGGCACTCGTGCCTGCCGGGATATAGAGATTGCCGACCAGCGTTTCGCCGCCTGACTCAAAGGTCACGCGTTCAATCGTGTAGGCAGCTTCTTCGGGGTTGGACTCTGCGCCGCCACAGGCCGACATCGCGGCGGCAGCGGTGGTCGCTGCGCGGGTTTTGATGAGCTTGTTCATTGGGTTCTCCGTCACTCAATTTCGATGAGACCAAGCTAGCGATGCGCCGATCACAATGATTGGAGGGACCAACTTTGTTTTTGAAGATTCCTGCTTTTCTGCCTATTTGCAGAGCATGCGGACCTATCAGGAAATCTATCCGTCAGAACCCCTCATGCGATCCGGCGACCAGGTCCGTCCGCGCGCGGCTGATCTCTTGTCGCTGGAATATTTTGAAGCCGATCCCGACACGATGCCGGCTGAGGCGTTCGCGCAACATCATATCCTGATCAATCTCAAAGATGAGCCGCATCGGGTTGAGAATTGGCGCGGTGATGAGCATCGCGACTTCCTGTTCCGAAAGAATGAAATCGTGGTGACGCCGGCCGGCCTGAAATCTGGCTGGCGCTGGCATTCACAGTCCAAATGTATCGTCATCACGCTCGATCCAGCCAAATTAGAGACCTTCACCCAAAGCGAACTTGGCCTTCTGCTGGCAGAGCGGCAATTGCGCAATCAGCCGCAATTTGAAGATGCCGACATCGCCTCTGCGGCGATCATGCTGCTTGAGGCCTTGCGCCTGGGCGGTGCGAGCTCGGATGTCATGTTTGAAAGTCTGGCGCGGGTCTTCCTGGTTAAACTCGTCCAGAAATATGGCGAGGACAGAAGCGACGAGATTGCCTTTTCGAGCAGCTTCACAGCGCGCCATTACAAGCGCGTCCTGGATTATGTGGCGAAGAATTTTGGCAAACCCATTCAAATTGAAGATCTGGCACAAGAAGCTGGTCTGTCGGCCTCTCATTTTTCGCGCCTGTTCAAATCCGTGATCGGCGACAGTCCCTATCAATTCCTGATGCGCTACCGCGTCGAACGCGCCGAAGAAATGATGCTGGATACGTCAAACGCCTTGATTGGAATTGCGCTGGCTTGCGGGTTTTCAGACCAACCGCACCTGACCCGAATCTTCAAGCAGCATCGTGGGGTCACGCCAAAAGCCTGGCGGAACAGGCAGGCCGGTAAGCCATCCTAGTCATCGCCCGATCAGCCGGGGTCGAGCGATCCGGTGATTGAGGCGCGCTGGGAGAGTTCCATCCAATTGCCATGTGGGTCCTTTAGAAAAGAAATCCGCGCCGTTTCGCCGAGTGTCTGAGGCGCAGCGGCCTGTGTCGCCCCGGCCGCAACCGCGCGCGCATGAACAGAATCGACCTTGTCGACCTGGATCGTGGTGTAGCGAAACCCCGTGCGACGCATGTCCTCTGGCGCGGTTTGGCCCGCACGGTCCGGCGCTTGAAGGCCGATGATCAGGCTGCGCCCGCACCAGACCGATGCCGCGCCTGGCCCGCGCGGAAGGCCCAAGGCGTGATGATAGTGATTGAGAAATTGGTCCGCATCGGCCATCGCCATCTCAACCGCCCAATGCTCAATCCCAGTCTCCTGTTTCGGCACCAGACGAACCTGATTTCCATCCGGATCGACCAGGTCGCGCGGCGCGGTCAGGCCGTCCCGGGCAATGATCAGGCGCTGAATGCCGCCAGGCACAGCGGACGCCAATGAATCGCGCGCATGATTGAGTTTCAGAACCGCGCTCTCAAAATCATGCCGATGCTGACGCACACCGCCGCCCAGTGGCAGCATATGATCGAATGCGAGGCCAATGTCGCTCTGCCAGAAGGCGAGCATCGGCTCCAACTGATTGGTGAACAGCCCGACATCGAGACAATCCTTGGCCAGCCAATCGGGCATTTGTTCAGGCATCATGGGGCCTCATTCGTGTCGGTGCTGGGTTCACCCTATGACGCTGCGCGCCCATTCCGGCAAGGCAATCAAGAGGGATTCAGCGGTTTTAACTCGACGCACACGATCTTGAGTCATATACGTTATACTATGACACGTATCCGCACCCGCACCCCCGCCACAGGCAAACGCCGCCTGCATCGTCGACGTTGGCGCCAACCGGACTCGAAAAAGCCGAGCCGCGAAGAATTGATCCAGGCCGCGGCGGATGAAGCCCAGCTGTCGGGCAAGAGCCTGACTGCGATCCGGAAGCATGTCCTGAACGTTCTGCTCGATGCGCAGCGCCCGATGACCGCTTATGAGGTGCTAAGTTCGCTCGAAGGCGTTGGTTCGGTGTCGCCGCCGACGGCCTATCGGGCGCTCGATTTTCTGGTCGCGCTCGGCTTCGTCACGCGGGTTGAAAGTCTCAACGCTTATCTCGCCCTCGACCTCGGACCGAGCGATCTGCCGCTGGCTTTCTTTGTCTGCGAGAAATGCGGCCAGGCGCGCGAAATCACCGCCAATGAGGCCGTGATCAGCTTGATGGGCGCCGCCGATGAGCAAGGCTTTGGCGTCAGCCATGCCTCTCTGGAAGTTCGCGGCGATTGTCGCGGCAAGCTTGGCTGCGACGCTTGGGAGGGCAAGCTCTCGCCCGCCGACCCCTCAGCTTCGGTCGACCAACACCGCCACAAATAAAGCTGGCTCCTCACCTTCGACCGCCCAGGCATGATTGGTGGCGCGCTGAACCACGACATCGCCCGGTTTGATCACTGTCTCTTCCTTGTCGAGGATGAGACGGACGGTGCCTTTGACCAGAATAATGGCGTCGATTGTGTGCGTCGTATGCATGGCTGGATGCTTGCTGGTATCGGGTTGGTGATCGCCTGCGCCCATGGCGATGAAGGCCTGCCGGGTCAGCGCGGCCATATCCTCCGCCGAGGCGCCGGCTGGGGTCGGTTCGATGGCGAACCAGCGAATCTTCACCTTGCCGGAATCGGGCGACAATAAAGGCGTGCCTTTGGCCAAATCATCACAGGGCAAACCATCCAGATGACCGGTGGCAGGTTCATGCCAGATCTCAAACAAGCCGCCGACATCGCCCGTGCGAAATTCCTCTGCCGGTCCCTCATCAATCATGATGCTGGATTTCCCATCCGCATCATTCGCGGTGACCACGCGCCGCAGATTGGCGATCGTGTCTGCCATTTTACTCACATCTTCCTCCATCAGTCTTGTTGCTTCTGACGCTAAGACGGACTTGACGGTATCGGCAAGTCTTTCCTAAACAGCGGCGCAACGGAGACTTTATGTTCACTTTGTCTGAGACCCGATAAGGGCCCCGACCGCGACACGAAAAACGCATGACGGGGCCAGAAACAGCCTGAGCTCTGATCCACACGCTGGGTCAGCCTGTTTCTCTGCGCGATGACGCGCAAAATCGGACAATACATACAATGGATATTTCACGCGCCGAACAGCGCATCCTGCACTTGCTGGCGCAAGGCGGGCGAATTGAGATCGAACGCGGCGAAAGCCGAAAGATTGAACGCGTGATCTGCATCAACCGAGAAGGTTGGCGCGCTCCCGGCTTGGACCTGATCCTGTTTCGCAAACTGAAACGCCGCCGGGCGATCGCTTCAAAACAAGGCCAGCCCTACCGGATTACGCGGCGCGGCCTGGAACTGGTTCGCTCTGAATTCAACAATCGCTGACAAAAAAGGCGGGAGAGCCGCTTATAATCGTGACTCTCCCGTCACACTTCCAAACATTGCTGTGAATTGGTGCATTCAACACTTTCCCGCTGTGAGAACGAGTCTTAACTACTTGGTAACACAACGCAGATGCATAGTGTTCTCAACACAATAGGAGGCCTTCAGAATGATCCCTCGCTCGATTGCGATTCCGAAAACTTGGAAAACGTTTAACTTTGCGAGTTTCTTCTCGGCCTTTTTGTATCCGGCGCTTGGCCTGGCCATGCTGATCACCATGATCATTCTCGGCGCGACGCTGTCGGGTTTGACGCTGCACTGGTATTATTTGCCGCTCGGCATCGGGGTGGTGCTGTTTTCGATCTTTGTCTGCAATGCCGGGATTGGGCCGCTGCATCGGATCATGCAACACCGCGCCGGGGAATTGAGAGCCCCGGGCCAGATCATCACAATGCTGAACCTGATGATCGCGATGCAGGGCACGGTTCGCGATTGGGTCAATTATCACAGCCAGCATCACCGCTTTTCCGATCAGCCGGGTGACCCGCACAACCCATTTGAATCCAAGCGTTGGGCCTGGGTTGGCTGGATCCTCTGGCGCGACACAAAGGACATGGCCCGCCCAATGGCGCTATGGCTGAAACAGCATCCGATCATTGTCTGGATGGATGAGTTCTACAATTCCATCTCGCTGGTCCTGCACCTGTTCATTCCAGCCGCCATCTATCTGATCGTCTGGGCGGCGGGTGGATCTCTGGTGCTGACCGCAATCTGCCATGCCTGTTTCGTGATTGGCCGCGCCATTCAATTCCACGCGACGACTTATGGTATCAATGTTCTCGGCCATTTGAAGACCCCGGTCTGGGCTGATCATCTGATTGGCCTGCTGACTGGCGGCGAAGCCTTTCATGACCATCACCATGATGAACCGGTCAGCGCCCTGCACCGTCCGCGCAAAGGCGTCTGGAACCGCATTGTCGATTATAATGGCACGATGCTGCTCATCTATGAAAAGCTCGGCTGGGTGAAGAACCTGAAAATCGCCCCGCAATTCGCTTAAGGGCGCCTGTTCCCGCGACGACAAACTAGCAACCCACCGGCGTTTTTGCTTGGCTGCGCGCACCAGATATAGGAGCGCGGCAAATGGTAGATATTGCAAATGATCCCCGGCTAGATCCCCGTCTGAAAACGGTGCTGACCATGCTGCCGCAGCCGGACGAAACCGATGTCCCCTCCCGCGACGCGCAGATCGAACAAGCCAATTCACCGGCCGCCCTGGCGGCGCGGGAACAACTCGAGCAGGTGCTTGAAATGGCCGATAATGAACTGGTCGCGCCGTCGACAGGCCTGACCGTGTCCGAGCATGAGGTGACGTCTCAGCCAGATGGCAATACGATTAAGATCCGCTTCGTCCGCCCTGAAGGCGACGAGAAAGTGCCCTGCATTTACTACATTCATGGCGGCGGGATGATGGTGTTCTCCTGTTTCTATGGAAACTATCGCGCCTGGGCGAAGATTATTGCCGCCAATGGCGTCGCGGTCGCCATGGTGGACTTTCGCAATTGCCTAACGCCCTCCTCGGTACCGGAAGTCGCGCCATTTCCAGCTGGGCTGAATGATTGTGTCTCAGGCCTTCACTGGGTGTCTGAGCATGCCGAGACGCTCGGCATCGACAAGGACCGGATCATTGTTGCCGGCGAAAGTGGCGGCGGCAATCTGACCATTGCGACAGGGTTGAAGCTGAAACAAGACGGCGACCTCGGCCTGATTAGCGGACTGTATCCGCTGTGCCCTTATATTGCTGGGCAGTGGCCGCGCGCCGACTTGCCATCTTCGACAGAGAATAATGGCATTATGATCGGCCTGCACAGCAATCGCGGCGCGACCGCCTATGGCATCGAGCAGCTGGAGAATAAAAATCCGCTGGCCTGGCCGCTTTTCGCCACAGAAGAGGATGTGCGCGGTCTGCCGCCGACCATGATCAATGTGAATGAATGCGATCCGCTGCGCGATGAAGGCGTGGCCTTCTATCGCCTGCTGCTGCGGGCCGGGGTCGAGGCCCGCTGCCGAGAGGTTCGCGGCACATGTCACGCCGCCGAATTGTTGATGAATGCCGTGCCGGACATTGCTGGCGATACGGCCGCGGACATGGCCCGCTTCGCCAAATTGAGCGGCAAAGCCTGACCCGGTTCCACGCCGCGTAACCTGGTGTCATTTCTGCCTGAACCAAATCGGGACAGGTTTGCAAACAGCGTCCTAACGCGGCGCGCCGGGTTGTGTGCAATTTTCAGGAAAATTCACAGATCGGTCTGAAACCGGATTTAATTCGGACCCTGTATACAGACGCCATGGTCACAGAAGTGACTTGTGAAACCAAAAGAAGATGGTGGAAAAAATGGCGCAGAACGCACAATCGCTCAGCGTAAAAGGCCCGGATGGTCGACCGCTGACACTTTCAGACCTGCCAAAACCCGGCATCACACGCTGGGTCACACGCCGCAAAGCAGAAGTCGTGGCTGCCGTAACTGGTGGCTTGCTTTCAGAGGAAGAAGCGCTTCGTCGCTACGACCTCAGCGAAGAAGAATTCTCCGGCTGGCGGGCTTTGTATTCCAAGCATGGCCGCAAAGGCCTACGGACAACACGGCTGCAACAATACCGCGCTTAATGTTCAATCCGCTGGTTGTGGAACAGCGAACGGATTGAGGGGACCAAGCGGTTGTTAAAGCGCCGTTTACGACGCCGCCCGTACAAGTAACGGGTCTGCCCGCATCTGCGCCGGGCAAAGGTGAAGTTATGAGCGCGAAACCTCAAACGCCGTATGCGCGTCTTATCGCCCTGTCTGCGATCCTGCTCGCAGCGGGGCTTTTGTCTTTGCGCGCCTATGATGTGTTTGGCAAAAGCGCGAGCGAACCAGTTGGCAGCGCCGCCGAACGGCAACTCACCTATCTTCTGGAACCAATTGCCGGACCCGACAAAGTTCGCGTGTCGATCAGTGGGCGCTCTGAACAAACCATCTTGGTCATGATCGACGGGGATCCGGTGGCCGACACAGCCGCGCTCCGCGCCCAGATTGAGCCGGTGCTGCGCGGATCTTTGAATTTTGATCCGGAATCAGACACGCTGACCCTTTCCCAATTCCCATTTGCACGCGGCATAGGTGGGACGCTGACCGCGATGGAGGTGGCCGAACTCACGGGATTAGGGCTGCTTTGCCTGCTCCTGTTCGGAAACCTGATCGGGATTAAAGCGCCGAGCCTCACCACGCCAGCAACCGCCCCGCAAAGACCAACGCCGCAGGTCCAGCCGCCGCGCCCCATGGCGCCGATCACGCCGGACACACCGGAATGGACGAAGGCCGCGAAGCTCGCCGAATCCAATCCCAATCAAACCGCGCATCTGGTCCGCACCTGGCTCAAACAGGTGGACGAGTAGATGGCCCTGCCCGCACGCGCCCCTGCCCCCCTCAGATCAGGCCTCGACCGCAGCGCCCTGCTGATGCGCGCCCTCGGCGCCCGCGCCGCGGCGGTCTGGTCACAATTGTCACCGCAGGAAGCCGAACGGTTGAGTGAAGCAATGCAGAACCTGCCGGAGGATGCCGAAGCCGAACAGCAAGCGGTTCAAACCTATGTCGCGACCCTGTCGACCCAGCCGCAAACCCCAATGACGGCGCCAGTGACGATCTGGGACCGCTTATCCCAATCTGAAGGCAGCCTGGTTGCCGGGCTGATCCAGAAGGAAAGCCCGCAAGTGATTGCGCTGATCCTGTCCCGCCTGACCCCCGAAACGGCAGCGCAGACCGTACGGGCCTTGCCGCGCGCCCTGGCCACCGAAGCGCTGAAACGCATGCTGAGCCTGGGCGACGTCCACCCCGCCGCGATCACGGGACTGGAACTTGCCCTGAAGACGCGGCTTGATCAGATGAGCCCGGCCCGCGCCAGTGGCGGCCATGAACAGGTCGCCCGGATCTTTGACCGGCTCGACAGCAAATCCGAACAGAAGCTGCTCTCCTCTCTCGACACCGCCGAGCCGGGCGCGGGTGAGAAGATCCGCGCCTTCATGTTCACGTTTGAAGATCTCGCCAATCTCGATGCGGCCAGTCTGCAGACCATTCTCGGAAGCGTCGATCGCGCCGTCCTGACCATCGCGCTGAAAGGCGCCTCGGAGTCGGTCACAACAGCCTTCTTCTCCAACATTACGCAGCGCGCAGGCGATCTGTTGCGCGACGAGATCGAAGCCACTGGCCCGATCCGGCGCAGCGAGATTGACGCCGCCCGCGCAGAGATTATCGAGCTGGCCCGCCGCCTGGTGAAGCGCGGCGATATTCTGGCGCAGGATGTTGAAGACGAGCTGATCGAATGAAACGCCGCGTCGAACATATCGAACCCTATCCATTCGCCAGCGATTTCAGCGCCCCGGCGCCAAAGTCCTCGGATATGGTTCAACTGACCGCTCAGGACCTGGCCCTGATGCTCAGCGACGCGCAGGCCAATGGCGCTTCGATTGCGCGCAATGATGCGCTTGCGGCGGAAGCGGCCAAGCTCGCCCAGACCTCAGATGATCTCAAAAAAGTGCTGACCGGAATTGTCGACCTCGCCGCGCATTTGGAGCAGGCCGCAATCGATGAGACCGATAGACAAGACGCGCTCGACCGTGTGCGCCGCCTCGCCGCAGTTGTGATTGAGGGGCAAGGCGACTTATTTAAGACATAAGTTTTCCGTGTTCACCACTCGGCAACCATTCACCCCCAATCTGAACATTCACGCCGCAAAGACCGAGACCTGATGACCATCAATCGCGCCCTTGAAGACAGCCTTATGGATGCGCCCGTAAAGGTGGATGTGGTGCTCGGCGAAGCACGCGTTCCGGTCGAAGAGCTGATGGCACTTTCGGAAGGTGAGATCGTGGCGCTTGAGAACAGCACGACGGATCTGGTCGACATTTATGTTTCCGATCGCCTGATGGCGCGCGGCCGCCTTGTCGTGGCGGACGGTCAGCTTGGCGTCACGCTGAGCGAGATTGTCGACGGGCGCGCCACAAACTTCGCCTAGACCACAAATCGATTAATTCCAAAGACTACCGAGTTAACGCACCGGCTGGCAGCCTTGCGTCCGGTTGCCACGCGGCGTTTCCGACATGGATCCCCCCGCCCGGAGAATAGGACCGCCGCAAATCGGAGTTGACAGGTTCCATATGTCGAATTAATTGAACGTGTTCATTTAATTCGATCGAGCGTTTTCGCGCCCGACCAAAGGAGGCTCCCGTGGCAGTGACCAAAGATCAGAATAGCGGCAATCGCCGGATCCCGGAGCAGGCGCGCATTGGCCGGTTTCTGGAAACCTGGCTGGGCGCACCGATCAATATGCTCGAGGCGGCGCTGCAATGGGTGATGGTGAAACCCTTGCGCTGGTTCTGGCGGCATCTGGACAGCTGGTCCTACAAGCTGGAAGGCACGCTGCTGCGGAAAATCCTGTCTCACACAATTTTCCCATTCACGCTGATCCTGTCCGTCTTTGTCGGCCTGAAACTGGTTGAGAACGGGATTACCAGCCTGACCCTGGTTGGCTTCGTTCTTCTGCCGATCATTTACGGGCTCTATAGCGCGCCGCTGGAACGCTTGATGCCTTACAGCCGCAAATGGTTAGAGGGCGGCAATGATAGCGCCGTGGATATCATCATGTATTTCTCCGGCGCCTTCTGGAGCGGCATTTCGGGGCTGATTGTCAGCGCGCTATTCATTATCGGCATGGTCGAAGCGCTGGAGCCCTATGGCCATGATTTATGGCCGGACCAATGGAACCCGGTGATCCAGGTCGCGATGTTCATTCTGATCAAGGATTTCTTCCGCTATTGGTTCCACCGCGCGCTGCACGAAATCCCGGCCCTTTGGCGGATTCACGCTGCGCACCATTCTGTTGAACGCTTGTATTGGTTGAATGGCATTCGGGCGCATCCGCTGGAAATTATCAGCCAGGCCATTTTCTATGCGATCCCCCTGGCGCTGGTGCAGCCGACCGCAGAGATCGCCCTGGTCGCCGTGATCCTGCAACTCTCGATCGGAATCTTTCAACACTCGAACATCGATCTCAGTCTGGGTTGGTGGGAGTATATTTTCTCAATCGGCGACAATCATCGCTACCACCACTATCCCGATAAAGGCATTGGCGATTCCAATTATGGCGGCGAGCTGATCATCTATGACATCCTGTTCGGGACGTTTCACAATCCGCGCGACGAACGTCCGCACGACAATATCGGGATCGGCACCGCGCCTGACTATCCGATGACGGTTGCCGGGCTCTATATTGCGCCTTTCCTGCCCAATCAGAAAACGGTGTTTCGCAAGGACGAGCAGGAGACATCGGCACCGACCGAATCTTCGCCCAAACTCCAACCCGCCGAGTAAGATGACGCCCGGCAAGGTGTAATCTTATCCATAAATTACCGCTTCCTGCGAAAAACTAACAAATCAACAGATTCTGTTAACCATTTCGCCCCAACACTCCAAAAACTAGAGTGGAGTGTGCCGTATGCGTATGAAGATGTTTGCCGCTGAGTCCCTCGAGGCTGCAAAGGCAATGATCTTCGCGGAAATGGGCGATGATGCGATCATCTTGTCCGAACGCGAAGTCCCTGGGGGTGTGGAAGTAAGGGCCGCTACGGACAAAATGGGCGGTGGCATGGTGCCGAGCGAATCTCGCATCCTGACCCGTCTCGGCGCAACGCCGTCTCCGCGTTTGGTTGAAAGTCCGGTTCGCAATCGTGTCCGCGATGCCCTGCTCTGGCATGGCACACCGGAGCGGTTTGCCGAACGCATCGCCGATGCCGGCATAACCGGCGGATTTGAAGGCACTGAACCCAGCGCAGCAATTGCCGCCGGGCTTGAAAGCACCATCTCATGCGACCCGATCCCACCCGTACCGCATCGCAATATTGTTCTGGTCGGCGCGCCTGGTCATGGGCGAACAGCGACCGCGGCGAAACTGACCCGCCGCGCCGCTGTCGCCAAAGCAGAAGTGTTGCCGGTGGCGGCCGATCTCGACCTCACCGCTGGCGGCGCTCAACTCGCCGCCTATCTTGAAAAAGAACAAGACCAGATCCGAACGGTGACCAATCCCGACGATCTGTTCAAACTGCTGTCGAAAATTCAGAAAGATGGCCAGCGCTGCATCATCGATATGCCAGCGATTATTCCGTTCGATCAGGAAGATATGGCCAGCCTGCAGGACCTGTTGGCGGTCATCGATGCCGAGCCGGTTCTGGTCATTAGTGCTGAGGGTCATCCAGAAGATCTCAGCGAAGCCGCCCGGGCCTTTGCCCGCTGCGGGGTCCGCCGGGCGATCGTCACGAAACTGGATGTGACCCGGCGAAGGGGCGGTATCGTCTCGGCGCTGATCTCTGCGAAAATTGCCTTTTCTCACCTGGCCATAACACCGTTTATCGGCGGTGGATTGGTGCCCGCGACGCCAACACGACTGGCGCAGTTGCTGACAGAAGACGCACCTGCCCATGTTGCTCTTAAAGGAGCCGCGTAATGAGTTTCCTTCTTCCCAAATCTCAGGACCGACCGAACCAACGCCCACCGCGGCGGGTTGAGCCGGCCTCGATCATTGCGGTCGGCTCCGGCAAAGGCGGCGTTGGCAAAACCTTCATGTCAATCACACTGGCAAGTGCCATGGCGCAGGCAGGGAAAAGAACGCTCCTTGTCGATGGCGACCTGGGCCTGGCTAATGTTGACGTTCAATTGGGCATCGCGCCTGAAACCGATCTCGCGGCCGTAATTGCTGGCTGGGTCGAGTTGGAAGACGCGGTCACACCAGTGGATGGCGGATCAGCGCAAGGCGGATTTGATGTCTTGCCAGGCCGATCCGGATCTGGCGCCCTGGCTGAGCTGTCATCGGAAGAAGTTGCCCGTCTCGCGGCTGGTCTCTCGGCCCTGGCGCTGCAATATGATCAGGTCATTCTGGATCTCGGCGCTGGCATCGAATCCAATTGCATGCGCCTGGCGCGCGCCGCCGATAAGGTTCTGATGGTGATTACGGATGAGCCAACTTCGATGACCGATGCTTATGCCTTTATCAAAGTGCTGAAAGGCTATGCGCCAAACGTTGAGCAGACCATTGCGATCAATCAATGCGAAACCCGCGCAGCCGGGCAAAGCACCTATTCTGCGGTGGCTCAGGCCTGTCAGACATTCCTTGGCTTCCGGCCACATCTGGCCGGTACCGTCATGCGCGACGATGCGGTTCGGGAAGCGATCCGCAGCCAGCGAACGTTAATTTCAACAAATGCGTCCTCACAACCTATTCAGGACGTAATCGCCATTGCCCACACGCTTCTTGGACGCGGTGGACAAGATCTCCATGCTTAAGAGGTGTGAATAAAATAGTCGTTTCGAATGCGATTGTTAAATCTTCGGTTACTTTCATTACCTAGATTCACAATGGTTAACGATAGCGCTAGAAAGCTAATAGACTGATTCGGGGAGCTGAATATGCGAGTCTTACTAATTGAAGATGATAATGCCGTCGCCCGCAGCATCGAGCTGATGCTGAAAGCGGCTGGCTTTAACATCTACACGACGGACCTTGGTGAAGAGGGCGTCGATCTTGGCAAAGTCTACGAGTATGACATCATCATTCTCGACCTGTCTCTGCCTGATATTTCTGGGTATGACGTGCTGAAACAGCTCCGCATGGCTCGGGTCAACACGCCTGTCCTGATCCTGTCAGGTAATCCGGACATTGAGGCGAAAGTGAAAACCCTCGGCTATGGCGCTGATGATTATCTGACCAAGCCATTCAACAAGGACGAGCTGATTGCCCGCATCACGGCGATTGTCCGTCGTTCGAAAGGCCACGCCGAAAGCGTCATTCGCACCGGCGAAATCCTGGTCAACCTGGATGCCAAGACTGTCGAAGTCGACGAAGAGCGCGTCCATCTGACCGGCAAAGAATACCAAATGTTCGAGCTGCTTTCTCTGCGCAAGGGCACGACCCTGACCAAGGAAATGTTCCTCAACCACCTCTATGGCGGCATGGACGAGCCAGAACTGAAGATTATCGACGTGTTCATCTGTAAGCTGCGCAAGAAATTGCAGCAGGCCACAGGCGGCGAACACTATATCGAAACCGTTTGGGGCCGCGGCTATGTGTTGCGCGATCCTAAACCGAAGAAGGAAGCGGTTGCCGCTTAACCCTTCTTCCCCCCGAATTGACTTAAACCCGATGCCTCAGGCATCGGGTTTTTCTTTGGTTCAAGAGATCCATCTATCCGCCCGATCAAAGGCTGAGCGTGATCTTGCCAAAATGCTGTTGGCTGGCCTGGTGGGCAAAGGCATCTGCAATCTTGTCGAGCGGGAAATCCTGATCGAGCACCGGTTTGATATTGCTCGCTTCAATCGCCGCGATCATATCCTCCTGATGCGCTCTTGAGCCAACCGTGATGCCGGACATGGTGAGGTTTTTCGAGAAGAAAGCCGCCGTCGGCACTTCGCCAGAGACGCCCGTCAAGACGCCAATCAGAGAGATATGTCCGCCCACCCGGCAGGCTTGAATAGACTGCGCCATCGTGCCCGGTCCGCCGATCTCGACCACTTCATCGACCCCGCGTCCGCGCGTCAGCTCCAGCGCCGCACGGCCCCATTCCGGCGTGTCTTTATAGTTGATGACATGATCCGCGCCGAGCGCTTTCATGCGTTCAAGCTTCTCATTCGAAGACGATGTCGAGATCACGCGCGCACCCGCCGCTTTGGCAAATTGCAGCGCAAAGACTGACACCCCGCCTGTGCCTTGGGTGAGGACCCAATCGCCTGGCTTCACCGATCCTTCGACAAACATGCCGCGCCAGGCCGTCAGCGCCGCACAAGGCAGCGTCGCGGCTTCGGTATAGGAATAGCCGTCTGGCATGCGCGTGAACGCTGTCTCGGGCATCGCCACCAGTTCGGCCGCGAACCCGTCTGCGCCATCACCAGGGACGCCGCCAAATCCAAGCGCATCGATCGCGCCTTTTTGCCAGTCTGGGAAAAATAGGCTGAGGACCTGGTCGCCCGGCTTGAACCGTGTGACCCCTTCGCCAATCGCGACCACTTCACCGGCGCCATCTGACATCGGGATCCGGCCATCATCGGTCGGGATTCCGCCCATGACCACGACGAAGTCATGATAATTGAGAGATGAGGCCTTGATGCGAACCAGAACCTCGCCTGGACCGGCAACCGGGTCAGGACGGTCTTCAATAATCAGATTGCCCGGTCCTCCGGGTTTTTTAACCGCTGCGACTTTCATATTGTGCCCTCGCTTAGAACTTTTTTGCACCACGCCGCTGACCGACGCAGGGGAAGTCAAATGGTCTGCTTATCAGGAGGGAGGTTCGCTGACCTGCAGGACCAGTTTTCCAAGATTTGCGCCCGTGAACAAACGCCCCAGCGCATGGGGGGCGTTCTCCAGACCGGTTACGACGTCGGTCTCGTATTTCAGCTTGCCCTCCATCAGCCAGCCGCCCATCGCCGCCATCCCTTCGGCAAAGCGATCCAGATAATCAATCACGATAAAGCCCTGCACCTTGGTGCGGCGCATTAACAGGTTTTCGAAATTCTTGGGGCCGGTATTGACCTCCGGATCGGCATTATATGTGGAAATCAAACCGCACAGAGGCATGCGTGAAAAATCGTTCAATCGCGCAATCACCGCTTCCATAATCGACCCGCCGACATTCTCGAAATTGATGTCGATCCCGTCCGGACAATGCGTATCGAGCGCCGCGCCGACATTTTCGGTCTTGTAATTGATCGCAGCATCGAAGCCGGCCACCTCGGTGAGCCAGCGGCATTTCTCGTCCGACCCCGCAATCCCGACAACGCGGCAGCCATTAATCTTCCCGATCTGCCCGACCATTGAACCAACCGCGCCGGCGGCAGCGGAAACGACCAGCGTATCCCCGGCCTTTGGTGCGCCAATATCCATCAACCCAAAATAGGCGGTCATGCCGGTCGCGCCCAAGGGCCCCATAAAGGCGGTCAGTGGCACACCTGGAATATTTGGCAAAACGTTCACCGCCGCGCCCGGCAAGTCATTGTAAAGCGCCCAGGTGGCCAGGCCTGTATTGACGAAGCTGCCAACCGGCACGTCGGCAAACTGGCTCTCTTCGACAATCCCAATGGAGCCGCCCCGCATCGGCGTGTTCAGCTCGACCGGTGGCAAATAGGCATCCATATCGCTCATCCAGATGCGATTGGTCGGATCGAGAGAGAGATAAATCGTGCGCACGCGAACCAGACCCTCGCCAAGCGCTGGCATCTCTTCACTGACAAGTTCCAAATCCCCGTCGGCAACCTCACCCACAGGGCGTCGTCGCAAATACCATGATTGATTGATCGGCATGAACTGTTTCCTCCTCTTGCTGTGCAAAAGATGGATTAGTTTTGGATCGAGGCAAATAGGCGCGCGCTAGGCGACGTTCTCAAGGTCCGGGGTCGCCGAGACCAGTTCGGGCTTGCCTAACCAATATCCCTGGATCTCGGTGGCGCCCAATTCTGCCACGCGCTCGGCCACGGCTTCGCGTTCGACCCCTTCGACACAGCTCTCGAGGCCAAGCTTCCGGGCCATTTGCAAGGCAATGTCGAGGATCGATTCCATCCGCGCATTGCGATCCGATTCAAGCACCAGACTGCGGTCGATCTTGAGTTTGTCGAGCGGAAGCTTTTCGACAATTGAGAGCGAGGAATAGCCTTTGCCAAAATCATCCAGCGCCACCGTCATGCCATGGCGGCGGGCTTCTTTGAGAACCATCACATTTTGATCGACATTTCGAAACGCCACTTCCTCTGTGATCTCGAGCACCAGTTTGTTGGCCGGGAAATTATGGTCGTTCAGACACTTTCGAAGCTTCCAGATAAAGTCGGTCGCAACAATCTGTGCCGGGGAAATATTGATCGACAAAAACTTGCCGCGAAAATCCATGCTGGATAGAGCCTGCTCAAGCGTCACCCAGAGCAATTTGTTCAACAGCCCCAGCTTTTCCGCAATCGGGATGAACTGGTCGGGACGTGGATCCGTTGGCAGTCCGCTATTGACCCATCTCGACAAGAGTTCATAGCCTTTAATGTCGTGGCTTTGGGCGCAGGCGATCGGTTGCAAAGCCGCGCGAATGCGACCGGATTCCAATGCGCGCTTGAACGCCGATTCCAGCGCCGCGGTAGCCATGGTCGCATCATCTTCTTTGACGTCATATCGCGCCCAACCGACTTTGGTGAGCTTCGCGCGCCGCATGGAAATCTCCGCCGCGGGCAACAAAAGCGACGAGCAGGCCACATCGCTGACCGCTTCGGCATAGCCAATCGAGGTGCCAAACGGCAAAGCCTGACCTTCATGGGCAATGTCTTCCGTGATGGATGCGTGCAGACGCTCGATCGCGCGATCGGCTTCGGCGCCAATCACGTCCTCATTGAGGACCAGTGCAAACTCATCTCCGCCAATCCGGGCGGCGAATTTAACATCCTCAGCCGATGACAGCCGCGCCGCAATTTCACACAGGAGCGCATCGCCCGCCGCATGTCCGAACTGGTCATTAATCGCCTTGAATCGATCCAGGTCCATAAAGGCCAGGGTGAACTTGTTGCCGCGTTGCCAGGTCTCTTCAATCGCATCTGCCAGGGCCCGCCGATTGATCAATCCGGTCAGGTGATCGGTCATCGACAGCAGGCGTTTTTCTTCAATGACCCGCAAAAACTTCTGATCATTATTGTCGCGAATGCGGGCGGTGATCGCCGACATGAAAAACACGACGCAGGACATAGCCGCAAACAGAATGCCCAAAATGGTGATGTTCTGATCGGTGAACTCGTCGGAAAAATAGCGGTGCGCGTACTGAGTGGCGGCGAAATAGACCAACCCGAACTGAGCCGGAATCAACATGAAGATCATCCGGTTCTTCATCAGAGAAACGATGATCAGCGGGATAAACAGCATCAACGCCAATTGGTGCTGTTTGAAATCACCCGCGATGATCTCCCAACAGCCAAGCCCCCAAACATTCACATAAGTGGCCAGCAGCGCGGCAGAGAGCACGCGGTTCACCGCGAAGTTCAGATAACAGCAAATGCCGACAATGGTCAGCGTCGCAATCCCGATCAGGCCGCACAGCCAGACATAGATCGATTGCTGCCCCAGCGCATCGATGATGGCGATCGAGAATATTGTAATCGGAATGCCCGCAAAACAGGCCGTATAGCCATACAGCCTTTGGCGATCGTCCACGTCGCCTTGGGAGTCTTGCACTGGTACATTCGCCTCGCCCATGGCGCTTTTATACGAAAGTTTGGTTGGGATCTGATGTGAGCGGACCGCTAAATTAGAATTTTCAACTTTAAGTCGCGTTAGGATTTTGCCGTGTCGTCCGCCCACTTTGTCGAACGAGATCGATTATCCCTGCACCAATTTCATGGCCTGCCGCGTCGCTGTCTTGAGCGGCGCAATCTCGGCCCCGCTTCGCACAATGATCCGCAGCCCTGAATACAGCGCCAGCAGGATTTGCGCGCGGGCAATCTGGTCCTTGCGGTCCAGCGCCGGCAGCAATTCTGCCAGCGCTGAAACCAAGGCGGCTTCAAGCAAGTCAAATCCGCTCCGCACCTGCGCCTGCGTGCCGGCATCGAGATCGGCTTGGTCGGCGGAGGCATTGCACAGAAAACACCCACTACGGTCGCGAGATTCTGCGGCCGTGAGCGGCGCATTCAGAAATGCCTCGATCCGCGCGTGGGGCGGCGCAGACTCATCCCGTAAAGCGCGGGCGGCATCAGACACCACGTCAGCGTGATATTGCGCCAGGGCTTTTAAATACATAGAGCGCTTGTCGCCAAAAGCGGCGTAAAGGCTCGCCTTTTTGAGGCCCGTCTCCGTCATGATGTCCGACAAGGAGACACCCTCAAAGCCATGGCGCCAAAACAGCGACATGATTTTTCGAAGCATTTCCGTGTCATCGAACTCGCGCGGACGGCCTGGCAATTTCTGATCACGCATCTGTGATTTCCTATATTCTTGACCAATCGGTCTGTATTTCATATTTGGAGCTTCACGGAGGCAAAACACCCCGTCACGCCCATTTAAAGACCGATCGGTCTACAAGTTAGAAAGGACGCTCATAATGTCAACCTCAAACGCCGTTCTCGCAGGTCAATCCGCAGAAGATCTTGCCGCCCTGTCCACCAAACTCACTGGCGCTGGACGCCACGCCGTTCGATTTTCCATTGCCGGGGTGCTCGGCTGGATCGGTGCGATGAAATTCACCGCCTATGAAGCCGGTGCCATTGAAGGCCTGGTGGCCTCGAGCCCGTTCACCAGCTGGCTGTACAGCGTCACCAGCGTTCAAGGCGCCTCAAACCTGATCGGTTCGATCGAGATCTTGACCGCCCTTGCCTTGGTGGCAGGTCTCAAATTTGCCCGCATCGGCCTGCTCGGCGCCGTCGCTGCGGCGTTCACTTTCCTGCTGACCTTCAGCTTCCTGTTCACTGCGCCAGGTTGGGAGCAAAGCCTTGGCGGCTTCCCGGCGCTGTCTGTGGTGCCCGGACAATTCCTGCTGAAAGACGCCGTACTGTTTGCTGGGGCGCTATTCCTGGCCGGCCATGAACTCCGCCGCATTGCTGACGATGCCTAACCGACAATAACGTCCTCGCAGATCGGCGTGATCCTGGTCTGCGAGGGCCCCAAAGAAAGCCCTCATCATGAACCATCACACCACGTTCACCCGATACATCACGCTTGGTCTGCTCACCGCGCTTGCCGGCGCCGTCTGGATCATCGCGCTGTCCGAGCAACCCTCGCTCTACTCATAAATCGCCAAACCTCGCCAGAGAAAGGACCCTCACATGCCGCACATCCTGCTCTACACGATGGGCCATTGCCCTTATTGCCGCCGCGCCAAAGCGCTGCTCGCCCAGAAGGGCATCCGCGATTGGGAAGAATATGATCTCGAGCGCGTGCCGCACAAACGGGCGGAAATGATCGCGCGCTCAGGCGGTCGTCGCACAGTGCCGCAAATCTTTATCGGCGACACGCATGTTGGCGGCGCTGACGACCTGTTCGCGCTCGATGCCGCCGGCAAGCTCGACCCTCTGCTTAATTTCGAACCTCAAATCTAAGGAACACTAAAATGGAACAGCTAAACCTCGCTCAATTGAATCAATTGCTCGGCCTGCTCGAAAAAGGCGAATTCATCGAAGGGATGGAGACCTTCTTCGCCCCTGACGTCACCATTCAGGAAGTTGGCCAAGCGCCCAAATCAGGACGCGACCTAACCATCGCCGTCGAAAAGGAACTGCTCGAAGGCGTGTCTGAATTCATCCAATATACCGCGCACTCGATCGGCGCTGGCGGCGACAAGACCTTCTATGAAGCCACCATGGAGTTCAAAACCAAGGATGGCCAGCACGTGACCCAGAACCAGGCCGTCGTCACGACCTGGAAAGACGGCAAGATTGTCGACGAACGGTATTATCACAATAACGCTTAGGCCTGACACCCAAGCCAGCAACAGCGCCCCGTCTGATACACTGCTACCGTATCAGGCGGGGCTTTTTGTTCGGCGCTGCGCAGGTCTTTCGCGCAGGCGAAACCGAGACGATCGAAACGGCCGCTTGAGGTCTAGTCGTCGCTATAATCGCCTTGAGGCTGATCGATCAGGCCGGAGAAGAAGATCGCATTCATCAGCAGTTTTTCAGTGCCCGGATAAGTGCCGCGAAATACCGGATTGTCAGCCATCAGGATCACGGCACCTGCCTTCATGCGCTGCGCAACCACCGACGGACTTCCGCCAATTTCGTCTTGGCGGCGCTCGGACGCATAGCCGGTCAGCAATGGATTATCCGAATACTGAACCGGGATGGCATATGGATTGTCCAACGGGCGCTCTAAGGTAAAACTCACATTGCGGTGCACCGGCAGATCGCGGTCTGCATAGCCAAAGCCGAGCGGGTGAGTGGTATCCAGATCGGCGGCGAAAATCGCCCCGCCAATGACATGTTCCGCATCGCGCACGCCCATGTCGCCAAAGTTCAGACGCTCTGCTTCAGACTCAGGTGCCTCTGCTTCGGCCGTCTCTGCCACATCTTTTGCGCCCGGCTCCTCGCCCGCTTCGGCATCCTTGCGGGCCTGGATCGCCCCTTGCGCCCACAAGGCCGCATCACGGGTGGCGATCAGCGTGCCGCCAGCTTCCACCCAGGTCAGCACAGACCCGGTCAGCTCTTCGTCCAGCACCGCATCTTGCGGGTCGAGCGATCCAACCAGGACGAGATGCGTGTAATCCGTCCAGTCGAGCGACCCGAGACGAGACTTCTCAACCAAGGTGACCGGCATGCGGTGGCGATAATCCAGCGTCCACCAAACCTCGCCGACATCATAGCGGGACAATCCGCCATCATAAGCCAGGACGACGCGCGGCTCTTCCAGGATCCGAACAATGCTGGACGCGCCAAGATCACGACCGGTGACCGGCGTCAGGCCAGACGTCGCCGCGAAGACCGGCACGCCATCTTCGGCTGCAATGGTTTCCATGATGGCATGGATCTGTTCGCGAGGGGTTTCCTGTCGATCAAACGGCACGAAGATTGAGCCGCGACCGAGCTCGACCGTACCGGACGTGGTGCGTACCGCGGTCTCTTCCATTGTGGCGCGGACCATCAAGTCGGCCGACAGCAAACGATTAAGCGCGCGCGGCGCGAAGGAATGCGACCAGTCAAACACATAGCCATAGGAGGCGCGATCCGGCACCGGCGCCGATTGGAACGCCCCTTCAGCGGCAGCGCCAATGGCGTTGCGAACCGCATTGCCCCGCACCGCGGCATAGTCGAGATCATAGGCCAGCGGCAGGGTCCATCCCGACACGTCATAGAAGACATTCTCGTCAAATTCAGTGAACCGTTCGAAGATGCCGCGAACCATTCGATTATTGGTCTGGTCCATGGACACGTAAAAACTCGACCCGGCCGGATAGGTGCGGTCATCCACCGTGACATTGGCGCTCAGAGTGCTGACCTCAATATCATGCATGTTCAACAGGCGAACGAAGCGCGCCGCGCGCTCCGGGTCGCCTTCGGCTGTGAACACCCAACCGGTTTGACCCCCGCGCTCGGTTTGGCGGGCATTCTCAGCAAAAAAGTCCCGCTGATAGGCGGTGATTTCTGTGCGCAGATCCAGCGAGCCCTGGATCGTGGTCAAGGCTGTCCGGAACTGGGTCCGCACATTCTCAGCCGTGGTGACCAATCCGCGTTCGGTTTCAACCGCGCCGCCGCGCGCCGCGCCCGCCTCAAACAAGATGCCGAGCGAGCCATTGATCTGCGGATAGGTCGAGCCCTTGCCGATATAGAAATTATCAAATCCGCCTTCGGTCCAATAGAGATGCGCCTGGCTGTCCAGATAGGCGGCATGACGCTCACCAATGCCTTTGGTCAGTTCGCGCGCTCGTTCTGGGATCAAGGGATTGCGGCGCAATTCTTCGCCCGGATGGAAATAATACGGGCTGGCCGATCCCATCTCGTGATAATCGGCAGACACCATCGGCTTCCATTCATGCCATTTGGCGATCCAGGCTTTCGCTTCCGGTTGGGTTAGCAAGAGCCACTGGCGATTGAGGTCAAACCAGTAATGATTGGTCCGCGCCTCGATCCACATTGTGTGGGCTGCGTCATTGAGATCGGTGTTTTCGCCATAAGACCAGAAGGTCTCGGTGTGATCAATCCGCCGGGCATGACCATCCGGATTGTACACGACGGTGAAGATCATCACCGCATTGTCGAGCTGGGCTTCAACCTCAGCGCCGGACGCTGACGCATAATGATAGAGCAGCGGAATGGCGGCATCCATGGACGAGGTCTCGGCCCCGTGCACGCCGAAATTGATCCACAGCACCATGGGCGCAGCATCGGGCGCGGCGCGGCCAGCGAGACGCTCAAGATGGGTGGCGCGGATGTTCTCCAGATTGGCATGATTTTCCGGGCTGGTGACCGTGAAGGTCAAGATTGGTCGAAGCTCGTGTGAATAGCCGATCGTTTCGACGCTGATGCGATCAGAACGTTCCGCCAGGTCGCGCAAATAAGGGATCATGTCGCCATAGCGGACCGGACGATCGCCGATTTCATACCCGGCATGATCTTCAAAGGTCGGGACCGAGGCATCATAGGTCACCCCCTCGACCTGAAAATACTCAGCCGTTTCGGCAAAGGCTGGCGCGGCGGCGATGCAAAGGGACAGGGCGGAAAGAGCGGTGAAGGCACGGCGCAACATGGCGGCTCCTCAATAAGTTTAAGCTTGGTCAAGCACTTAGACGACGCGTCCGCGCGGTCAAGCACAAGCCCATGAGGGCTGGCGGTATTGTGAAGACGCCGCGCGGCGCCATTATCACGCAAACAAAAATCCCGGATCGCATCGCGCCCGGGATCACCTGTTGGTCTGCTTATGAAAAAAGATCTACTCGTCTTCCTCAATCATGTCCGCCCAAAGGACGTCTTTGCTGACGCGGATCGCCTCGACCAGAATAATGACCACGGCCAGGGAGAGCACCCACCACGCTGTGCTGGTTTGACCAGCCCAATTCACCATTGCTTCAAACATCACCATGCCTCGGTCTTATGCCGTCGATTTCCCCAATATGACGGCCACGTCTTAACGAGAGCTGAGTCAAATGAGGCCTGAAATCGGCAATTCGTAATCAAAATCGCCCAATTTCTTTACGCCTGCCGACTTTTGCGTAAACAGAGGGCAAATGACGAACCGAACCCCTAAACGAAAACCGCCAGCCCGAGTCTGGCAACGCATGCTCTCCGGCCGGCGACTCGACTTGCTGGATCCCTCCCCCGTCGATGTCGAGATCGAGGACATTGCCCACGGCCTCGCCCGGGTCGCGCGCTGGAATGGTCAGACCAAAGGCGCGCACGCCTTTTCAGTCGCACAGCACAGCGTGGTTGTTGAAGCTTTGTGTGTACACCTGGAGCCGCGCATCGATCCGCAATCGCGCCTCTTGGCCTTGTTGCATGACGCGCCCGAATACGTGATCGGCGACATGATCTCGCCATTCAAAGCAGTGCTCGGGGATGGCTATAAGGATATTGAGAACCGCCTTTCGCACGCCATTCATGCGCGCTTCGGTCTACCCGCTGAAACGCCTGGCAGCCTCAAGCGGCTGATCAAGAAAGCCGACAATATCTGCGCCTGGTTCGAAGCCACGCAACTGGCCGGATTTTCCGAAGCCGAATCCGATCGCTTCTTTGGTCATCCGCCGCGCGGCGTAAACCTGGATCTACAGCCGCAACCCACCGAGGAAGCGCAAGCTGAATTTATTGGTCGCACCGTCGCCTTGCTGGCCAAGATCGAGGCGCCTGCATGAGCCTGATCATTGGTCTCTCAGTGGTAATCGTCGCCTTTGATGGTGAAAAGCCGCGCGTGCTCGCCACCCGCCGTGAGCGAGATCTGACCGCTTTGCCATTCGGGGCCTTTGATCCGGCGGAACATCGCACCTTCGAATTGGCGCTGCGCGGCTGGGTGAAGGAACAGACCGGCTTCCAGCTCGGCTATGTCGAACAGCTCTATACATTTGGCGATCGCGATCGCGAAAGTCCGGAAGCCACGCTGCTCGATGCGCCGCCAGATGCGCGCGTGGTCAGCGTCGGTTATCTCGCCCTGACGCCCGAGGCGGAGCGTTTGCCGGATGCGTTTGAAGCGCGTTGGCGCGACTGGTATCGCCATTTCCCCTGGGAAGACCATCGCGCCGGACGCCCGGCCATTATTGACGACATGATCGCCGCGAAGCTCTCCACCTGGGCGGCGGGCAATGCTGACCGACAATCCCGCGCGCGCAGCGCCTTCGGGTTCGAAGGCACCGACTGGCCAGACGAAGCGGTGCTGGAGCGATATGAGCTCCTCTATGAAGCCGGGCTGGTGGCCGAATGCGCGCGCGATCGCAATCTGCCGGCGCCAGATGTGCAATTGGGCGAGGCGATGGCCTCAGATCATCGGCGCATCCTGGCCACCGCGATCAGTCGCTTGCGGGCCAAAATTCGCTACCGCCCCGTCGCCTTCGAGTTGATGCCGGAGCGGTTCACGCTGACCTCCTTGCAAAGCACCGTTGAAGCCATTCTCGGGCAGAAGCTGCACAAACAAAACTTTCGCCGCGCGCTTGATCGCACTGGTTTGGCCGAAGGCACAGGCGAAATGGAAAGCGGCACGGGGGGCCGTCCGGCCGAACTGCATCGGTTCAGACGCGAGGCTTTGCGCCGGACCGGCGATCGCGGTCTCACCGCGCCGGTCCTTCGCGGCTAAGTCACCGTCGACTTTGTCTTAAATTGCGGCTGATCCCAGACCCGGCTTTGCAGAATATCCTGCAAGGCGTCCATCGCATCCCAGACCTCAACAAAGCGAACATAGAGCGGCGAGAATCCGAACCGCATCGCATCTGGCGCGCGGAAATCCGGAATGATGTTTCGCGCAATCAGTGCCTGAACCACGGCATACCCATCCGCGTGCAACAGGCTGACATGCCCGCCGCGCCGTTCACCCATCCCCGGCGAAATGGTCTGTAGTCCCAGACGCTCCGCCCACCAGAGGCAGAGATCACCCAGCGCGCGCGCCTTGGCGCTGAGCGTCGCCACCGAAATATCGGAAAAGACATCAAGCGCGCCATCCAATGCGCGCAAGGACAGGATTCCGGGCGTCCCCGCCGCAAACCGGGCAGCGCCATCAACCGGTGTATAGTCGCCGTCAAATGCAAACGGATCGGCATGGCCGAACCAGCCGGGCAAGGGATTGCGCAACCGGGCGGCGAGCGCGCGCTCAGCATAGATAAAGGCCGGCGCGCCCGGCCCGCCATTCAGATATTTGTAGGTACACCCGGTGGCCAGGCGCGCGCCGTCGCCTTGCAAATCCAGATCGACGCAGCCCGTCGCATGGCTGAGATCCCAGACGATCAGACTGTCATGAAGCGCCGCGATTTGTTCAAGCGCGGCGATGTCTTCAATCAGAGCCGTGCGATAATTGACCACGCTTTTTAGCAGCACGCCGCCGCCCTCGAGCGCCTCTCCACCTGTGCCGCTTGCGACCCGAACAAAGGTCGCGCCTGTCTGCGCGGCGAGGCCTTGAGCCATATATTGATCCGTCGGAAATTCGTCGGCTTCGACAATGATGCGCTTAACCGCGGTCTGCTCCAGCCCCGCCATGGCCAATTTGTAGAGGTTGATGGAGACGCTGTCACAGACGATGACATCCTCAGCGGGCACACCGATCAGCCGCGCGAGCTTGGCCCCGACGGTGCGTGGCAGATTGATCCAATCGGCATCATTCCAGGATCGGATCAGCCCGGTCGACCATTCCTGCCGAGCGGTCTGATCAACGGCGTCGAGCGCCTTGCGCGAACTCGGGCCCAGCGAATGCCCATCCAGATAGATCAGTCCCTCCGGCAGCGCAAAACCGGCCGCAGCCTCGGCCAGAGGATCTGCCTGATCGAGGGCGATGGCCGCATCGCGATGGGTCGGCAAAGGGTAAGTCATCCTGGCCTTTTGCATGATCTCACGCGCCCTCGCTAGCCCTTCGCTCAGAGCTTGCAAATCTAGACTGTTCGTTGAAAAAGACCCGCTATGAAATCAGTTCTATTCAGCTGCGCCGCGATCTTGTGTCTGTCCGCTTGCGCCGAACCATCGGTGCCTGAAATCGTACCGGACGTGCCGGATGATACGACGGTCGAAACCACTGACATGCCCGTCGCCTTGGCGCTTCTGAGCTGTAGCGATCTGCTTGCGCGCGAGCGGCCCACCCCCAGCACCAGTGTTCGGATCGGTGAGGGGGAAACCGATATTGTCGATCTCTGGCTGCCGGAAACGCCTGGCCCGCATCCGGTTGTTTTGATGGTGCATGGCGGCTGTTGGCAGAAAGCGATCGCGGATCGCAGCTTGATGAACTATGCCGCCGAGGATTTGCGCCAGCGCGGCCTCGCGGTCTGGAATATTGAGTATCGGGGCGTCGATGAAACCGGCGGCGGCTATCCCGGAACCTATCAGGATGTTGCCCGCGCGGCGGACGCTTTGCGCGACCATGCCGAGGCGTTCGATCTGGATCTCAGCCGCGTCGCCGGGATCGGACATTCAGCCGGCGGGCATTTGGTGACCTGGCTGGCGACACGGTCAAAGCTGCCAGCGACCAGCCCTTTAAGTACAGTCGACCCGCTGCCTTTGATCGGCGTGATCAATTCCGGCGGTCTCGCAGACCTGGACGTCTCGGTAAAGGTTACGCAATTCGATTGTCTGGGCGCCATTATTGACACACTTACCGGCCCGCCGAGTGCGGCGCGGGCCTCGGTCTATGAGGATACCTCGCCTGCCGAATTGCTGCCCGTGCCGACCGAGTTTGTCAGCGTCAGCGGTGCCATGGACCGCATCTCGCCGCCGGGCCTGGCCGATGATCTCGCCAACAAGGATCGCGCAGCGGGGGGCACCGGGCGGGCCATCATCATTGCCGGCAACAATCACGTTGACCTGGTAGCTCCAGGCACCGCCGCCTGGGAGGCCCAGGCAACCTTGCTGCAAGAGATGCTAGCGCCGCGCTAAAGCGGCAAAGACCGGAAAGCTGAACCCCGCCACAAGCCCGCCAAGATGGGCGGCCCAGGCAATCTTCATGACGCCGACATCGCCGCCCAACAGGGCCAGCACCACATTGATCGCGATCCAGGGCACACTGATCGACCAGGCGCCGCGCCAGCCATTTCGAATAAAGCCCACGGCCGGGAGCAGGCCGGAAATCGCGGATGACGCGCCGATGGCAATTCCGTCCTGCGCATCAATCGCATACCAGAGCATTTGCGCCGCTGCGCCGCCCGAAGCACAGGCAAAGAAGAAGATCAGGAACAGGATGGCGCTGGCCCGGCCGCGTCCAAGCGCCTGCGCAATGATCGGTCCCAGCGCCAGCAACATCGCCATGTTCATCATCAAGTGGAAGGACCCGCCATGCAGGAAAGCGTGGAGAACATAAGGCGCAAAATCACCCCACGGCCGGTAGACATTCTCGAACCCTGGCCCACCGGCAATCGCGCCCACCGCAAACATCCAATCCTGAACGCTGTTCGGGGCGTTGAACTGGATCAGGGTCACCGCCACGATCGCTCCGGTCAGAGCGAGAACAACCGTCGGAAAGCCTCTGCGAAAAATCGGCGGGCGTTCGGGAAGCGGGTCATTGTCAGAGTAAATTTGCATCCAACTCATATGGCCCCTTCGCGAACAAACGCCAGTCTTTGTCTGCCGCCACGTGACGGCTTGACCTGTTGGCGGGGTTGGTCACGATCCGGCCTATGACTTTGACATTTGACGATCTCCGCCCGCCCTGCCCTCATATGGATGACACCCACGCGGAATGGCGCCGCAGCGTACGCGGCTTCGTCGAACGCGAGATGACGCCTTATGTCGAAGAGTGGGAAGCGGCAGGTCGAATCCCGCGTGAACTATTCGTCAAAGCCAAAGAGGCGGGAATCCTCGGCGTCGGCTATCCCACCGAATATGGCGGTGAAGGCACTGAGTTTGATCGCTTCCACGGCATTGTCACCTCTGAAGAGCTGGCCCGTCTCGGCGCCGGCGGCGTGTCTTCAGCCCTAATGATCCACGGCATCGGTCTGCCGCCCATCATGGCGCTCGGCACCGAAGAGATGAAAACCGAAATCGGCAAACAGGTCCTGTCCGGCGAAAAGCAAATCAGCCTCGGTATCACCGAACCGTCTGCCGGATCCGATGTCGCGCAATTGAAAACCAAGGCAGTGAAGGATGGTAATGGCTGGCGGGTGAATGGGTCCAAGACCTATATTACCGGCGGCATGACGTCGAAATGGCTAACCACCGCGGTGCGCACCGGCGGCGACGGCATGGGCGGCATTTCACTGATGCTGATCGATCTCGAAAGCGAAGGCGTCAGCCGAACCGAACTCGCCAAACAGGGCTGGTGGTCGTCTGACACAGCCACCATTCATTTTGACGATGTCTTTGTGCCTGCCGAAAACCTGATCGGGGAAGAGGATAAAGGCTTTTACGGCATCATGGCGAATTTCAATGGCGAGCGCCTCGGCATGGCCGCTGGCGCCGCCGCCTCGGCCCGGGTCTGTGTTGAAGAAGCCGCCGCTTGGGCGCAAGAGCGCAAGACGTTTGGCAAACGCCTGGCGGATCATCAGGTGATCCGTCACAAGATCGCCGCCATGGCCCAGCGGGTCTGGGCTACCACGACCATGCTCGATACCTATGCCTGGCACGTGCAGAACGGCAATACGCCCGTCGCGGAACTGGCCATGTTGAAAGTACAAGCAACAGAGACATTGGAGTTTTGCGCCCGCGAGGCGATGCAAATTCTCGGCGGCGCCGGCTTCATTCGCGGTCATCGGGTTGAGCGGATTTATCGCGAAGTTCGGGTCATGGCAATTGGCGGCGGCTCAGAAGAAATCATGCGCGATTTGGCAGCCAGACAACTCGCAGTGTAGGCTCCAGATCGGAGGTGCAAGATGGACAATTTCAAAGACAAAACCGTCGTCATTACCGGCGGCGCGACGGGCATCGGCTTCGGGCTCGCCAAACGGTTTGGCAGCGAAGGGGCGAAAATCGTGATTGGCGAGCCACGGCAAAACCGGCTCGACGAAGCCGTGGAAGCTCTGCAGGCCCTTGGCATCGACGCCGCGGCCATGGTCATGGATGTGACCGATGAAGCCAGCGTCACCGCCTTCGCGGACTTTGCCGAGGCGACTTATGGCAGCACGGATGTGCTGATCAACAATGCCGGTATCCCAAGCAATCGGACCCCGATCGTGGACGTGCCAATGGCCGATGTCCGCAAACTGTTTGATGTCAATTTTTTCGGCGTCTGGCACGGCGCAGCGATCTTTGGCAAGCGGATGATCGAACGCGGATCGCCGGCGGCGATTTACAATCTCGCCTCAGAGAATGCGTTCTTCAATGCGGTGCAGAACAGCGCCTCTTACATCGCCTCGAAACACGCCGTGCGAGGACTGACTGAAGCCATGCGCGACGAGTTTCCGGACTTTGTCCAAATCGGCATGATCATTCCTGGCTTTGTGGCATCGGAAATGACCAAAGGCTCTGAGCAGTTCGCAATGGATGCCGACACGTTCGCCGACAAAGTGGTCGAGCAAATTCGGGCCGGTGAATTCTATGTCGTCACTCATTCCTACAATATGGTCCGGATCAAACCGATCCATGACAAGATTGAAGACGCCTATGCGCGCAATGCCCCGCGATATGAGGGCGATGAGGAATATGACGTTCCGACCCTGATCGCGAAAATTCGAAACCGGAGAGATGGCGCATGAACTGGATGAAGCAGGAAAACACAGCGGTCGTGACCGGCGGCGCCGGCGGGATTGGCCTGGAAGCCGCGCGCCGGTTTTCAAAGGCGGGCATGAATGTCGTTCTTGTCGATATGAAAGAAGACGCGCTCGCCGAGGCCGCTGCCGAATTGAGCGCCGGTTCAGCCGAGGTCATGACGGAAGTTTGCGACGTCTCCGATCCGGCAGCGGTGAATGCGTTGCGGGACAAAGTCCTGGCGCGATTTGGCAAGGTTCATTTGCTGATGAACAATGCCGGGATCGGTCGCCGCGGCCCGAAGCCTTGGGAAGATTTGCAGGCCTTTCATGATGTGGTCTCGGTCAATCTGATGGGGGTCATTCACGGCTGCCACGCCTTCATGCCGGGCATGTTGGCGCATGGAGAGCCGGCAGCGGTGATCAATACCGGCTCCAAGCAAGGCATTACCCGGCCGCCCGGCAATTACGCTTACAATCTCTCAAAAGCGGGCGTGCTCGCCTATACGGAAAGCGTAGCGCATGCCCTGCGGGCGGAAGAAAATTGTCAGATCAGCGCGCATTTGTTGATCCCGGCTTTTGTCTACACGCCCATGGTGTCGGCCTTCATTCCGCAAAAACCGCCTTTCGCGGCCACGGCGGAAGAGACAGTCGACTTCATGCTGGCCTCGCTGGAGCAAGGCGACTTCTACATTCTCTGCCCAGACAATGAGACCCCGCGCCCGCTGGATGAGAAACGCATTCAGTGGACCGCCGATGACATCATCCAGAACCGGCCTGCTTTATCGCGCTGGCATCCCGATTTCGAGGCCGCGTTCAAGGCCTTTGTCGAGGATTAAAAAAAGGCCCCGAACCGCAGCCGGTTCGGGGCAAAACATGGTTCGTCTTGGAAGGAGGCGATCCGGCTAAAATTTATAGCCAAAGCCAAGACCAACCACGGTTGGGTTGATGTCGACTCCCGCATCGACCGTCGCACCCAAAGCTGTTGTAAAGTCCACCGTCACGTCAGTATTGATCCAGATCTTCTTGACGTCGGCATTAAACGCCCAGCCGCCCGGTGTCCCATCCAGATCATAGTCGAACCCGACCTGCAGCGCGCCGCCAATGCTGGCATCATAATCAATGCTGTCAGCCACCGGTCCGGCATCTTCGTCAAAGAACAAGGTCGCATTGATCCCGGCCCCGACATAGGGCTTCAACTGGGTCCCGGTATCAAAGTGATATTGCAGGGTCAGGGTTGGCGGCAGCAACCAGACATCACCGAGATCAACGGTGGCATTGTCGAGCGCGCCGGGCACCGTGACACTGACCGCTTCAACATCATGCGGCGTCACCGCGAGGATGAGCTCAACCGCGATATTGTCATTGAAGAAATACGTGATGTCGAGCTCAGGCACATATTGGTCGGCAATATCGACCCCGCCAGGCAAGGGTGTCCCGGCAACCGACAGGTCACCGCTTTCATCCGGTAAAACGCCAATCACACGGCCGCGGATCATCCACGGATTATCCTGCGCATAAGCTGCGGTTCCCACTAAAGCTGATGTTGCCATCAGAGCCGCACAAACGAGAGATTTCATAGCAGAGCCTCTTGGTTTCAAAACTTGTGAACCCGAGCTAGCGATCTGTTTTTACGATGAAAATCGCCCATTCTGACGCGCGGGTTTGTGCCGCGTGACAGATGCGCTCAAATGCGTATTTTCCCTAAGTGACGGCGGCTTTCGGGTTTGCGAAAGAACAAAGAATCCTCCGTCGAAATCGCCATTGCCTCTTCACTTTTGCGGCCAATCGCCCAAAATGGCAGCCATGGCTCAATCGCATACTCACGTTCACGCCAATACGCCGTGCAGCCCTCAAGAGGCCGAGGCGTTTCTCGCGCAGGCGGAAACCCTGGTTCAGAATAAAGGGCAAAAACTGACCCGCATTCGCCGCAAGGTCCTGCATCTGCTGCTGGAAAGCTCAGAACCTGCCAAAGCCTATGACCTGCTGGCCAATCTGGACGGGGAAGGCGCGGCCAAGCCGCCTACCATTTATCGCGCGCTGGATTTTCTGCAGGACATGGGGCTGGCGCATAAGATTGAGAGCCTCAACGCCTATGTCGCCTGCGGGCATGCCAGTCACCCGCATTCGGCGGTCTTCCTGATCTGCGAGTCTTGCGGCGGCGCCGAAGAATTGCACGCGGTCGACACCAGCAAGGCTTTGACCAAGGAGACCAAGGCCGCTGGATTCAACATCCGCACCGCGGTGATAGAGGCACGCGGTACCTGTCGGAACTGCGCCGCATGATCCCTTTATGGAGTGGTATCGCAAACACCTGGGATTGCGATGAGATGGGGCACATGAATGTGCGCGTCTATGTCCAGAAGGCCATGGAAGGCCTGGGCCATCTGGCCGGGGCGATCAACATGCCGCACGCCTTCCGAGCCGATGCGATTTCGACCCTGATGGTTGTCGAACACCATATTCGCTACATTCGCGAAGCCCATGCAGGCCATCCCTTGCGGATGACCGGCTGCGTGCTCGAATGGGATGAGACCAGCGCGCTGATTTATCAGGAGATGCGCCACGGCGACGGCCGGCCCGCGGCGGCCTTTCGCACCCGCATCGTCCATGTCCAAGCGAGCACCGGAAAACCGTTTCCCTGGAGCACTCGATCGCGAGCTCAGCTCGAAGCGCTGATCGACACACCGCCCGACGATACCAAGCCGCGCGGTCTCGACCCAGGCGCCGCGCCGATCCCGTCGAGCATGACAAATATCGATCAGGTCCAGGCCTGCGGCGCGCCGGAAATTGGCCGCGGCCTGTTCCTGCCCTCAGAGACGGATGTGTTTGGACGGGTCACAGCGCCCTGGTTCATCGGCCGAATTTCAGACTCTGTGCCGACCTTGCTGCATGAGTGGCGGACCAAGATTGCCGCCTCGCAGACCGGCGCACGCATGGGCGGCGCGGTACTGGAATATCGATTGATCTATCGCAAATGGCCGCGTGCAGGCGATCGCTATGTCATCCATACCAGTCTGGCTGATGTGGCTGAGAAAACCCATTCCCTGTCGCACTGGATGCTCGATCCTGAGACCGGCCAGGCCTGGGTCACCACGCAGGCGGTGGCTGTGACGTTTGACCTGGAAAAGCGCAAAGTCATCCCGACCCCGCCGGAGCAGATTGCCGAGCTGGAAAAGCTGGCGCCGCGCGGGCTGCGGCTCTAAGCGCATGCGGAAAGCGCGTCATAACGCTAGCGGCGCGGCTCGCGATCCTTGATCCGCTCATAGGCCGCCATGATATTTTCGAACCGGGCCCGAATAATCGGCTCGAACTCCATATCTGTAACGATATAGTCCCAGTTCTTTTCAATCCCTTCGCGGACCAGCTCGCCGACATAAGACGGATCAATTCCTGCTTCGAGGCGCGCGGCAAAATCGCTGGCCGCTTCCGTGTCTTGATCATTGGGCTGGAATAGTTCGTCGACGCTCGCGCCAAAGCGAGACTGCAAGTTTCGACCTGATTCCAGTATGCGTGTGCGAATGATGCCCGGACACAGGACAGACACGCCAATGCCGCGCGGCTCAAGCTCGACCCGTAATCCTTCCGACAGCGCCACGACGCCATATTTGGAGACAAAGTAAGGCGCCCCGCTCATCGACATCAGACCGGCCACTGAAGCGGTCGAGACAATGTGCCCGCCTTCCCCGTGGCTTTCCAGCAATGGTCCAAAAATCTCGATGCCATAGACCACGCCCATAACATTGACCGCCATGGTCCAGTCCCATCCGGTCTGGCTCCACCCATCATAGCTGCTGCCGCCACCGACGCCGGCATTGTTGACCAGGATGTGGACTTTGCCGAAGCGTTCAATCGTGGCATCGGCAGCCGCCTGAAGTTGATCCTTGAGCGACACATCCGCGACGACGCCATCAACATCGGCGTTGGTCTTGCGCAATTCCGCGATCGCCGCATCGAGGGCGTCGCGCTCGATATCGCACATCATCACTTTGACACCCGCCTGCGCCAAAGCTGTTGTGATGGCGAGCCCGATGCCAGAGGCCGCTCCGGTGACGAATGCAATTTTGCCTTCCAGATCCTGCACGTTTTCCTCCCAAGTGATCGTGTTCGACAAGCTGTATCAGACTGACGTCACGTCAGCCGAAAGAGGCTTCAATTTCGGTGGCAATCATCAATTGGCGCCAAGTTCCATCCGGCTGGCAGACCGGTTTTGCATCCAATGCGGCGCGGCTTTCAAAGCGAAATGCTCGGGGCGCTGGGACAGCGATCGCGAGGACAGCCACAAGCGTTTCAGATGCCGTGGGTGGGCTGGAGCCGCCGGGTCGCGATATTCGGTGCGGCCGTGAAAAACGTGATAATTATAGATGAACTGCATCTCGCCGCGGCGCAGCGGCATGGCGACATGCATATCATCGCGCCGCGCCAGATTTTCCATCATGGTCAGGGCTTCCAATTGCGGATCCGTCAGGCGCGGGGCGCTTTTATGGCGCTGTGATGCGCGAATATATTGCGGGACGCAGAACAGAAAGAAGCGGCCCTCATGCTCGGTGAACGGCGCGCGCATATAATAAGGCACACCGCCCGGGGCTTCCTCGCCGCGAAAATCCCAAGGCAGCGGCGCATAAAGCGCTTCGGCCAGGTCCGGGCGCTGATCGACCATTTCATTGTGGATCGCAACCGCATTGGCGACCAGGGACAGTCCGCCTTGCTCAGCCTCGTGCAGACACATCAGGCCAACATAATCAGACCCATCTGTGTGAAAATCGAGCGCGATGGAGCCGAGCTCATTGCCGCGCGCGGTTGGGTCATCGATGGTTTTGCCTTGATTGATCACGTCGCCCAGAACATGGCCATATTTATTCTGTGGCCACGGGTCGCCAAGATGCAGACCGATGCCCCAATAGAGCAGCGTGAGATCCTCATCAGAATACTGGTCACCATCGAGGGCGGATAGACGAACAAAGCCGCGGCCTTGCAGCAATTCATGATCCAGCGTGGCCAATTTCGCGGTCATGTTGTGAAGCGGAAAATCGTCACGGCCCAATTCGAGAACATCGGATGAGACCGACTTGGCGTGCTGCAGCGCCGCATGCAGCTCACGCTGATCATCGGCTGTCAGCTCGACGGTCCAGGTTTTTGAATCGAGCATGTCTTGCCGCCGCCAGGACACGTGTTCATCAAGTTTGCGCACCGCCATATCTTCCTCCGCTCCGTCCCAGACGGGCAGGTTAGCTCACGAAGGCGGGGAAGCAAGATCACGCGACGAGACCGAGCCGGCTCAGTCCAACTCCTCGCGGTCACGGGTCAGGTTCATCGCCATGACCTGACGTCCATACGTGGTCGAGACACGGTGAACGGAACAATTGGGGCGATCCAGATCCGGACGATCCAGATTCATCCGTTCCTGAACGCACGGCACGTCCTGCGTGGCCAGCGATAATCGATATTCAAAATAGGAATCTGACGCCGCGCCCGCCGCCCCGATCACAAAAAAACTCGCAAACCCCAGCGTTAAGACCGCTGCAAAACGTCCCTGCATTTTCTCTCTCCCGGACTCAGGAGTGCAAAAAATTACAGTTTTGTCAAAGTATTCGCAGGTTAACGCCCGCGCAAACTTCGCTTTACTGGCCCGATTTCATCTTCTGCGAGCCCTTCGATCAGGCTGGAAATATAGGAAGAGAGCTGGTCGCGCACATCATAGGGCGCTTCCATCGGCAAGAAGTGCGTGGTGTTCACGCGCTCTTTCAACACCATGTGCGGGCACTTCTTGGTCAGGCGCGCCGCCACCTCATCTGTCATCACTGAATCGCTGTCGGGCCGCAGCACCGTAATCGGAATGCCGTGCTTTTTTACTTTTGCCAGCGCGCCCCAGGGCCGATTGCGCTGGGCCAGGAACGTCGCCGCTTCCCATTTCGGATCGCAGAGCAATTGCCAGACCTGTTTCTCGCTGTCCGGATCGTTCCCATCGGTGCGATCAAACGCATCCAGGATATAGTCTTCCAGAAAGGGATCGCGCCACGTCGCAAACGCCCCGCGGCCTTTATACTTGAACTGGATATGTTCGCGGGAATCGAACTTGTTGCGCCGACGGCGGGCCTGTTTCGCCATATGGCTTCCGCCGCGTTTAAACGGCGATAAATGCATCGCCATATAATAGCGCGCCGGCAGGATGACCGGGTCCACCAGAACCAATCCTGCGACTTTTTCCGGACGGGCGCCGGCGACCAGCAACGCCACGGTGGCGCCCATGGAATGTCCGCCCAGAACGACTTTTCGGGTCGGCGATTCGCGATCCAGGAATGCCAGGACATCATCCCGGTAGCGCTTCCAGGATTTCAATCGTCCTGGTTTGGCCGGCAGCGTGCTTCGCCCATGGCCGCGCAGATCCACAGCTTGAACCTTGGTGCGCAATCCCAGCGGCGCCAGAATCGACTGATAGGTCATCGCATTGAAGCCCGTTGCGTGCAGCCACAAGGCTGCCAGCTTTTTGGCCGGATCACCAAATTCAAGCGCCGCCATGTCGCCGTCAGGGGTTTCGAATGTAAATCTACGCATACGGGTCCTTATATCGAACCGAAGACCTTACGCAGCAAATCTGTCGTCCGTGCAACAGGATTGTCGCGAATCTTCTTCTCCTCAACTGCGAGATAAGTAAACAGGCCATCAAGGCCAAATTGGACCGCATGTGTGGTTAAGTCAGATTTATAATCGACCGCGGCAATCGCCAGAAGCGGTTGATCGGAGACGACACTATCGAGCACCTGATAGGCCCCTGATCCTTCCAGCGCAGATTCGACATAAGGCGTGAACAGACCGCGCAGATTGTCTTCGGTGCGACGGCGCAGGAAATCCGTGGCCGCCGAGTCGCCGCCGCGCAGGATCCCGACCGCATCCTCGATCGTGATCGACTGGACCGCATCGATGACGATCCGCTTTCCGGCTGGCACAGCATCTTCAGCGGCGCGGTTCATCCGCAATTGCAAATCATCCAGCGGCCCCGACAGGCCGACACGCGCGAGCTGAGATTGGACATCGCCAAGGCGTCCTGGCAGCGGAATTTGGATTTGCGGGTCTTGCCAATAGCCATTGGTCACCCCGATTTGACCGGCCACTCGCTCGGTCCCGATCTCGAGCGCTTGCCGCAGACCGGCATCAATCTCTGAGAGGGTGAGCTCGCCGCCGGAGGTCTCGCCGCTGCCAATCTCGTTCAGAACCTCGCCGAGAACCTGGCCAAATTCGCCGCTGCCGCCATTTTCACACCCGGCCGGGACAAGACAGAGCGCCAACGCTCCGAATACCATTGCACGCATGCTTTTCCCCTCTCGTTTCGATTCGTATTGAACTCAGTTTTGCCCGCAAAATCAAACGACTATTTGCTTATCGCTGCGGCATACTGGAGATTGTACCCTGCTTGCCCTAGTTTAGCGACAGTAAGGAGATCACCGATGCTGAAGAAGACGCACGATTGTTTCACCGTCTCGATTGAAGACAAGGTCGCACATATCGTTCTCAACCGCCCGCAGGCGATGAATGCCATGAACAAGGCGTTCTGGAATGAATTGCCGGCCATTGTGAACGAGATTGACGCGTCAGCCGCAGCCCGCGTCATCGTGATTTCATCGACCGGCAAGCATTTCTCAGCCGGCATGGACCTGTCCGTCTTTGGCGATGATGGCGCGGTCACCAATGGCAAGGTTGATCGCTATATCGCGGCCGAAGCCTTCCGTTCGAACATCAAGCAGATACAGTCTTCCTTCAACGCGCTGGAAGAGGCCCGCGTGCCAGTCTTGGTGGCCTGTCATGGCGGCGTGATTGGCGGCGCCATCGATATGATCTCAGCGGCTGACATTCGCTGGTGCACGTCTGACGCCTTCTTCTCCATTCAGGAAACCAATATCGCCATGACCGCAGATGTTGGCACCTTCCCGCGTCTTCAGCGCTACATTCCAGAAGGATGGGTCAAGCAAATGGCCTATACGGGCGAGCGCCTCGATGCGGCCAAGGCGAAAGAGATCGGTCTGGTCAATGAGGTGTTCGAGACCCATGAGGCGATGATGGATCACGTCATGAGCATCGCCAAAGAGATTGCCGCCAAAGACCCGCTCGCCGTGACCGGCTGCAAGGTCCTGATCAACTATGGCCGCGACCACAGCACCGCGGATACACTCGACTATATCGGCGTCTGGAATGCCGGCATGCTGCCGCCATCGCACATGCAGGAAGCCTTTGCGGCTCGGTCAGAAAAGCGCGATCCGGAATTCCCGGACCTGCTGCCGCTCCGCAAAACGCCGATGTAGAGCCGTTTAGCTGATCCGAAACACCACGGTCGCCTTGAGCAGATAGCGATCGCCTTGCATCACCGTTCCACTGGCAAAGATCAGGGTTCTGGTCTTGCGATCAATCCGGCTTTGAAACAGCATTTCTTCGCCGGGTGAGAGCGCATCCGACACGTCGAAAGTCACAGAAACCACCATCGGCTGACCGTGATCAATCACCGAATGGGCCTGGCGTTGGATCACATGTTGCAACATCGCACCAATTTGCACGGTGTCCCAATGGCCCGCCTCGGCATGGGCGCTGTCTTCGCCATGGAAAACCAACTGGCTGAGAGGAATTAGAAGATCAGATCGGTCAGTCATCGCCGTCTCCTACGCGGGCGTTTGCGAAAAGAAAAGGCTCACAGCGCGTCAACGCTGTAAGCCTGTCATGAAACCCGAATGAAACTTGTTTAGGCAGCCGCAGCCGCGCGGTCAGTGCCGGTCAACATATCGGCAACAACCAGGTCACCGAGATGCCCAAAGGCCTCCATGCCATACGTGATCTGCATGTATTTGCTGATCGCAGGCAGCAATTGAGAGATCTGTTTGTGGCCAAGGCCGGCCTGATGGAGGCTGGTAAACATGCCTTCGCCCACATGCCGACGCCCGCCCGGCGTCTGCTCGATCAAGCGCGCAATCACGCCGGTCGCCGCGCCATGGTCAGCGCCGGTGGTGGCCGAAAGTGTCCGTGCCCCAGGCATTTTTCTGAAAATCGCTTCGGCAAGCGGTGATCCCTGACGTTCGGCTGTGTTGAGCACAATGCCAACAGCTTGCTTGGTTTTGACCTGGGTGAGGCCAGTCGCATCTGCGCACGTCTTGATCATGTTTTTCAGCATGGGGCGGGTTCCTTTAATCACTGTCTAGACCTTCAAGCCTAGGCCAAGGCCGCTAAGCGAAAGTTACCGGAACACCGCGATTCATTCATTTTTCGGGCTAAGGGGTTAAGCGCCGTTAGGGCCGGGTAAACAAAATCACCGATTTTGTTTACTTTTGCGGCTACATCCGCTCCGGCGCCGTGATCCCGAGTATATCAAGCCCGGCTTCAAGCTGATGAAGCACGACGCTGCACAACGAAATCCGCGAGGCTTTGGTGGCTGTATCCACGCCATCTTTCAGAATTGGGCAGGCCGAATAGAACGCACTGAACGCTTGCGAGAGCCCATAGACATGTTCGCAAACAAAGTGCGGCATCCGTTTTTCGCGCGCCAGACGCAAGGCCAGCGCGAAGCCATCCAGAGCCAGCACAAGTTTTCGCGCCTCCGGGGCGTCGACAGTGATCTGGCCGGGCGTGACGCTTTCGTCCGCCGCGCGGCGCAGCAAGGCTTTGATCCGCACAGCAGCATAAAGCAGATATGGCCCCGTCTTGCCTTCAAAACTGGTAAAGCGTTCCAGGTCGAACACATAATTGGTCGTGCGCTGATTTTGCAGATCGGCAAAGCGCAGCGCGGCGCGGGCCACGAATTTTCCGATATCGCCTTTTTCAGCCGCATCAATATCGCCAGATAGACCGGCCTCGCCAATCCGCTTGGTCGCTTCATCGAGCGCCATTTGGTTGAGGTCGGCCAGACGCAATGTGCCGCCTTCGCGCGTCTTGAACGGTTTGCCGTCCGCGCCATTCACAGTGCCAAAGCCAAGATGCTCAAGACGATCCTGGGCGATATAGCCGACCTTGTCGGAGGCCCGGTAGACCTGCTCAAAATGCAGCGCCTGGCGTTGGTCCACGACATAGAGAATGCGGTCCGGCCCAATCGAGTCGACGCGGTCCTTTATGGTCGCAAGATCGGTCGCGTGATAGCCAGTTGCGCCGCGCGAATTGACCAACATGAAAGGCGGCATCGGATTCTTCAGACGCGGCTGTCCGTCTTTGCCGACGGTTTTGACATTCTCGCCCTCTTTGGCGATCTCGATAATCCAGGCCCCGTCATCCTGTTTGGCAAAGCCTTGGTCTTTCAAAGCCTCGATCATCGGCGCGATCAGCGGATCGACATCGCTTTCGCCTTTCCACAGATCGAAGGAGACATCCAAGAAGCCGTAATCAACTTTCAAAGCCGCCACCGACACGTCAATAAAGTGGCGAAGCAGCGCGCGATACCCGGCCCGGCCCGCCTGCATTTCTGCCACCGCTTCCTGGGCGCGTTTGGCATAGGCGTCGTCCTCTTTGGAGCGGGCCGACGCCATCGGATAAAGCCGCGAGAGATCTTCCATGCTGACCGGCGGCTCTGTCGGAAACGGCCCGGCATGAGCCGCGTCGAAATAGGGAAGATCCGGCTGCTCATCCATCACCGCGGTGATCAGCAAGCCCATTTGCAAGCCCCAATCGCCGAGATGCACATCCCCGGTCACATCATCGCCGAGAAAGCGCAGCAAGCGCACCAATGTGTCGCCAATCACGGCCGAGCGCAGATGTCCAACATGCATCGGCTTGGCGACATTCGGGCCGCCGAAATCGACCACCACTTTCTCTGGGTTCTCAGCAGCGCCGCCGCCTGCCTTTGGATCAGTGCCAATCTCGGCAGCGCGCTGCGCCAGCGCCGCGTCACTGACCGTGATGTTCAAAAAGCCGGGCCCGGCCACATCGACGCGGTCGACAAGCTCATGAGCCTCTACTTGCGGCGCGATCTTGGCCGCCAGCTCACGCGGATTCATGCCGACTGATTTCGCCGCGCCCATGCAACCATTGCACTGAAAATCGGCCAGTTCTGGTCGGTCAGACTGTTTGACCGCGCCCCACCGCGCCTCCAGGCCTTCGGCTACAAATGCGTCGCTGCACGCGCGCGCCAATTGCGTCGCGAGATCTGTCATATCTGGTTCCAACCCTCGCGACTATTGTCCGGCACCCAAGCGGAAGCGTCGCCCTTCCCGATTATATGTCAGCTGATCTTCGGTCAGCTCGAACCCGATCAAGACTTCGAAATTCGCTGCCGAGACTGAGTCGTCGGCGCGCGGGATCAAGATGCGCTGCAATATTTCGGTTTCGCCGGTCACGGGACCGTCAGAGAAATCAGCCCGCACGGTGAAATATTCCTTGTTCAGAACCTTCCCGCTGCGCCGCGTGACCGCCACCCAATAGCGATAATCATTCTGGTCAGACGTCGCCGCTGGGCCTTGTCCGAACGCGAAATCGATTTCCACCTCGGCCCGAACCGGGTCGGTACCGGCATAGCGGCAATAGAGGCGCACATCGACGATCTCACCCGTGTATCGCACATTCGGAAACAGGGATTCCTCCCCCTCAAACTCGACCAGACGCGACGCCTGATACATCGCGCCTGCTGGCGGACATGTGCCCGCATTCAAACGTGTGTCAAACGCGTCGCCAATGCTCGATCCGGATTGGCAGGCGGCAAGCCCGAGCAGCGCCATTGAAAGGGCGAAAATTCGCATGTGTGATGCCTTGTCACTCTTGGCCTCGCGCACGAGGCTATCCATTTATCGTGCAGAGTGTTACCGGGCCATGGCGGGGCGTGCAACGCCCTTTCTGCGTCGCAATCATGAGGACACTGTAAGGTCATGCAGCCACTTACGATTCTTCTGGCCGCTCCGCGCGGATTCTGCGCCGGCGTCGACCGTGCCATTCAGATTGTTGAAGAGGCCCTCAGCAAATGGGGCGCGCCGGTCTATGTCCGCCATGAAATCGTTCACAACCAGCATGTCGTCTCGCGCCTGGAAGGTATGGGGGCGGTGTTTGTTGAAGACCTGGATGAGTGCCCACAGGATCGCCCGGTTGTGTTTTCCGCCCATGGCGTCCCGAAAGCCGTTCCCGCCGCAGCCCAAGCCCGCGACATGGTCTTTGTTGATGCGACCTGCCCGCTGGTCTCAAAAGTCCATGTCGAGGCCGAGCGCCACCACAAGGCCGGGCGTGAAATCGTGCTGATCGGGCACGAAGGCCATCCCGAAGTGATCGGCACGATGGGGCAACTCCCAGACGGTGCGATGACCCTGATCGAGACGGTGGACGATGTCGCCGCCTTCGCCCCGCGCGATCCGGAAAACCTCGCTTTTGTGACCCAAACGACCTTGAGCGTCGATGACACGGCCGAAATCGTGGCCGCCCTGAAATCCCGCTTCCCGGCGATCAGTGCGCCGCATAAGGAAGATATTTGCTATGCCACCACCAATCGTCAGGAAGCGGTGAAAGTGATGGCCGAACGGGCTGAGCTGTTTCTGGTCATCGGGGCAGAGACCTCCTCCAATTCCAAACGTCTGGTCGAAGTGGCCAAACGCGCCGGCTCGCAAGATGCCCGGTTGGTGGCCAGCGCCGAAAATGTCGACTGGTCCTGGTTCGATGGGGTGGAAACACTCGGTCTGACCGCAGGCGCCAGTGCGCCAGAAGATCTCGTCCAGGGCCTGATCGCGGCCTGCCGGGCAAGGTTTGACATCCAGGTTGAAGAAGTAACCACGGCGACCGAAAGCGTGGTGTTCAAACTGCCACGCGTTCTAGAGCGCAGCTAGCGCAGCGATACGCCCAGCCGCTCAACCGTCGAGAGCGTGAGCACGCCGACCGGCAGCCCTTGCTCGGCTTGAAACGCTTTCATTGCGGCAAAGGTTTTTGGCCCAAACTTGCCATCGATCGCGAGCGGATGACCGCTTGCTGAGAGCGCCGCTTGGATCTCAGAAATGGTCTCCGGGCTGGCATTGGTTTCACACAGAATCGGCACCCATTCCGCCGTTCCGCCCGTGGTGACGCGCCGTTCAATGGTCTTGTAAGTGGCCGGAATCTCGACCCGTTCTTCGCGCGCCGGTGCGATGAGTTTCTGCACCTCGATCATCTCATATTCCGGCGCAATCGTCTCTTCGATGACTCGTGCCGGTTCAACCAGGACCTGTTTCATCACGGTCTTGGTCAGCCCGGGCTCGAGTTCGACCTCTTGCGGCACCGTCTTGTACACAGCCGGAACAGATTTGAAGACGGTCGTCCCTTCGCGGATCAAGTGTTTTTCCTGAACCGTCGCATATTGAGCAGGGATCTCGCGGATTTCGAACGTGGCTTTGGTCTCGACCACGCGTTCGGTCACCAGCTCCACCGATTCCGGCGTGATGATCTGGGCAAAACACTCGCCAGCGCCTGCGTCCAGCGGCAGCCCTTCCGGCGCCTGCGCAAGCGCGCCAAGGCCCGTCGCGACGGTGAATATGGAACTGAGAACGATCCGTTTCATGCCGGGCAGCTTACCGCGGCGCTTTTGATGGGAGGTAAACCCATTCATTTGAGTTTGATCGGTTTCGCGCCCATGCGACAGCACTGCAATTGCGCCGCGCGGCAGAGCGGATTATAGCCCGGCGCATCAGATCCGCCCTCAATCGCTGGAACCCCAGACATGATCCCTCGCTATGCCCGCCCTGCCATGACCGCCATCTGGGAACCCGAAAGCAAATATGGCATTTGGCTCGAAATTGAGACTTTAGCCGCCGAGGCGATGGAACAGCTCGGCCAGATCCCGGAAGGCACCAGCGCGGTTGTGCGGGAAAAGGCCGCCTTTGAAGTTGCGCGCATCGACGAAATCGAAGCCGAAGTGAAGCATGATGTCATCGCCTTCCTGACCAATGTCGCTGAACATGTCGGCGAGCCTGCCCGCTTCCTGCACAAGGGGATGACCAGTTCAGACGTGCTCGACACCTGTCTGAACGTGCAATTGGTGCGAGCGACCGATTTGCTGATGGAGGGCTTGGACCGGGTCCTTGCCGCACTGGAAAAGCGGGCCTTCGAACACAAACTGACGCCGACGATTGGACGCAGCCACGGCATTCACGCCGAACCGACAACGTTCGGCATCAAGCTCGCCACTTTCCATGCGGAATTCCAGCGCGCCAAACGCAGACTGGTCACCGCGCGTGAGGAAATCGCAACCTGCGCAATCTCTGGCGCCGTTGGCACGTTCGCGAATATCGATCCCCGGATCGAAGAATATGTCGCCGAGAAGCTCAACCTGACGCCCGAACCAGTATCGACGCAGGTGATCCCGCGCGATCGGCATGCCGCTTATTTCGCCGCGCTCGGCGTCATTGCCTCTTCGATTGAGCGGCTCGCGGTTGAAATCCGCCACTTGCAGCGCACTGAACTGTATGAAGCCGAGGAGTTTTTCTCCAAAGGGCAAAAGGGGTCGTCAGCGATGCCGCACAAGCGCAATCCCGTGCTGACCGAGAATCTGACCGGACTGGCCCGCCTGGTTCGCATGGCGGTGGTTCCGGCCATGGAAAATGTCGCGCTCTGGCATGAACGCGATATTTCGCACTCGTCTGTTGAGCGCGGGATTGGCCCCGACTCGACCATTCACCTGGACTTTGCCTTGCATCGCTTGGCCGGGGTGATCGAAAATCTGCTTGTCTATCCAGAAAACATGCAAGCGGTGATGGACAAGATGGGCGGCCTGCACAATTCGCAACGCGTCCTTCTGGCTCTGGTTGAAGCGGGCAATAGCCGCGAAGACAGCTACCGCATGGTTCAGCGCAATGCGATGAAGACCTGGGCGGGCGAAGGGGCATTCCTGGATCATTTGAAGGCCGACGCTGATGTCACCGCAAAGCTGACCGACGAAAAGCTGGAATCGCTGTTTGACGATGGCTATCACTTCCAGCGCGTCGACTATATTTTCAAACGCGTGTTTGGCCGCAGCGCGTAACGCCAGTGTGATGACGATCACGGGCGCTTTTGTGTTAGAAGGCGCCCCTGTCTGGAGTTAAACCCGCCATGCGTAACCTGTTCGCAGCCTTGATCCTGAGCCTGGTGTCGGCGCTTGCCGCCACTGCCGAGCCGTCGGTGAAGATCATCAATTTCACCGCAGATTGGTGCCCGAATTGCCAGATACTCAACCCGCGTATTGAAGAAGCGATGCAAGGCTTTGAAGACGGTGTGATCGAACGCGTCGACCTTGATGTGACCCGGATCCGGCGCAATTCCTCCGTCGCCGAGCGGGCTGAGGTGCAGACCGAGCTTCTGCTGCTCGCAGAAGAGCACCAAGTCGCTTATCTCTGGGACTGGTATGGCGGCGTCACCGGAATTGCAGTTGCCGTTGCTGCGGACAATGGCGAACCCTTGACCTGTTTCATGCGCCCAATGACGGCCAAAGCGATTGCCGGACAGCTCAAACTGGCGCGAACACTGGCCGAACGCGGCACGCCGGGCGCCCGCAAACCTGACGGGCCGAACTGCCCTGTGCTCTGACGGGCACAGTCCCGGATGATAGGTTTTCGTTAAGCTCTTCGCCTTCACCCTGCCTCAATTTCTCTGCACTAAGCGGACCTGAAGGTTTGCGCGAAAGGTGAGCAGGCGTGAGAGCTTCGAACGGAAAACCGGGCCTGAAAAAGCCTGCTCCCAAGCGCGTCGCAACGCAGCCACGAGGACACTCTATGGGGCTCTTTCGAGGTCGACCCATTCTGAAATGGAGCCTGATTACAGGCTTCTGGCTGACCGTGATCGGCCTACTGGCAGCATGGCTGTATTGGCAGAGCCTGTATCGCGGCATGCCGGATCTGCCGGAAACCGCCGAACTCTGGGACGCCAATCGCGAACCGGCGATCGAATTTGTTGACCGCAATGGCGAGACGATTGCGATTCGCGGCCCGCGCTATGGCCGCGCGGTGACGATTGACGAGCTGCCGCCGCATGTCCCACGCGCCTTTATCGCCGCCGAGGATAAGCGCTTTTACGAGCATGATGGCGCCGATGCGCAAGCCATGGCGCGCGCAGCGGTGTCGAACGTGATTTCCGGCAAGACCGTCTCGGGTGCCTCCACGATCACGCAGCAGCTGGTCAAGAACCTGGTCTTGTCGCCTGAGCAGACGCTGAAGCGGAAAGCCCAGGAAGTGCGCCTGGCGCGGGAGCTTGAGGAAAAGCTCTCGAAAAACGAAATCCTCGAACTGTACCTGAACCGGGTCTATTTCGGGTCGGGTTTTTACGGCCTCGGCGCGGCGTCGCGATTCTATTTCGATAAGGACCCGCAAGACCTGACCCTGGCCGAAGCCAGCCTGCTCGCCACTTTGCCGAAAGCCCCGTCGCGGCTGGCCCTGGACGATAATATGGAAGGCGCCAAACAGCGCCAGGCCTATGTGATTTCTGAAATGCTGCAGGCCGGCTTCATCACAACTGAAAGCGCCCAGATCGCGCTCGCCTCTGATGTGAAGATCGCGCCAGAGCCGGAGCAGGACCCTCAATTCGGCTATATTCTCGACGCCGCAACCGAGCGCGCCAATGAGCTGCTGCCGGAACTCCCGGACGATATGGTCATTCGATTGACCGTCGATGCCGAGATGCAAACCAAAGTATCCGAAGCCTTAGAAGCGCGCATGGACGCCGAGGCCGAAGAGGCCAAAGCCGGTCAAACCGCTGCCGTCTTGATGAATCGCCGCGGCCAGGTGATCGCGCTCTATGGCGGCCGAGACTATACCGAAAATCAGTTCAACCGGGCAACGCAAGCCCGGCGCCAGCCCGGCTCGGCCTTCAAGCCTTTTGTCTATGCGGCTGCCTTGGAAATGGGCATCAGCCCCTATGATGTCCGCATCGACCAGCCGGTGACGATTGATGACTGGACGCCGAAGAATTTTACGCGCGCCCATATGGGGCCGGTGACGGTCAATGAAGCCATGCGCGACAGTCTCAACACAATCGCCGCGCTCCTGGCGCAAGAGACCAGCGAGGAATCGATTATCTCTTTGTCCCGCAAGTTTGGCATTGGTTCGGACATGCAGCCCTTCCCCTCGATTGCGCTAGGCAGTCAGGAAGTCACCTTATGGGAATTGACCCGCGCCTATGGTCCGTTCATGACCGGTGGCCGGCGCGTGGACCCCTATTTGATCGAGACGATCGAAACAACGCGCGGCGACGTCATCTATCAACGCGCAGAATATGAGCCGGCCAGCGTCTATGATCGCAGCAATGCCGAGACCATGACGGCGATGATGGCCGAAGTGATCCGCGCCGGGACCGGCACCGCCGCGCAACTGGATGGCTGGCCGATCGCCGGCAAGACCGGCACCAGCCAATCCTCCCGCGATGCCTGGTTTGTGGGTTATAGCGCCGAACTGCTCGGCGGCATCTGGACCGGCAATGATGATGATACGCCAATGGACGGCGTGACCGGCGGCGGCCTGCCCGCGCGGCTCTGGGCCGACATGATGCAGATTGCTCATGATGGCCGCTCGCCCAGCATCTTGCGCGGCGCCGACAAGCTGATCCAGCTGACCCCGGAACAACAGGCGCGGGTCGGCTATTATCGCGATCTCGGCATGGCCTTTGCCGCTTTGGCCGGACCAGGCGAACAATAAACCAGATTTGACTGGCGCCCACGCGCACGCCCGACTAACAGGCAGCATGTCAAACAGCTTGCGTCTGTTCCTGATCACTGCGCTCGTCATGGTCGCGTTTGCGGCCAATTCCGTGCTCGGCCGGCTCGGCTTGATCGGAACAGAGATTGGCGCCGGCAGTTTTGCGCTCATTCGTCTGGTCAGCGGCGCCGCGGTCTTGGCGCTGATTTGCGCTGTGCAGCACAAGCCCGCATCTGGCAGCTGGAGCGGCGGGGCCGCGCTACTCATCTATGCGGGCTTTTTCTCTTACGCCTATATCGCGCTGTCTGCCGGAATGGGTGCGATTATCTTATTTGCACTGGTGCAGATCACCATGCTGAGCTGGGGCGCCGTGCAGGGGGAGCGGTTATCGCGTGTGCAATGGGGCGGGTTCCTGATCGCTGTGGCGGCCCTGATCTGGTTGGTTTCACCAAGCCTCGAGGCGCCGCCGCTATGGGCGGCAGGCGCAATGGCGCTCGCGGGCATCGGATGGGGGGCGTATTCCTTGCTCGGCCGCGGAGTCGTCGATCCGACAGCGGCGACCAGCGGTAACTTTATGCGCGCGAGCCTGCTTGGCATCCCAATGCTCGGGGCGATCTTGGTGCTGTCGCCCGAACCCATTCCGCCAACCGATGGAGTCCTGATCGCGGTGGTGTCAGGGGCCGTCACATCCGGGCTTGGCTATGTCATTTGGTATCAAGTCGTCAAACAACTCTCGGCCAGCCGCGCCGGTATTGCGCAACTGACCGTTCCAGCCATTGCTGCACTTGGTGGTGTGGTGTTCCTATCTGAACCGATCACGGTCAGATTTGCCCTGTCGACATTGACGATTTTGGGCGGAGTTGGGCTTGCCGTCTTGACCCGAGCGCCCGGCTCAAGCAAAGCGGCAGGATGACGGACGCGGACCCCCAAACTCAAAAACCTGGCAAGAACGCGTTCTTCTTCGTCGTTTTCGCGGTCATTCTGAACATGCTCTCTTTCGGCATCATCATGCCGGTCATGCCGGCGCTGTTAGAGGATATTACCGGGTTGGGCGCCGCTCAGTCGGTGGTCTATGGCGGGTGGTTGAGCATGACATTTGCGATCGCAAATTTCATGGCCATGCCGATTCTGGGCGGTCTGTCAGACCGATTCGGACGCCGGCCCGTTCTGCTCGCCTCGATCGGCATGCTCGGCATCGACTTGCTGATCATGGGCCTTGCCCCCACCCTGTCCATCCTGTTCCTGGGCCGGTTCCTGGGCGGGCTGTTTTCCGGAACTTACTCCGTCGCGAATGCCTATATCGCTGACGTGACCGAGCCTGAGGATCGCGGCCGTGCCTTCGGCATGATGGGCGCTGCATTTGGCATCGGCTTCATTCTCGGACCGGTCTTTGGCGGCCTGTTGGGCGAGGTCGATCCGCGTCTGCCATTCTTCGTCGCCGCCGGTATTGCCGGACTGAACTTCCTGTATGGCCTGTTCATCCTGCCGGAAAGTTTGCGCAAGGAAGACCGGCGCGAGTTTGATCTGTCCCGCGCCAATCCGTTCGGCGCCATGGTGCATTTCGCCAAAGTGCCGCGCGTGGCCTGGTTCATTATCGCCATTGGACTGTTTCAGATTGCCCATGCCGTGTACCCATCGACCTGGAATTTCCATGGCGAGATCCGCTATGATTGGTCGGAGTTTGAGATCGGCCTGTCGCTGGCCGCCGTCGGCGTCGGATCGGCGATCAGCCAAGCCTTGCTGACCGGTTATCTGATCAAGCGGTTCGGCCCGATGCGAGCCGGCATGTTTGGCTTGATCGCCAATGCGATCGCGCTGTTCCTGTTTGCCGCCGCAGGCGCCCCCTGGATGGCGTATGCGGTTATTTTCGTCTCGGCGATTGGCGGCGTTGCCATGCCCGCAATCAATACCATCACCTCGACCCTGACGCCCCGCAATGCGCAAGGCGAGCTGCAAGGCGCGCAGGCCAGCATGATGGCGTTCACACTGATCTTCAGCCCGGTCCTGATGACTCAGACCTTGAAATATTTTGCCAATCTGCCCGTCGATCACCCCTTCCATACGGGCGGCGCGGCCTTCCTTCTGGCTGGGATCATTACCGCCCTCGCCATGATCCCGTTCCTGATTGGCGCTGGGATCAATCGCCGCGAAATCGCTGAGGCCGCGGCTGAAGAGGCCACGCCAGCGGAATAGAAAAGGCGGCCCACATAGAGGCCGCCTCGATTTTTTTTCGACTTGGACCGCCTAGCGGCCCTTGGTGATCAGCCCCAGAAGGCCGCCAATTATGCCGCCGCCGACACCCCCGTTCAGGAAGCTGCTAAGATGCCCCATCAGCGCTTCATTGGGGAGCAAGGACTGAAATCCGATATCGGCGGCATTCATGCCATAGCCTCCGGCGAGGCCGCCAACGATGCCGGCAATCGCGCCCGTTCCGCCTTTGCCGCCCAGCACTTTCGACACGATTGGCCCGATCACCAATCCGCCGACGGCGTTTAGTATGAGTGGAATATATGGTTCCATGAGGTGCCCTCCCTAGGCTGTTAGAGAGGCCTGTTTTCAGGTCCCCTCAGGGTTAACGCATCAGATTTTTCAATTTTTGCCAAGAGCCCTCGCGCACGAGGAGACTCTGAGCTAGGCAGGAGCATGGCTGAGCTGAAACCCGCTTTATTTCTGGACCGAGACGGCGTGATCAATGTCGATCACGGCTATGTCGATCGGGTGGAGAACTTTCAGTGGATCGACGGCGCGCGTGACTGTGTGGCCCGGTTCAAGGCCCGAGGTTGGTTCGTTTTCGTCATCACCAATCAATCGGGAATCGCCTTTGATCATTACACAGAGGCCGATATGCAGACCGTCATCGATCATATGCGCGCCGGCTTTGCCGAGGCCGGGACGCAGGTCGACGCAGTTTATGCCTGCCCGTATCATGCAGAGGGCACAAATCCGCGCTATCGCAAGGACAGTTATGACCGAAAACCGAAACCAGGAATGCTGCTCCAGGCCATGGCCGACTTTCCCGTAAAACGCGAAGCGAGTTTTATGATCGGCGACAAAAAAACCGATATCGAAGCCGCACATGCGGCAGGTGTCGGAGGATTCTTGTTCAAGGGCGGCCGGCTGGACGAGTTTGCAGAATGGGCACTTGCCAGTTTCGAGGATGGCGTAAGATGAAGACGATAGGCTTGATTGGCGGCGTCAGCACAGAAGCGACGCTGATTTATTACAAGACGATCAATGCTGGTGTCCGTGCGCGCCTGGGCGGTTTTCACAGCGCTGAAATGCGCATCCATTCGGTCAATTTCAACGATTATAATGGCGCGCACGAAACCCGCGACTGGCCGTTTATTCGTACCGGATTCAACGCCGCAGCGCGCGGGTTGGAAGCGGCCGGGGCGGACTTCCTGGTGCTGGCTTGTAATACGCTGCACACAGTCGCCGACGCGATTGAAGGCGCCACTGATCTTCCGTTTTTGCATATTGTCGATGCCTGCGGGGCCCGTTTGATGGCGGATGGGCGCACACAGCCCGGCCTTTTGGGCACGGCCTTCACAATGGCGCAGCCCTATTTCAAGGATCGTCTGATCGAGAAAACCGGGCTCACCCCGATCCTGCCGGATGCCGACACGCAGAAGGAACTCAGCCGGATCATTTTTGATGATCTCACCCATGGCATCGTCCGCGACAGCGCCAAACAATATTATCAGGACTGTATCCAATCGCTCAAAGATCAGGGCTGTGACAGCATCATTCTCGGCTGTACGGAGCTGGGCATGCTGGTGACCGAAGAGAATTCGCCCTTGCCGCCTTATGATACGGCCTTGATCCATTGCCAGGCGATAGTCGATCACGCCCTATCAAATGAACCTTAGCGATAGCTTCGTCCTATTGTCGTGATGCAATTCTTCTTTTGGATATGACCGCCAAACGCGCCACATGGAGTGTTTGAATCGAGGGATTTGGAATGCGGTATGCGGTTTTGGGGTTCGCGCTGATCGTGAGCCCATCGGCTTTGGCGCAAAATACAAGCGGCGTGTTTGGCCCGGTCATCGATGCTGGCGAGCGCGGCTGGGAATATCGCGGCACCTATGATGTTGACGATAAGGACTATAATCAGCGCCTCCATTATCAGCGCGCGATTAATGGCGACATGCGCTGGCGGCTTGTTGCGCAAGTGCGCAGCACCGACGACTCCGACTTTGACCCGGACTTCCTGCGCGGCGAATTGGTTTGGCAAGTCACGCCAGATGATCAGAAATATCAGTCAGGCTTCCGCTTCGAGGGCCGCTACCGCTTCGATGACCGCCCCGGCGATGTGACCGTGCATTGGATCAATCAGTGGAAACATATCGACAATTGGACGCTGCGCTTTCTGATCGGGGCGCGGCAACAGATCGGCAATGATCCAGCCGCCGGCATTTTGATGCAAACGCGGGCGTCGGCGACCACGTCTTTGGCAGGCGGGCCCAAGATCGGGGTCGAATGGTTCGGCGAATATGGCTCGACCGCTGACTGGCTCGCCCTGGATGAGCAAGAACATCAAATCGGCCCGGTCGCAGTGTGGAGCCTGAACGAGGATTGGAGCCTGTATACGGGCGCACTGTTTGGCGCCACCGATGCCACACCGGACAGCCAGCTGCGCCTGCGGATTACCAGAGACTATTAGCGCCTAAAGCGGCTTCAGTGTTTTGCCATTGAGGCCGCCCATTCGGCAGACTTCCATCCACTCATCTTTCAGAACCGGCTGCACGGACAGGCGCATGCTGGTGACCAGCGACATTTTATCGAGCTTCTCATTGGCTTTAACCGCTTTCAGGGTCACCGGCGCCGGCATATCGGTCAGCGCGCGGATATGGACGCAGTCCCAACGCTCATCATCGGTGGTCGAGTCCGGCGCACTTTCCGCAGACACCTCGACAATGCCAACGACTTCAAGGCCTTCATTCGAGTGATAGAAGAAGCCGCGATCGCCAATCTTCATCTCGCGCATATTGTTCCGCGCCTGATAATTGCGAATACCGTCCCATTCTTCGCCTGCGTCGCCCTTCGCTTTTTGTTGATCCCAGCTCCATTTGAAGGGTTCGGATTTGAACAGCCAGTATTTCATAAGCGCTCCATTTGTCTGGCGCTTATCTAGGTCGCTTTGTCGTGGCCGTCCATGTCAGGCTGATCATTTCCGTCGGTGCGGTGCAGCCGCCCTTTGGCCGATCGATTTTTCCCGATTGCGGGTTTCAGTCCGAAGGCCGCGCCCAGCCCGACCGGCGGCATGTTGCCATAGACGGTTTCAAGCTGATCGGCTTTGATCAGATAGGTTTCATGCCAGATCCCGACATCGCCCTCGGTCCCGACCGCGTTGTTGAAGGCCTTCCAGGCTGGTAAATGAGCCAGGCTGCCATCGACAGAATAGGCGTGCAGATCTTCAAAGCTTCGCCAATATTGAATGAGATAGGGACTGCGCAGGCTGAAAAAGGTCTTCGTCCCGAGCAGACCAAGCTCCGGCTTTTGGCCAAGCTCTCTCAACATGCGCGGCATCGCGGCGAAGACCGGAAACCATTTCCAAACCTTCCAGAGTTTGTGGATGCGCATGCCGATCAGGAATAAGACGAAATCGCCTTCAATGTCCGCCGTCATGCGGCCTTGAACTGGTTTTGGCATCACCCTCCCCCCTGTTAAACGACGCGGCGCCGGTTTTGGGCCTGGCGACAGGCTTGCGACACCAGTGGCTCTAAGTCCTGCCAGTGCTTATAGCGGCGAATGTGCGCCGAGGCGCCGAGCCAGGCATCTTCAAAGGCCTCACGCGTTTCACCGTCTTCCAGAATCGGCAAAAGCGGGTCGACGCAAATCCGGATACCGAACACAACCGCGCCCGATTTCGACAATTTGCGAAGGGTCTGGCGTTCCACCCGCAAGTGCAGGTCCCGCGGGCGCTTTCCGGCGGCGCTGGGCCGATCCGGCGTATAGCGTTTCTCGCTCGCCTGGATCGTCCAGTTGAACCGTTCCAGCACCACATCTGGTTTGAGGCCGGTAAAGATCCGCCCGACCCGCGCCGCCAGGTCAGGATCGCCGCCCGGCACCGGCCCGTGCAGACCGCCCAGATCGAGCCCGATCCGTTCAGGCAAGGTCCAATAGGTTGGGGCGCACAAGACACCCGCGGTCAGTCGCCAGTCTCCGGGCCGGCTCGCCTCAAGAATACAAAGATCATCGGAAACGACCGAGGCGGCTTCCTCAAGCGCCGATGGCATGGCCTGGTTCGGCACCGCGCCCGTGGCCTCGACGATCAAGGCGAGCAGCTCTTCACATGCGGGATTATCGAGGGCACCGGCAGAGACATTGGCGCGCATCATTTTCATGATCAGGCATTTATCGCGCAGCCAGGCATCCGCCTCAGTATCAGGCGTCAGCCATTGTTCGGATGGAATAGGCTCCAGCCCGGGTTCAAAGCTGGGCACGCCCTGCAAGAACGGAAGATAAGGTGGCCGCGCCTCAGGCGACACGCGCGCTGCCCCAGCTGGCAAACCCTGCAATCTTGGGCGTGTTGGGCAGGTACATGGTTTCGTGGCGATCAACCGCGAAGCCTTCGGATTCAAGCATCGTCTTGGTATCGCGGGTCAGATGGCAGCCGCCAGCGAGGCGTTTCCAGACCGGCTCGATCCGGCGCTGCCATTTGGCCACGCCTTCATCTGGCGCAAGTCCATGCTCTGAATACAGAATTTTGCCGCCCGGCTTCAACACGCGGCGCAGCTCACTCAGCGAGCTTTGCCAATCGGGGATCGTGCACAGGACAAAGGTCACCACCGCTGTGTCGACGCTATGATCGTCCAGCGGGACCGCTTCCGCCCCACAGCAATGGATGTCACACGTGGTCTTGCGATCGCCCTCATCCCAGGCTTCCCGCGCCCGCTTGACCATGCCTTCGGCGGGTTCGATGGCGTGCAAATGCTTGACCTTGTCTGCGTCATACAAATCGAAATTCGTGCCGGACCCACAGCCAATCTCGAGCACCACACCGTCGGCTTCCGGAACGATTTTTTCGCGCTGTTTCATGATTGGTTTGGTCGAACAGGCGCATGAAATCAGAGGTGGCACCACATATCGTTCCCAAAGCCCAAACATGTTCTAATTCCCTGATAGCATCCGTTGCCGCGTGCGATTGTCTTCTGGTTCGACCACCAGCGCACTTTGCGTAATTCGGACCTTATACTTCAATTTATCGCCCATAGGAAAATAAACCGCTGAGCCGAACGGCGCCGAGCCCCCGGCATCCTTTGATGAGAGCTGGCCCGCCGCGAACATGCCCTGTGAGCTGTCACCGGCTTCACTGTCATCCAGCACGCGGTCGAGTTCTGTCTCATTGCCCATATTCACCAGCGCTCCATACACATCAAAACCGATTTCCTGATCGAGAACATCAAGCTTGCCCTCATCGCTGACACGCCGCCCATAAGAGGTCGCGGTCGATAATTCGGTTGAGCTGAAGCGCCGAGCGAAACGGCTTTCAATGAATTCCAGGCGATACAGGCTCTCATAGCCCAGCAGCTGTTTCATCGGTGAAAACCGGATGACTTGCGCGCTGACCTGGAACTCGTCGCCGACAAAGCCCTCCTGACGGACAATCTCGCCATTCGCGAGCGTCATGGTCATGGTGTAGGTATCTTCGGCGCCGTCTTCCTGATCAAAAGTGATCTGAGCGACATCGCGCTCTTTGGTCAGGGCTTGATAGGTTTGCAGATTAAGCCCCGCCAGGACGCCAACGCCAGCCGCACCGAGAAAGCCGAGACCGAAGATAAAACGCAGACCGCCCGCCGCCAGCCGCATCTTCATCAAGCGGCCAAGTCCGGCAAAACTCAACACCAATCCGAGAACACCTGCCGCCGCAGGCAAGATCCACCAGATCAAACCCATGTGTCACCTCCTTGGGCCTCCCCATACGGCCCAGTGCCCAAGACTATATCAGCGGTTAACGAATCCGCGAGGGTCTAGTTACAGGGCTCCCCAAATCCCCGCGATCATAGTAGCAGAAGCGAATGACAGATTTAAACGCCCTGATCTCCGCCCTGCCCAAGGCAGAATTGCATTTGCACCTGGAAGGCAGCCTCGAGCCGGAACAATTGATGCAATTTGCCGAGCGCAACCAAGTCGACATCCCGTTCAAGACCTTGGACGAGGTCAAAGCCGCTTATAATTTCTCCAATCTGCAGGATTTTCTCGATATCTATTATCAAGGCATGTCGGTGCTGCAGACCGAAGCAGATTTCCATGATCTGACCGACGCCTATCTGCAACGCTGCCAGGCCGACAATGTCCGTCATGTCGAGGTCTTTTTCGATCCGCAAGGTCATACAGAGCGCGGTGTCCCGTTCAGCACGCCGATCAATGGCATCTTGGCCGCGCTCGATGCCGCAAAGGAAAAATATGGCATCACCTACCGGCTGATCATGTGCTTCTTGCGCCATCTGTCGGAAGACGACGCGTTTGAAACACTGGCGCAGGCCGAGCCCTATCTCGATCGCATTCACGGCGTCGGGCTCGATTCCAGCGAGGTCGGGCACCCGCCCTCCAAGTTCGAGCGCGTTTTCGCTGCCGCGCGCGAAAAGGGTCTGAAACTGGTCGCTCATGCCGGCGAGGAAGGGCCGCCAGACTATGTCTATGAAGCCCTCGACCTGCTCAAGATTGATCGCATCGACCATGGCAATCGCCTGCTCGAGGATGAGGCCTTGATCGCCCGCGTGAAAGCGGCCGGACTGACCCTCACCGTGTGCCCGCTATCAAACCTGTCGCTTTGCGTGGTTGATGATCTCAAGCACCATCCGATGAAACGCATGCTCGATCTCGGCCTCAAGGCGACCATCAATAGCGATGATCCGGCCTATTTTGGCGGCTATGTGAACCAGAACTATATCGAGACCGCCAAGGCTGTGGGGCTGACGCGCGAGGACATTATAACTCTTGCCCGTAACAGTTTTACCGGGTCCTTCCTCAGCCCCGAAGACCAGGCGAAACATTTGCGCGATATTGACGAAGCGATAGCGGCTTTGGCTTAAGGCCCGACCAGGCGGACTTGCTCGCGCGATCCGCGGCCGACCTTTGCCTGCTCTTTCCAGCCGAGCGCCGTATAGGCTTCAATCGCGGCCTCGTTCTGGATATCAACATCCAGCTGCAACGGGCGGCCGACAAAATTGCGCGCCACGTGCAGCAGGCCGCTGCCGACCCCGCAAAATCGCCAGTCGCGATCAACAAAGACATGCGGGACATAGGCCTTGCCCTGTTCCAGCGTCAGGAAGCCGACCACGCCGGCATTTCGCTCTTCGGCGACAAAGGCAATATTGGCCGACAAGGACTGGCGCAAACGTATGACCTCATCGCGCGCCGATCCACGCCATGGAAAGGCGGCGAGGCATTCTCGAAAAATGACCTCGATTTGCGGATAATCGTCGCGTCGCCAATGGCGGACCGACCATCCCGCACCCGGATGAGAATACAGGCTCATAGGGTTAATGTAATGAATTCTTGTGGCGAGGAAAAGGCATCGCTTGGCGACGCTCGAGTTTTAGTGTTACGCCTGCAACACAGTTAAAACAGGAGTACTGGTGATGCGTGCATCCAATTTGCTGGGTGGCCTGCTGGCCCTTGGCGTCTTGGCCGGACCGGCCGCTGCCGATGGTCATGAAGAAGATACCAGCCGAAAGTTCACCGCCGAACGCGTGTTCGACATTGAATATGCGGCAGATCCGCAAGTCTCTCCGGATGGACGGACCATCGTGTATGTCCGCCGGTCCATGGACAAGCTGAAAGATCAGGATCGCGGCGATCTATGGACTCTGGATGTGCGCTCAGGCGCACATCGACCGCTAATCACGGGCGGCGCCTCGGCCGGGTCTCCGCGCTGGTCGCCGGATGGATCGCAGCTCATCTATACGACCGCAACCGACGGCAAGCCGGACTTGCGGCTTTATTATTTCGATACCGATCGCTCGGTTTCGCTGGCGCAATTGCCAAGCGGACCTGGAAACGCCACTTGGTCACCTGATGGCAGCCATATCGCATTCACCATGTTCACGCCCGGCGAAACGCCGAGTTTTGCCAAGCCGCCCGCCAAACCGGAAGGCGCCGAATGGTCCGAGCCGGTGCGCGTATTTGACGATCTGACCTTCCGCTTTGATGGCGCTGGCTATCTCAAAGAAGGCGCGACACACGTTTACACGGTCTCGTCGAATGGCGGCACGCCACGGCAGATTACCGATGGCGAAGCCGATTTCGGCGCGCCGGCCTGGCTCGGCAATGATGCCTTGCTGGTGGTCGGCAATGAAGCCGAAGACCGCGATCTCGACCCGATTGAGAGCGAGATCTACCGGGTCGATCTGGCCGATCTGTCCCGCACCGCCCTGACCTCTCGCGACGGGCCTGATGCCAATCCGGTCGTATCGCCGGATGGCAGCAAGATTGCCTATCTCGGTTATGATGATCTGGTTCTCGCTTATCAGCAGGCCGATCTTTACGTGATGAATGCAGATGGCAGCGGCTCGGTCGAGCTGGCCGCAGAGTTTGATCGCTCGTTTGACAGCATAGCCTGGCATCCCAATGGACGCAGCCTGATCGGGCAAATCGAGAATGCGGGCGTGATCGACCTCGTCTCCGTTTCGCTGGAAAATGAAGTGGAAACCCTGGCCACCGGCCTCGGCGGCACATCGATTGGCCGCCCCTATGCCGGCGCCAGTTTCAGCGTCTCCAGCACCCGCCGTCCGGTGATCGCCTACACAGCAGGATCAACCGATCGCCCCTCCGAGATTGCGGTGATGGGGCGCAATGTTGAGGATCGGGTCCTGACAGATCTGAATTCAGATCTGCTCGATCATCTCGACATGGCGGTGATTGAGGAAATCAAAGTGCCGTCGCGCGTCGATGATCTCGAAATCGAGGCCTGGGTGGCACTGCCGCATGGATTCGAGGCCGATGGGTCTTACCCGATGATTATGGAAATCCATGGCGGCCCATTCGCCATGTACGGACCGTTCTTCGCCAGTGAAATTCAACGCTATGCGGCGGAAGGCTATGTCACAGTCTATGTGAACCCACGCGGCTCAACTGGCTATGGGTCTGATTTTGCACTGGAAATTGATCGCGCTTATCCCGGCAATGATTATGAGGACCTGATGAGCGTTGTCGATGCTTTGGTCGCACGCAATTATGTCAGCGAGGACCGGCTCTTCGTCACTGGCGGTTCGGGCGGCGGTATTCTCACCGCCTGGACCGTGGGCAAGACAGATCGGTTCGCCGCGGCTGCCAGCATCAAGCCGGTGATCAACTGGATGACCATGGCCTTGTCCGCCGATATTGCCCAATTCGTCCGTCGCCATTGGATTCGCGAGGACCCATGGGAGAATCCGGATGCCTTCCTCGACTTCTCTCCGATCATGCTGATCGAGAATGTCGTCACACCGACCTTGGTCATGGTGGGCGAAGAAGACTGGCGCACGCCGACCTGGGAAGCTGAGCAATTCTATACGGCGCTCAAGCTGAAAGGCGTCGATACCGCGCTGATCCGCGTACCTGGATCGTCGCACTATATTGCCGGTCGGCCATCACGTCTGATTGCCAAGACCGACAATATCATGGGCTGGTTCGCCAAATACGATCCGGCCAAGCAAGACGAAGCCGAGGACTAGGCTTTAGGCGTTGGCGGCCTTAGCGGCGCGCTTACGCTCATGCGGATCGAGGTGAACCTTGCGGAGCCGGATGCTCTGTGGGGTCACCTCAACCAGCTCATCATCGGCAATGTATGCCAGTGATTTTTCCAGTGTCATCTGCAAAGGCGGTGTCAGACGCACCGCCTCGTCAGAGCCAGAGGCCCGGACATTGGTGAGCTTCTTGCCTTTGAGCACATTGACCTCAAGATCATTATCGCGGGTATGTTCGCCAATGATCATGCCCTGATAAACCTTGTCACCTGGATGGATCATCATCGGGCCGCGATCTTCCAGATTCCACAAGGCGAAGGCGACGGCCTCGCCCTTATCCATGGCGATCAATGTGCCCGTCCGGCGCCCCTGAATCTTGCCCTTATATTCGGCATAATCGAGGAAGACGCGGTTCATGATGGCGGTGCCGCGTGTATCGGTCATCAGCTCGCCCTGATAGCCGATCAGGCCGCGCGTCGGCGCATGAAACACCATGCGCGTGCGACCGACACCGGATTGTTTCATCTCGACCATCTCGGCTTTACGCTCTGACAGTTTCTGGACGACCGCGCCGGAGAATTCATCATCAACATCGATGACGACTTCCTCGATCGGCTCCAGGCGCTCGCCGCCTTCGCCTTCCTGATAGACCACTTGCGGGCGCGAGACGCCCAGCTCATAGCCTTCGCGGCGCATGGTTTCGATCAATACGGCCAGCTGCAGCTCGCCGCGCCCGGACACTACGAAGCTCTCAGCCTCGGTCGAGCGCTCGACTTTCAGCGCGACATTGCCTTCGGCTTCCTTGACCAGGCGGTCCCAGATCACTCGGCTGGTCACCTTGTCGCCTTCGGTGCCGGCAAGCGGGCTATCATTGACGCGGAAGGTCATGGACAGGGTTGGCGGGTCAATCGGTTGGGCTTCGATCGGGGTGTCGACGCTCGGGTCAACAAATGTGTCGGCCACATTCGCCTTGGACAGCCCGGCCAGCGAGACAATGTCGCCGGCTTCGCCAATTTCGATCGGTTCGCGCTCCAATCCGCGGAAGGCGAGCACTTTTGAAACCCGTCCATTTTCCACCAGCGAGCCATCGCGCGACAGGACTTTGACCGTCTGGTTCGGTTTGACCGTGCCGGACGTGATCCGTCCAGTCAGGATGCGGCCGAGAAAATTGTCGGCGCCGATGGTCGTGGCGAGCATCCGGAAGGCGCCGTCTTCAACTTTCGGCTCTGGCACGTGCTGAACGACCAGATCGAACAGCTCGCTCATATCGCTGCGTTCGTCTTCATATTGGGTCGACATCCAGCCATTCTTGGCTGAGCCATAGAGGATCGGAAAATCCAATTGATCATCATCAGCGCCGAGCGCATCGAACAGGTCAAACACTTCATTGATGACCTCATCCGGGCGGCGTTCAGGCTTGTCGATCTTGTTGACCGCAACGATCGGGCGCAGGCCAATCTTGAGCGCTTTCGAAACCACAAACTTGGTTTGTGGCATCGGACCTTCAGCCGCATCGACCAGCACAATCGCGCCATCCACCATAGACAGGATCCGCTCCACCTCGCCGCCAAAATCGGCGTGCCCGGGCGTGTCGACAATATTGATCCGCGTATCGCCCCACACGACGCTGGTGGTCTTGGCGAGAATGGTGATGCCGCGCTCTTTTTCGAGATCGTTGGAATCCATCATCCGCTCAGCCGTTGCTTCATTCTCACGGAAGGTACCCGACTGTTTGAGCAGGCAATCCACCAGGGTCGTCTTGCCATGGTCGACGTGGGCAATGATCGCAATATTGCGCAAGGAAGTTGGCTCAGTCATATCTTATGTCCTGGGGAGGGCCGGTCGCGGCATTTATCTTTGCGCGCGCCATACACGCGGTCGGCGGCTTTGGCTATGGCTTGTGGACAGACAGGATCAGGCCGCGCGCAGGATAGTCGCTGACAAATCGGACGGCTTTGGGTAATTCTGAACCCGGGCGGACCAAGCGAGGGATATCATGCGACTGTTTTTTCTGAGTTTCATCCTGTTAGTCGCCGGATTGGGCGAGGCCTCAGCCGAGAAGCGGATCGCCCTGGTCATCGGCAATAGCCAATATGAGACGACCGGCTGGAGCCTGGAAAACCCGGCCAATGATGCGGCACTGTTGTCCCAGTCCCTGGAAGCGGTCGGATTTGAAGTCCACAGCCTGATCGATGGCGACAAGACCAGTATGGAAGAGGCGTTTCAGGCCCATGCCGATCGCTTGAAAGAGGCTGGAGAGGATGCCGTCGGGTTCTTTTTCTATGCCGGTCACGGGGCGCAGCATCGCGGCGTCAATTATCTGGTCGCCTCTGATGCACAATTGCGCTCCGCTCTGGATCTGATGCGCCAGCCCAAACTCGACCTGATCATGGATTATCTCGAATATGCCGGGAACCGCACCAATTTCATCGTCCTCGATGCCTGCCGCAACAATCCCCTGCCCGCCTCGATGCGCAATGCGCCGCAAGGCCTGGCCAGCAGCCAGCGCGTGCGCGGCACGCTGATCGCCTATTCGACCGCACCGGGCATGGTCGCCGATGATGGGTTCGGGCTGAACAATAGCGCCTATTCCGCGGCCCTGGCCGCGCTGATGACACAGCCTGGTTACTCGGTCGAAACCCTGTTCCGCGTGGTCGCCACCCGGGTCGAGGATCAATCAGAGGGATTTCAGATCCCCTGGACCGAGAGCGGTTTGCGCGGTGAAGCCGATTTCTGTTTTGCCGGCTGCGAACTGATCGCTGAAGATGACCTGGAATCAGCGGCGCTGGCTGAAGTGGTCGACAGTGATGATCCGCTCTTGATGGAAGTCTTTATCGATATCTATCCAGAGTCCCGTCATCGCGGCTATCTGGAATCGCGGATGCGGCAATTGGAAATCGAACGCAGCGCCGCCGACGAGATTGCCCAGGCGCGGGAAACAACCGAAGCCCTGCGCGAGGCCTTCGGCGTCTCGCAATTGATCTCGGAGACGATCACGCCCTGGGCCGATGCGCCGAGACAGATTACCGCGCGCCTGGGCATGGAAGCGCGGGTGGCGGAGAAGGACCCGGCCTTTGAGAAACTGGACGAGACCCTGTTCATCTTTTTCGAGCCTGGTTCATCGATGCTGTCGGCCGAGGCTGAGGAACATTTATCCCTATTCGCGCGCTATGTCGCCGAGCCGCATATTCGCGAAACCGGTCCGGCCAGCCTCGCCATTGTCGGCAGTTGCAGCCCGGATGAGACCAATATGAAAATCTGCGAGGATCGCGCCTTTGCGGTTCGTGCCTTCTTGAATCAGCGGGAGGTGTATGACGTCTCGATCAAGCTGGCGGAAAACTGGGGCTCAATCCGTCAGATCTCAGCCGGCGATAGCGGCTTTGAGGATGCGGAAATCAATCGATACGCCGCCATCATGCTGCTCAGCCCGGCCGCCGAAGAGGAATAAAACCCAACCTGCGACACGCGAAACCAGCTCGTGCCATGCAGGGGATATAGAAATTAGCTTGACTTCTAATTATCATTTTTGCTAATTAGCATTTATGGCAAATGAAGTGTTCAAAGCGCTTGGGCATCCGCTGCGCCGGCAAGTCATGGCCTTGCTACGCCAAGGCCCGAAAAGCTCTGGCGAACTGGCCGAGGCCTTCGATGCCGCCTGGCCAACCGTCACCCGGCACCTCAACGTGCTTAAGGATGCGGACCTGATTACCGCTGAGCGCCACGGAACATCGATCATTTACCGCACCAATACGAGCGTCGTCGAAGATGCCGTGAGCGCCCTTCTGGGCATGATCGGCAAGGATAATGGCGATGATGAATTGAAGGAGGCTGCAGAATGATCCGAACCGGACTGATTTTTTCAACCATCGCTGTGACCGGCATGTGCGCTGTGATGATCCTGCTGCTGGGCGTGCATGCCGGTGTTGCCTTGCTGATGGTTCGCAGCGTCGTCGCAGACCCGAGCGCCAATGAATTTGTGCGCTTCATTATCGCCGCATCGGCGGTGCTGATTATCGTCAAAGGCAATTATTTGCCGAAAACACGCTCCAACTGGTTTCTCGGCATTCGCACCCCGTGGACCTTGTCCAGCGAAGTGACCTGGGAAAAGACGCATCGACTTGCCGGACGCTTGCTGATGCTGGCTGGCTTCATCTGCTTGGTCGGTGCCTTCACGGTCGACGGAGGATGGCTGATCGTGTTGATGCTCTCAACCCTGATGCCCCCGGTTCTGATCAGTGTGATCTATTCCTATTTCGTCTGGCGCAATGCCCCGGACAAACGGATCGGACCAGAATATATTGTGTGATCGAAAGGGCCGGAAACGGCCCTTTTTATTCGATGGTTTCCTCAGCCGGCATCACCATGACCGGCTCGCCATTGGCCATCATCTCGACATCACGCGCCGCTTCAATCTTGGCCTGAGCGCTTTGCCAGTCGCCGATTTCAACCCGGACGGCATAGGCGCGCGATTCTGAATATCCACCGTCCAGCTCGACCCGCGCCAGGACGTGGATATAGTGAACCCCATCGGTTTCGGACGCAAAATCCACCCGCCACGTATGGGTCGTTCCGCTGGACATATCCATGCGCGCCGTCGTCTCGGCGCCGAAGACTTCAAGCGCCTCATCACCGGAAGCTTGCAGATGCAAAACGCCGCTCGGATAGCCTTCATGAACTGTGATCGTCGCTGAGCCGTTCTCACCGGCCTGCAATTTGTCTGACACAGTATGCGAGAAGGTGACAGAGGCGCCGGGTTTCACCGTGGTGATGGGCGGCGCCAGCTGGACCGTCCGGACGGAATCCAGCTCGACATCGGTTTCGGTCACGGTTGTTTCGGGCTGCGCACAGGCGGTGAGCAGGGCCGCTACACTGGTTGAGAGCGCGATCAATCCTGGTTTTACCGGCATTTTATGCTCCTCTCCTGATCAGCTGACGGTGAAGCTGAAACAACTGTCAGCCTGGGTCGCGTCATCGAAATTGTTAAAATCATAGATCTCAATCGCATAGGTCCCGGCATCGAGTGTCCCAGTCCAGGTTTCGGTGCCATCGACTGAGGATTCCGCGATTCGATTCTGCCCGCGCGTGTCGCGCGTAAACAGCAGGCCGGTTTCCCAGATCCTGAAATCAGGATCGGTTGTGCCAGCCGGACCAGACGTCTCGGTTGCGGTCATCGTCACCGGCCCCGTCGCCGGCAGAGTCACCGTGATATATTCGCGCACGCCATGCCGGTTTGTGGTTCCATTGTCGGCGGTCGAACAGACCGTCACACCGCCGCCGCCCGGCGTCGCGGTCTTATAGATCGGCAAGATCTGGGTCACGCCGCCATCATTGGTTTCGCCAACGCCGCGCGGATCGGTGCTGTTAATGTCTTCAGACGCCAGAAGCACATCAAGATCGCCCGCATCCACCGCCGCTTCCTGACGGATCCGGTCGGCGAACTGGAAGATGGTCGTGAAGTTCACATTGTTGATATAGGTCGGGTCTCTGAACGCATTATAGAGCGGCTCAAAGCCGGCAGAGATCCGGTCGGCGCCATCATCGGTGCTGTCGAAAATGTCGTACAGCACTTGCTGGGTCGTGGCCTCATTATACCAACCGGGAAAACGCGGTCCGGACCCGGAGGTCAAGTCGGTTTCGACGCTGAAAAAGAAGCCGGTGCTTTGCTGACTGCCGGAACTGTCTCGGTAGACTGGGTCGCCCAGCATCATGCCAGCAAACGCATTGCCCCAGCCCTCACCGAAAGACAGGCGGGAATCGAGGCGATTGTTCAGCGAATGCGATCCGCCCGGCGAATCCGAGCGCGACAGCTGATCTTCAAAATAGTGCCCGAACTCGTGCACGATCACATGATCATCATATTCGTCCGTGTCATTATTGGCGTCGCCAAGAATGCGGATCGTCGGGACATTATTGGTGCGGGTATAGGACGAGGTGCCGATCTCGCCATCTGAGACATTGCCGCTGACCGGCACATTATTGACGCTCCACAGCACTTCCAGGGCCGGGAAATTGACGTCCGGATCGACCGCCGAAATGCCGGTCACGGCGACATAAATGGCGTCGAGAATATTGAACGGCGCCGCCGCGCGCGTCCCGGTATAGCTGGTCCCGCCCCATCCCGATGCAGCGTTCAGATTGCGGGTCGAGTCGGCGGTGCCGGAATCGGTCAGGCTGCCGGTCAGCGCATAAAGCGCGTTGCCGCTGGTATTGTTCAGGACGCGAATGTCCCAGGTCGCGCCGCTGGTCTGCTCCATCCGGCTGAGCACTCGGATTTGCACCTCTGTAGAGGCATCGACCGTGACCGAATAATTGCCGCTCGCATCGGTGACGTCCGTATCGAGCGTGGTGCCACTGCTATTGACCGCTTGAACGACCACGCCGCGCGCCGGTTCTTGCGTGATCCCGTCATAGTTGAGGCCGCGGAAATTGGCATTGGCCGGGACTTTATCGAAGGTCACAGCGCCGCTGATCGCCACCGTGCCAGATGGCGGCGGCGGAGGCGGTGGTGGCGGAGGAGGAGGCGGCGGGGGCGGTGGAGGAGGTGGGGGTGGCGGCGAGGTTGGCGGCGTCACGCTGGACGGACCACCGCCTCCGCCACCACCGCCGCCACATGCCGCGACCATGCCAGCCGCCAGCATTACGGCCATGAGTCCCGTCACGCTGCGCCAGCGTCTTGTCCGTGGGTGTTTCAACGTCCGCACTCCCAAAATCTTTAGCTCTTTTAACGGGCGTGCGACGCTTCGACGACTAACAACTGGTTAAGCCACACGTTCCCTAGTCGGTGCAGGCTGCGCGAAGTCTTTCTGACTGGCAAGATTACAATGTCGCATCTCGCTGAACTGTGATGAAAATGGCTGTGATTTGCACGCAATGCGCGGGAAAGCCCGCCAATCACACACATATGTAGCGTGTTGTTGACAGTCGCCTTCAATTTGAGGTCTCCTCCAACTATTGCGTTGTTCTATAAGGGGAAGACGAGTGAGATTTATTTCCGCTGTTTTCGCGGCCATTTTGGCCAGTTTCAGCATGGCCATTCTGGCTGTGCCCACCGCCACAGCCCAGGTCGTCATGCCGAGCCTGGAAGATCACTGGGCTGAGGAAGACTTTTTCCGACCTGCGATTTCACCGAGTGGGCAATTTCTGTCCTATGTGAAGCGCGAAGGGGAAGAACAGTTCCTGGTCACGATTGACCTGAATGCGGCCGATGGCGACGTGAAAAGCGTCCCGGTCGGCAAAGTGCGGGTGAACAGCCTTGATTGGCTGACCGATGATCGTCTGCTGGTCCGCTTCATCGGCTATTATGGGCGACGCTCGAACAAACCGATTGCCTATGGCGAAATCCGTGAGCGGTTTGAGTCAGGGGAACTCCTGTGGCGGACGGTCAAGACGCAATCAAGCGCCGCCGTGATGAATCGCGAAGGCAAAGATACCGTAATGTTGTTTGGCGACAGCTATTTGCGGTCGCAGCCGCGCTTCAATGCGACGCTGGTCTATGACCTGCCAAGCGATCCAAAACACGTGATCATGCAAGCGCCAGATGAAGGCAAAACCCATCTCTACAAAGTCAATATTACCAATGGCAAAGAGAAGCGGATTGCCCGTGGCATGGAAGATACCGGCGCCTGGTTTGTGGATCGGGACGGCAATGCGGTCCTGCGATGGGACTTCAAATTCAACGGTACGATCATTCACAGCTACGCTAAGCGAACCGATGCAGATGGCGATGAGACGTGGGTGCGGGTCAAAATCGGCCCAACAGATACGATCGCAAATAATGGCGGCGAGGCGTTTACACCGCAGGCGCCGAGTGCTGAAGCCAACAAATACTATGTCACTGCGCGTCCCGAGGGGACGAAAACGGTGAGCCTGTATTTGTACGATTACACCACGGATGAGTATGGCGAGGCGGTTCGCTCAGATCCAAATATCGACATTGCTGGTGTACGGTTCAACCGCGCCACAACTGAGCTGAAGAGCATCACCTATTCCGGCGCGCGTCCGATGACGGAATATATCGATCAGAATACGCAAGCGCATATGGACGGTCTGCAGCAATATTTCGGTGCAAACGCTGTCGTCTCGGCCTATCAGTCCGATGTTGCGGGCCAAAAATGGTTGCTGGATGTCGTCATTCCAAGCGAGGGCCGCACCTATCATCTTTATGACAAGGCCACTCAAAGCCCGATCCAGCTTGGCAACCCGAACGGAGCACTGCGCGGCAAGACCCTGGCCGATATGCAGATCATTTCCTACACCGCCCGCGATGGCATGGAGATTGTCGGCTATCTGTCACGTCCAGCGACAGCCCAGCCCGGCGACAAACCACCGCTCGTGGTGATGCCTCATGGCGGCCCCGAAGCGCGCGATGATTACGGCTATGACGTGATTGCGCAGTCTTTGACCACAGCCGGCTATCAGGTCTTCCAACCGCAATTCCGCGGATCGTCCGGCTTCGGGTTGGACTTTGCCGATGCGGGCCGCCGTCAATGGGGCCGCGCCATGCAATATGACGTCGATGACGGGTTCGATCACCTGGTCGCGGAAGGCTATGCTGACGCCAACCGAGCCTGTCTGATGGGCTTCTCTTATGGCGGATATGCAGCCTTTGCGGGCGCAACGCTGACGCCGACAAAATACCAGTGCTACCTGGCGGGTGCGGGGGTGAGTGACCTGCCCAAAATGTTGCGCTGGGTGCGCGACGATCTGGGTGTGATCGATCTTGGGCAACCGCGCCCGGGCTCGGATTCCTACGCGTTCCGCTATTGGACCAAGCATATTGGCGACCTCAACGAAGATGAGGACGAGATGGCCACCTATTCTCCGGCGCGTCTGGTTGATCAGATCCAACGGCCCATGTTCATTTTCCATGGTGAAGACGACCGCATTGTTCCGATCGAACAATCGCGGATCATGATGGCCGCGATGGATCAAGCCGGAAAGCCTTATGAGTGGCACGAAATGGAAAATGCCGGACACACCTATGGTAGCAATGTCACGCGCAGTATGGAGACACTGGAAAAGGTGATTGAGTTCCTCGATCAGCACATCCCAGTGGACGGCTAAGTCCAAACGAACAATCCAATTCTAAAATGGTCGAAGGCGCAGAGAATAATCTCTGCGCCTTCTTCTCTCCCGCGTCGCGTCCCGTGCCTGCGGGAAGGTCTGTTACACCGGTCCAGGCTTAGCGGTTGCCGTTTCGATCCTTGACGGCTTCTTCTTCCGCGATGGCGCGGTCTTCTTCATCAAAGATAATCTCGGCTTCTTCGCCCTTGCCATAGTCGCGGGCTTTCTTGGCCAGTCGCTCTTGTGTGATGGCCAGCGTGCCAGAGCTCACAGCCATCTGCTTCGAGCGATCGACGCCGACAGCATCGGCATCGGCGAAATTGGAGAACTCAGCGCCCAGGAATACGACTTCCCAGCCGCGGGCTTCAGCGCGGTCGAGCGCGGCTTTAGCGCCAGCATAAGTCACCTCGCGCGAGGAATTCTCCATCCCATCGGTCATGATCACGATGACGGCTTTTTCCGGATTGTCGGATTCGGCCATGGTGATGGTGCGGTTGATTGCATCGAACAGAGGGGTCATGCCGCGTGGGCTGACATCATCATTGGTCACCTTGTTCCAATTGGCGGGCTCAACATCCTTGCGCAGGACGTCAAACTGAAACCCTTCCTGATAGTCGAACACGGCGAGCGTGACGGAGGTCTCGAGATCATCGGCCTCGCCCTCTTCCACCTTGCCAACGGCCTCTGCATAGGCGTTGACCGAGCCCAAGGCCTCATCCCAGATATCCGACATGGAACCGGTGCGGTCGAGCAGGATATAGGAAGATACAGCGTTCATAATTGGCGTGTCCGAAATCATTTCAGGGGTAGGTTTGGTCTTGGCGTTTGCTCCGAAGGCCATCGCAGCGGCGGCGATCAGGCCCGTAATTGTGAGGGTTGTTTTGTTCATGGATTGCGTCTCCCTTTCGCGTGTCAATGCGAGGGAGAGTGATGTCGAAACAAGGCGCTCAACTGGTTACAATCTGGGCAATTTGCCCTTAATTGTGACGGCGCTCGCCCGAATTCAGTCATCCTGTATTCACGTGACGGGGGAGTGCGCTTGCGTACGATTGCCTATCAGGTAAGGGATCGTCATGAACCGCGTGCTTGCCTTCCTCATCATTTTGATCTTGCCGTCGGCCTGCGTGACAGCGGATGCGCACACCTCGGTTCGGGTGCCGATGAATGTGCCGGATGGGTACCAATTGGTCTGGTCCGACGAGTTTAATCGGGCCGGTCTGCCGGACAAGAATCGCTGGGCCTATAGCACCTATTGGAACAAGACCGGCTGGTTCAATGAGGAACAGCAATATTACGCCAAGGCCCGTATGAAGAATTCACGGGTCGAGGATGGGCGGTTGATCATCGAAGCCCATAAGGAGCCGGTCACGCGCGCAAAGTTTCGCGATTCCGGCGGTCAGGACTTCACCTCTGCGCGCCTGTTCTCCGTCAATAACGGCGCCTGGCAATATGGCTTTTTCGAAATTCGCGCCAAGTTTCCCTGCGGCGCCGGTGTCTGGCCAGCCATCTGGACCTTGCCATCGGAAGAAGACAATTGGCCGATTGGCGGCGAGATCGACATTGTCGAGTTCTATGGCCACAAGCCCAGCCAGTTCGAGGCGACCGTCCACACGCCCAATATGAACCATACGCTCGGCAATAATCGCGCCGCCTTCTACATTACGGAATCAGCGTGTGGCGAATGGTACACGCACGAGCTGCACTGGACCGAGGATATTATCCGCGTCAGCATTGATGGCATTGGCTATTACAGTTTCGAGCGGGAAAGCGATGACCCGAATGACTGGCCCTTCGCGCAGCCGCATTATCTGGTCCTGAACATGGCCATCCGGAATTGGAAAGGCGGCGAGGACGGGATCGACCTGAACGCCTTCCCAGCGCGCATGGAAGTGGACTATGTCCGCGTCTATCAGAAGCGATTTAGTCGCTAATCGCTGAACCCCCTTGCACTGCAACGCAGAGCGCGCCATACGCGCCTGAATCAAAAATCTCGATGGAGTCGACCCCATGTCCTCTCAAGCCTCTGCGCCCAAAAAAGTTGTGCTCGCTTATTCCGGAGGGCTCGACACCTCGATCATTCTGAAATGGCTGCAGACCGAGTTCGGCGCCGAGGTGATCACCTTCACCGCCGATCTTGGCCAGGGCGAAGAGATTGAGCCTGCCCGCGCCAAGGCCATCGCCGCCGGGGTCAAGCCAGAGAATGTCTTCATCGAGGATGTCCGCGAGGAATTTGTCCGCGACTTTGTCTTCCCGATGTTCCGCGCCAATGCGGTCTATGAAGGCGTCTACCTGCTCGGCACCTCCATCGCCCGGCCGCTCATCGCCAAGCGCCAGATCGAGATTGCCGACATGATGGGCGCCGACGCAGTGTGTCATGGCGCTACGGGCAAAGGCAATGACCAGGTCCGGTTCGAGCTCGGCTATTATGGTCTCAACCCGGACATCAAAGTCATCGCCCCCTGGCGCGACTGGGACTTCAAGTCCCGCACCGATCTGCTCGCTTTTGCCGAAAGCCAGGGCATTGAGATCGCCAAGGATAAACGCGGCGAGGCGCCCTTCTCGGTCGATGCCAACCTGCTCCACTCCTCGTCTGAAGGCAAAGTCCTGGAAGACCCGGCCGAGGCCGCGCCGGAATTCGTCCACTTGCGCACCGTGGCGCCAGAAGACGCGCCGGACGCGCCTGAAATCGTCACGATCGGTTTCGAAAAAGGCGATGCCTGCGCGATCAATGGCGAAGCGATGAGCCCGGCCACGATCCTGACCAAGCTCAACGAACTTGGCCGCAAGCATGGCATTGGCCGCTTGGACTTGCTCGAGAACCGCTTTGTCGGCATGAAATCGCGCGGCATCTATGAAACGCCCGGCGGCACCATCCTGCTGACCGCGCATCGGGGCATGGAGAGCATCACCATTGATCGCGGCGCCGGCCACCTCAAGGACGAGCTGATGCCGCGCTATGCCGAGCTCATCTATAATGGCTTCTGGTGGAGTCCGGAGCGCGAAATGCTGCAAGCCGCCATCGACCATTCACAGCTCTATGTGACCGGCGAAGTGAAGGTGAAACTGTATAAAGGCGGCGTCCACCTGGTCGGACGGAGCAGCCCCTACTCGCTCTATCGCGAAGACATTGTCACCTTCGAAGACGATCACGGCGCCTATGACCAGAAGGATGCCGAAGGGTTCATCAAACTGAACGCGCTGAGATTGCGCATCCTGGCCGGGCGGGATCGGAAGTTTGGGAAGAATGGGTAGCGGTTAAGTCCGCACCGGGATTTCCGAGTAACCTACTCTGGCATCAGCGTCTTTTACCCCGGCATCGCCGAGAGCTTGGGACACAGCGTCAATTATCGTTGATTTGAAGTTTGTCGGACCAATGATGACGCGACGAACAATCGAGTCGAGTGAAAGATCCAGCTTTTCTATTCCATCCGAGATTTCCTTGAGACTAAGTGCGCAAATTTTTTGTGGCACACCATTTATGATCTCGACGCGTTGCTGAATATGAGGCGATGATTCCATCGAAGGATGGTGAACCACTCGCCATTCCATCTCTTCCTCGAAACCTGGATGCTTCGTCGAAACAGTCATAAATCTCAATACTTGAAAGACAGAATTGAAAAAGCTGAGGAAAGGCACGTCCGAAAAATAACTCCTGTGCCGATCAATAACTTCAGTGATTTCCTCAAATTGTTTCGAGAATTGGCCCTGATCCGCATACATAACGGGAACCGTATATGCCTTCAGCAGGTTAGTTTCGGTCTCGAAGGGGGTCTTATGAATCACGAAAGCAACTCCAGACTGCCTGGCATATTCTCTCCACATCGAGAGCCTTCCAAACTGATCCTCTGAATCGGGGTGTTCACTCACAGACAACAAGTATGTTTCTCTTTCGTAATGCTGTTTCCATCCTCCGTGGTATGCACTGAGCTTGTCTCCTATTCCAGGATGCAGTTCCTCGATCAATTTTTTGAATTTATTTCCGATCTCACTTTCCAGTGTGAAATCGATTAGCTTCAATCCATACTCAATTTCGGAGTAGTCATTCATCGTAGCAGCGTTGCGGAGCCATATTTCCCGTGAATTCAATATGTTGATCAGAGCTTCCGAACTTGTGTAATGTACAAGATTTAAGCCGCTGTTCAATTTAGCTTTTTCCGTCTGCTCGGAAGCATAAGGCATCAGTTTGTCGAACATTCCGGGTGATATATTATCTATTCCCATAACTTTGCCTCCATTACTTTCAAAATGAGCGAGTTTTCTTCGGAAGTCACGTCGCTTTTATCTTGAACAGTCTTCGGCCAGATTGGATACGGACTAATTAGTTGCAGACGATATGCTGTTCCTATCCACTCATTTAATCATGCTCCACGCGCTTGACCGCGGGGAGCGTCTGGCGAAGTCTTGAACATGGCCCGAAAGACCAAGCCCGCATCCGGGAGAAGGGGGCGCAGGTCGCAAACATGATCTTCTTCGTCCAAAATTCGCTTGATCGCGGGACACAAATCCCCTAATCGCCCCCCACCATGATGATGAGACCGCAGTTCGCTTACCGTTGCTCCTAGCAACCTGACCGCGCCGCCCACCGGCGCGAATGCGTAATCTATACCCTCCATTTCGCAGCTCATCCGTCGCTTTGCGCGAATTTTGGCTGCGGTTTCCTCAATCGAGGTCCATCATGAAATATGTTCGCTTTCAAAGCCTGCAGCCTTGTCTCGGCACGCCGTCGCGGCTCGGCATCTTCCAGATCGCCTTTCAAGTCCGCGATGATGCGGACACGCGCGTGGAAGATGGGCGGGAGCTTGCGCGCCATCTCTCCTGGCTCAATACCCACCTGCGCAGCCCGGATCTGAACGACCGGGATTATCGGGCGATCTTCTGGTTCAAAGACACCGCCCGCGCGCCCATGGCCCGGCTCTGGGCCATCAAAGCCTGTCTGGACTCCTATGGTCACTGGATTGAACTGGTGAAAACCCGTCGGCCCGGACAGATCATTTATGAGGATGGCTGGCAGGTCGCCGCCAAGCCTTGGCGACGCAGGGCGTAGGCTTGAAGCGGCGCGGCGTGACATAGCCCCTCTCCCGGAGGCGGGAGAGGGGTTGGGGTGAGGGCAAGATGGGTGCGAGGATGCGAAATCTGGCGCGGCATGAAACACCGCTGCCCTCATCCCCGACCCTTCTCGGGGCAATCGTATACGATTGCTGGTCCCTCGAAGCCCGCGTCCGGGAGAAGGGGGCGCGAGCGGCGAGTCCTTCTCCCAATCCCCAGCCCTCTCAATCCCCACCCAATCCGACCCAGATCGACCGGTCTCTATACTCCCCCCATCTTCCCCGGATGAGAGGCTTGTCCGGACCGGCTGGTCAGCGGGGGAGAGCGGCGGTCTGGTGACTGAGCTTGAGGCTCCGACCCTTGGGCCCGGTTCCAGTCGGGAGCGGTAAGCCCTTTCTCCGATGAGTGAAGGCGAGCTGTCATGGCTGTAAGTGTAGGCCTCCCGGAGTGGCCCCTGACTTATGATCAGGGGGGCTAACGGTGAAAACATGCCGTCGCAGGCGCGTCTGAACCAGACGCTAAAAGCCGACTCGCAAGAGCGGCAGTCGCTTGCGTTTGTTTCAGACGCGCCTGGCCTCTTTACCACCTCAGGGCCCTCGCCCGTGAGGAGGCTTTGCCTGCCTGACATTCCCCCCCAAACCAATTTCGACTGGCCGCGCGCGGCCGCCTGTGTCTAAGTCTGGGCTCCAATCCCTATAGGAGCCCCGCATGCGCCCTTTCTCGATCGGCACCGCCCTAACCGCAGCTCTGGTCACCCTGCTCGCCTCCACCGCCTGCATGGCCGCGCAAGAGCCGGCCCCGAGCGAGGCCGCGCCGGCGCCGGCACCGGTCATCTCCACCGATCCGATCCCGTTTGATGCCAATGCGCCCTTTGCCTCGGAGATCTATAATTTCTTCGTGCAGGATGAGCTGTTCCCGCCAAGCGCGTGTCGTACCGTGTTTACCGGCAGTTCCAGCATTCGCTTCTGGTTGACCCTGGACGAGGATTTTCCCATGCTTGCGCCGCTCAATCGCGGCTTTGGCGGGTCTGAGATCACCCATGTCATCGGCTATTTCGATTTTCTGCTGAGCCGCCATCAACCGCGCGAGATCATCTTCTATGCCGGTGAGAACGACCTCAATGCGGGTTCGAGCCCGCAGCATGTGGCAGATCGGTTTGCGGTTTTCATGGATTTGAAGACCGAGCGGCTCGGCGATGCGCCGGTCTATTTCCTGTCGATCAAACCGTCTTATGCACGGCTCGGCGAACTTGCCGCGCAAACCGAAGCGAACGCCTTGATCAAGGCCTATGCCGAAACGCGCGAGGATCTGGTCTTTGTCGATATCGCCTCGCCAATGATGGACGGCGAGGTGCCAAAACAGATCTTCATCTCAGACCAGCTGCACATGAATCTGGACGGATATGAGATCTGGACCGCGGCGCTGAGCGATCTGCTCAACGATCCGGATCGGCCAAAGCGCAGCAATTGCTGACGCCTCGTCACACCTTGCGGGCGCCTCAGCCGCGCCCCACATGCGAACGACCTGAAAACCGGCTGGAGGCCCTTCGAACATGACCACCGCAATCTATAAATCCACGATTGGCGTAATGATCCGCCAGGCTGAGGCTCTGGCCGGCATTGTCGCCAAAGGCCGCGACCATCTCGGCGATGAGGCAGACGCCTTTGTCAATCAACGCCTGATCGAGGATATGCTGCCTTTCTCCTTCCAGATCCGCGCGGTCTGCAACTCGGCCTGGGGCAATATTGAAGCCATTCGCGCCGGTCAGGCCGGACCGCCACCGGATATGGACATCACCTCCTATGCGCAGCTGGAAAGCATGCTGGCCGAGACGATTGAGAATTTGAAATCCGTCACGCCGGAGGAAGTGGACAGCCTGCTGGATAAGGATCTGATCTTCGTGCTCGGCGATTTCAAAATCCCGTTCAAGGGTCTCGGCTTCCTGACCTCATTTGCCCTGCCCAATTTCTATTTCCATGTCACCACCGCTTACAATCTGCTGCGGCAGAAAGGGGTCGAGCTGGGCAAGCGCGACTTCCTCGGCGCGCTCGACATGAATATGGGCTAGATCAAAAAAAGGGGCGCAGAGCCCCTTTTTCCATTCGACCCCGACGCCGGTCTATCCCGCGTGGAAGAGTGACGTGATAATGTCGGTGCCTGAACTCGCGCCGCCAGCGCGGCGACGGCGCCGACGACGCATCCGCGATTGCAATTCATCGCGGGCCACTTTTAGCGGCTGCGCATCGGCCATTTTCGCCGCCAGGTCGTCGCGATTGGCGCAGAACTCAGCATAGGCTTCAAGCTCCGGCGCGAGATCAATCGAAGCCAGATCGATCATGATTGTGTCATCCAGGAAGCCAATGCCCGGCAGCTCGTCCGGAATGATATCATTCGGGTCGGCAAAATAGGCCAGCACTTCAAGCACCCGGTCGCGATCATCGTTTTCGAGGCTCCAATCGCGGTCTTTCAGCATGTCGACCATGTTTTGCAGGGTCAGCATGCGCGACACGACGAAGGTGGGTGGATTGCTTTCCAGCGCTTTCACCGCCAGCGCTTCGGCTGCCAGGATCACGCGGTCATCATCGCGCAAAGCTCGATTTCTGCGCGCGTTGGACAGGCGTTTGCGGAAATATTCAATATCATCCGGCCCCAGTTCAAAATTGATGCGCAGCGTCTCGCTTACTTGTACATCCATTGCAGAAGTCTCCCAACTATGTGCTCTTCGCTGCAACGATGCCGACAGATCCGGTGAGATGCAAGCCTCACTTTTTAGAAAACTTGTCTTGCCGCTCAGGGATTTAGACGCTTCCTTCTGCCGAAACGAAAGGAATTGCCATGACGCGTATCAGCCCCGCCAGCGATGCACAGCTCGACCAAAGCAAGGATTTGCTCGCCATGGCCGCCGCAGCAATGGGCTTTGAAGCCAATTCGCTCAAAGTCATGGCGCGCCAGCCCGAGCTGTTGAAAGGCTTCATGGGCCTGTCCGCCGTCATACTTGGCCCGAATGCCAGTCTCGATCCGGTTTTACGGCAAATGATTGCGCATATTTCCAGCGCCGCAGCGGGGTGCGCCTATTGCCAAGCGCACACGGCGCATGGGGCCGAACATCGCGGCGCAGATGCGGCCAAATTGGAAGCGCTGTGGAGCTTTGAAACGAGCGACCTGTTCAGCCCCGCCGAAAAAGCAGCGCTCGACCTCGCATTGGCCGCTGGCAGCGTCCCAAATCAATCCACCGACGCGCATTTCGAAACGCTGCGGCAGCATTTCAGCGAAGATGAAATTGTCGAGATTGTCGGGGTGATTGCGCTGTTTGGGTTTTTGAACCGCTGGAATGACACGCTCGCCACCACGCTCGAAGACAGCCCGCTGACCTTTGCCGAATCCCATCTGGCGCCGAAAGGGTGGGTGGGCGATCGACACAAGGACTAGAATGCCGATTCGCCGGTTCCAAACGTCCGATTTGCCGGCCTTGCATGCCGCCAATCAGGCGTCTGTGCCAGGCGTCAGCACAGAGACCGAATCCACACTGGCAAAGTGGATAGGCTTGTCTTCATGTTGGGTGGCGACCGGCGAGGATGGAACGCCATTGGGCTTCATCACGCTGATAGAGCCCGGAACACTTGACTATGACAGCGCCAATTTGCGTTGGTTTGAGACCTATTGCGCACAAACCCGGAAGTCCCTGATCTATGTCGACCGCATCGCCTTCGCACCGAAAGCGCGCGGACAGGGCCTTGGCGAGCAGCTGTATCGGCGGGTGTTCGAGCATTTTTCAGATCGCGATGAGATTGGCTGCGAGGTGAATATTCTGCCCCCGAATCCCGGCTCGCATCGCTTCCATCAAAAGCTGGGTTTCAGGCAAGTGGGGGAGCAGGAATTTGAGGAAGGGAGCAAATCCGTCGCCTATTATGTCAGAGCGCTGCGATAGGCCCAGACTTTCTACCGCGACGTCACTTATGTCGCCGCAGCGAACCCAACCGTCTGATCACGTGAAAATTTATCCGCTTTGATCTCGACTCGGATAAAAAACGGCGCTTCATTCATCCTTAAGGTGCCCGAGAGAGGCTGTATGAGTGACCAAATCGCGGTCGTGAGGGAGACTGGTAGAATTCAATGAAACCAACTGATACCAGCAATCCGGACTACTTTCACAAAGTCGTCGATTGCCAATGGGCCTGCCCCGCCCATACGCCGGTCCCCAACTATATTCGATTGATCGCGCAGGGACGCTATAGCGACGCCTATATGGTCAATCGAGCCTCGAACGTGTTTCCAGGCGTGCTCGGACGTGTCTGTGACCGGCCGTGCGAGCCCGCTTGTCGGCGCACGCGGGTGGAAGAAAAGCCGGTTGCGATTTGCCGCTTGAAGCGCGTCGCGGCCGACCATCGCGACGATATTCGCGACCGTCTGCCGAAAAAGCCAGACAAGACGAATGGCAAGAAGATTGCGCTGATCGGCGCCGGTCCAGCCTCGTTTACGGTCGCCAATGATCTTGCCCCACTTGGCTATGAGTGCACGATTTTCGAAAAGCTCGACAAGCCCGGCGGGCTGATGCGTTCCAATATCCCGGCCTTCCGCCTGCCGGAAGAAGTGTTGATGGAAGAGCTTGGCTACATTCTCGACATGGGCGTGGAGCTGAAACTGGGGCATCCCATCGAGAGCATGAGCGCGCTTTTGAAAGAAGGCTATGACGCTGTGTTCGTCGGCACGGGCGCCCCAAAAGGCAAAGATCTCGGTCTGCCTGGTCGCGAAGAGTCGAGTGACAATATTCATATCGGCATCAACTGGCTGGAAGAAGTTGCTTTCGAGCACACAGACAAGATCGGTGAGAAGGTTCTGATTATCGGGGTCGGCAATACCGCCATGGATTGCTGCCGCTCATCTCTGCGCCTTGGGGCGAAGGATGTGAAAGTCATGGCCCGCAAGCCGCGCGCCTTCTTCAAAGCCTCCGAATGGGAGCTTGAGGACGCGGAAGAAGAAAATGTCGAGATTCTGGTCAATCATTCACCTAAGGCGTTTGTGCATGAGAATGGCAAGCTGACGGGCATGCTGTTTGAGATCATGGAATATGATGTCGATGAAGCGGGCCGGATCACTGACCAACGGGTGGTCGGCGAGAAGACCATTCCGTGCGATGACGTCATCCTGGCCATCGGGCAAGAAAATGCCTTCCCATGGATCGAAGCCGATGCCGGTATCGAGTTCGATAAATGGAATGTGCCAATCGTTGATAAGGTCACGCATGAATCGACCCGTAAGGGTATCTTCTTTGGCGGCGACTCTGCGTTCGGTCCGCTCAATATCATTTGGGCTGTCGAACATGGCCACCAGGCTGCGATCTCGATCCACAATCATTGCCGCGGCCTGCCATTGACTGATCGCTTGCCTGACCAGATCAATCTCGCTTCGGCGAAGATGGGCATGGCGGAATGGCGCTATTCCAACGCCTTTGACGCATCATCGCGCCGCAAGATGGAACATGTCGAACTGGTCGAGCGGTTCAAGAAAATCGATACAGAGGTTGAGCTTGGATTTTCCGCGGAACAGATCGCAACGGAAGTTCAACGCTGTCTCAATTGCGATGTTCACACGGTCTTCGATGCGCCGCTCTGCGAAGAGTGCGACGCGTGTATCGATGTCTGCCCGGTTGAGTGCCTGACCATTACGCCGAATGCCGAAAGCGAGGCCGAACTACGCGCCGCGCTGACCGCGTCGGACCCCACAGTTGATCAAGACCTGTTCGTGTCGGCCGCCTTGCCGCTGACCGGACGGGTGATGATCAAGGACGAGAATATCTGCCTGCATTGCGGCCTCTGCGCCGAACGCTGCCCCACTTCTGCCTGGGACATGAAAGAAGGCGTCATCAAGATCCACCACGCTGCGGATCAATTGGAACCGACCGAGGCCTGATATGAGCGGACCAGGATTAAACGACTTCGTGATCAAGATCGGAACCGTCAACGGGACCGGCTCGGCCAGCGCCAATGGCCTATTGATGAAATCCATTTTCAGAATGGGCATTCCCGTGGTCGGCAAGAATGTCTTCCCCTCCAATATTCAGGGCCTGCCAACCTGGTATGAGATCCGCGTCTCTGGCGACGGGCATGCCGGTCGCTCGGGCGAAGTGCATATGATGGTGGCGATGAACCAGGCCACCTATGATCAGGATCTGGCAGAACTCGCGACCGGCGGCGTCCTGCTCTACGATTCCACCTGGCCGCGCCCACAATTGGAAAACCGACCCGACGTGACCGTGATCGGTGTGCCATTGATGCAGATGTGCAATGAAGTCGTGAAAGCGGCCCGCTCGCGCATCCTGATGAAGAATATGGCCTATGTCGGCGCCGTTGCCGCTTTGGTCGATATTGATCTCAGTGTCATCCGCTCGCTGATCGAAGAGACGTTTGCGGCCAAGGCGAAGCTGATCGAAAGCAACATGGTCGCTGTGAAACTCGGCTATGACTATGTCAAAGAGCATTATGAGTGCCCGCTGCGGTTCCGCGTCGCTGCCCTGGATAAAACCGATGGCAAAGTGATGATTGACGGCAATACTGCCGCGGCTTTGGGCTGCGTCTATGCCGGGGCGACCTTTGGTGCCTGGTATCCGATCACGCCTTCAACGTCGCTGATGGATGGGTTTGTCAAATACTGCAAAAAATTGCGCGTCCATGAAGAGACGGGCAAGAACAAGTATTGCATCATCCAGGCCGAAGATGAGCTCGCAGCCGCTGGCCTGATCATTGGCGCGGCCTGGAACGGGGCGCGGGCATTTACGCCCACTTCGGGCCCCGGTATTTCTCTCATGAGCGAGTGGATCGGATTCGCTTATTACACTGAAATTCCAGTTGTTTTCTTTGATATTCAGCGCACTGGGCCCTCAACCGGCATGCCGACGCGCACCCAGCAATGCGATATCCAGACGACGGCTTATGCCTCGCATGGCGACACCAAACATATCGTTCTCTATCCGTCGGATCCGAACGAGTGTTTCGACTTTGCGGTGCGGTCTTTCGATCTGGCCGAGCGGTTCCAGACCCCGGTCTTCTTCCTGTCCGATATTGATCTTGGAATGAATGACTGGATGGTCGATGAGCTGACCTGGGATGATGCCTATGTGCCGGATCGCGGCAAGGTTTTGTCAAAGGATGACCTCGATAAGATGGAGTCGTTCTCGCGCTATCTGGATGTGGATGGCGACCATATTCCGTATCGGACATTGCCGGGCACCGACCCGAAAGGCGCTTATTTCCTGCGCGGCTCCGGCCACAATGCGCATGCGCGCTATACAGAGCTTGGACACGAATATCAGGAAGTGGTCGATCGGCTGCTGGCCAAATGGGCGAGCGCCAAGACCGCGGTTCCAGCGCCCGTGGTCCAGAAAGCCGCCGGACAGACCCGCTATGGCATGATCGCCATCGGCACCAGCGACGCCGCCGCCACCGAAGCGCGCACGCGCCTCGAAGCAGATGGTATGCCGGTCGATTATATGCGCATCCGCGCCTTCCCCTTCACCGACGAGGTCGAAGCGTTCATCAATGATCATGATGAAGTCTTCGTGGTCGAACAAAATCGCGACGGACAGCTGCATGACCTGCTGCTGACGGAAACCAGCGTCGCGCGGGAGAAGCTGACACCTGTTCTGCATTATTCAGGTGAACCGCTGAATTATCGCTTCGTTTATGATGAACTCATGAAGCGGATCAAATTGAGGAAGATCGCATGACCTCGTTCGTAAAACCCAAGATCCGCCGTCATAATGAGCCCCTCAATGAGCTGGGTCTGGCGCGCGCTGAGTATGAAGGCAATATGTCGACGCTGTGCGCGGGCTGCGGACATGACAGTGTGACCGCGGCGATTGTCCGCGCCTTTTACGAGCTGTCCATTCCGCCGCATCGAGCCTTGAAGATTTCCGGAATTGGCTGTTCGTCAAAAACGACCAGCTATTTCATGAACGACTCTCATGGCGCCAATACCGTACACGGACGGATGCCGTCTTTCGCGACGGGCGCGCTGTCGGCAAACAATGATCTGGCGACCATCGGCATTTCAGGCGACGGCGACAGTCTGTCCATCGGCCTCGGTCAAATGGCGCATGCCATGCGGCGCAATGTGAACATGCTTTACATGCTCGAGAATAATGGTGTGTATGGCCTCACAAAGGGCCAGTTCTCCGCCTCTGCCGACCTTGGATCCTTGCCCAAAAAGGGCGATCCGAACGAGTTCTCACCGATTGACCCGGTCGCCTTCGCGCTGTCCGTGGGCGCAACCTTTGTAGCGCGCAGTTTTTCCGGCGATCGCAAGCAATTGGTGTCGCTGATCAAGGCGGGGCTCAAGCATAAGGGCTTTGCCATCATTGACGTGATCAGTCCCTGCGTCAGCTTCAATGACCATAAGGGTTCCACCAAATCCTACGCGCACACTTATGAGTTCTACTCCAAGGCTGTGCACGCAGATTATATCGCGCCGAGCCAGGAAATCGTCGCCGCCTATGATGAGGGCGAAGTGATGCCGGTCGAGCTGCATGATGGCGGCTATATCCAGCTGCGCAAAGTCGACAAGGATTACGACCCGACCGATCGCGGCGCCGCCTTCAATCGCGTGATGGCCAGCGACACGGCCAATGAGATCCTGACCGGCCTGCTCTATATTGATGAGAAACAGCCCGACCTGCACCAGACGCAAAATATGGAAACCCGGCCCCTGAATGAGATTCCGTATACGGAACTCAATCCCGGCGCCGAGGCCTTGTCGGCCCTACAGGCTGAGTTTCGCTAAAGCTTAAACCGCAACGACATTCTGTTCGATGGCGCCGAAAATGGATTTGCCCTCGGCATCCAGCATTTCAATGCGCACGCTGTCGCCGGCCTTCATGAAGGGTGTTTCGAACTCGCCAGTGGCGATCTTCTCGATCATCCGGATCTCGGCAATACAAGAATAGCCAAGGCCGCCCTCGCTGACAGGTTTTCCCGGGCCGCCATCCGCGCCCTTGTTCGAGACCGTGCCCGAACCAATCACAGTGCCTGCGGTCAAAGGCCGAGTCTTCGCCGCATGGCTGACCAGCCGCGCCAGTGAGAAAGTTGCATCCACCGCTGCTTCGGCCCGGCCAAAGGGTTCGCCATTATAATCGACCCGCAGCGGCAAGTGGACGAGGCTGTCTTTCCAGACCGCGCCCAACTCGTCCGGCGTCACCGCGACCGGGGTAAACGCACTTGGCGGTTTGGACTGGAAGAAGCCAAATCCCTTGGCCAGTTCCGCCGGGATCAGGCCCCGCAGCGAAACATCATTGCACAACATGATCAGCTTGATGTGATCGGCCGCCTCCGCCTCACTGACGCCCATCGGCACGTCATCGGTGATGACCGCAATCTCACCTTCCATGTCACAGCCCCAGGCGACATCGCCAAGCGGGATATCATCGCGCGGGCCAAGGAAGGCGTCCGAGCCGCCCTGATACATGAGCGGATCATCATAGAAACTCTCCGGGACCTCGGCGCCGCGCGCCTTTCGAACCAGCTCTACGTGATTGATATAGGCCGAGCCATCCGCCCATTGATAGGCCCGCGGCAGCGGGCTTTCACACTCGCGCTCATGGAACCGGAAGGTCGGCACGGAGCCGAGCTCAACCCCTTCCGCCATGCGCGCGAGGCGCGGGGCGACACTGTCCCAATCATCAAGGGCGGCTTGCAAGGTCGGCGCAATCCGCGCGGCATCGGTGCAGCGGGTCAGATCTTTGGACACAACGACCAGACGGCCATCGCGAGAGCCGTTCTTCAGGGTGGCGAGTTTCATATTCTAGCTTTCCTCAGCAATCTTTTCATGCAGCCAGGCGGCGTGGCGTGGGGCTTTCTTGGTCTGGCTCCATTCTTCGAGCATTTCAGGTGCGACCCGTTTCAGCTCGGCATACTGATCCGGCGTGCCGATATCGCAGGCGAGCTCCAGGCGGTGCCCGTTCGGGTCGAAGAAATAGATCGATTTGAAGATGCCATGATGAGTCGGCCCGAGGACATCCAGCCCATGGGCTTCGGCCCGTGCTTTTGCCGCCATCAAATCTTCCATTGAGCCAACTTTGAAGGCGATATGCTGGACCCATTCCGGTGTGTTCGTGTCGCGGCCCATATCGGGCTGCTCGGGCAATTCGAAAAAGGCCAGCACATTGCCATTTCCGGCATCCAGGAAGATGTGCATGTAGGGGTCATAAGCCCCGGTCGAGGGCACATGGTCTTCAGCAATCGCAAGCTGGAAATCCATGCCCAGGACTTGATTGTAAAACTCGACCGTCTGTTTCGCGTCTTTGCAGCGATAAGCGACGTGATGCACGCCTTGCAGGTTTGGAGCTTCAGTCATCTCACTCTCCTCGGGTAGCCTCATCCTGAGCGAAGTCGAAGGACGAGGCGGGATATTCGGAAACACATCCTTCGACTTCGCTCAGGATGAGGGACGCTTGGCTTAAGCCGGCTCCTCAACGTTCAGCACACCGCGATTGACCTGATCACGTTCGATGCTTTCGAACAAGGCTTTGAAATTGCCTTCGCCGAAGCCTTCCTTGTAATCGCCCTTGCGCTGGATGAACTCAAAGAAGACCGGGCCGATGCGCGGCTCTGCGAAGATCTGGAGCAGCAGGCGCGGGTGGCCGCCTTCGGTCGTGCCGTCGAGCAAGATGCCGCGTGATTGCAGCTCACCAACCGGCTCGCCATGGCCTGGCAGACGCTCGTCCAGCATTTGATAATAGGTTTCCGGCGGCGCCGTCATGAAGGGCACACCACCCTTGTGCAGCTTGTCCCAGCAAGCCACCAGATCATCGCAGATCAGGGCAATATGCTGGATGCCTTCGCCATTGAACTCGCGCAGGAATTCTTCGATCTGGCCACCGCCAGACTTGCCTTCTTCATTCAGCGGAATGCGGATCTTGCCGTCCGGCGCGGTCAGGGCCTTGGAGGTCAGGCCGGTATATTCGCCCTTAATGTCGAAATAGCGGATTTCCTGGAAGTTGAAGAGCTTCTCGTAAAAGTCCGCCCAATAGGCCATGCGGCCACCATAGACATTGTGGGTCAGGTGATCGATCAGATCGAACCCGAAGCCGTCGGGGTGCCGGTCAACGCCGGGCAGGTATTCAAAATCGATATCATAGATGGACAGGCCTTCGTCATCCTGGGTGTAGCGATCGATCAGATAGATGATCGAATTGCCGATGCCGCGAATGCCGGGAATGTGCAGCTCCATTGGACCGGTTTGGACCGATACGGGCTCTGCGCCCTGTTCCAGCAGGTGATCATAGGCCGCGCGTGCATCCCGGACCCGGAACCCCATGCCGCAGGCGCTTGGGCCGTGCTCACGGGCGAAAAACCAGGCCGCAGATTTCGGCTCGTAATTTGTGATCAGATTGATCCCACCCTGACGCCAGAGCTCCACTTGCTTAGAGCGGTGTTTGGCAACTTTGGTGAAGCCCATAGTCTCGAAGACCGGTTCCAGCATGCCTTTTTCGGGTGCAGAAAACTCAATAAATTCAAAGCCATCGAGACCGGCTGGATTGTCAAACAAATCGGCCATGGGACCACCTCCAAATATGATTTTCACCTCAATTGCGGGCGCTATACCAGGAAATGGTTGCATTTGCAACTAATATCGAATCCTCACTGCTCCAAAGGCCTATCGACGAGACCCGGGCGATCATGGCAAGAGAAAGGATGGCCTCTACCGCGTCTGATCCGCTTGAGTCTCTCTGCCGCGCCTTCGCCGATCAACCGGGCGATATTGCGGTGATCGCCCAGGCCAAATCTGATCCCAGCCTGTCTGTCGCGATCAATGCCGAACGATCGCTTCCGTCGGCCAGCCTGGTGAAGGTCGCGATTGCTTGCGCCGCCACAGATGCAAACCACCTGGATCTGGGTCAAACCCGCTCTGTTGGGGCGCTGAACGACACGTTTTACTGCTCTATCCTGCAAGCTTTCGAGCCTGGCGATCAGCTGACTTTGAAAGCGCTGATCGGGTTGATGCTAATTGTCAGCGACAATCCAGCCACCACAGCAATCCTCGACGCGGTGGGCTTGGACAAGGTAAATGAGTGGTTAGAAACCCACCGTTTCACGGGCACGCAGATCAGTGTCGGCTTTGACGATGCGACGCTCGGCGCCCCACTCCGCGCCAATCCGACCACCGCACAGGATTGTCTGCGCCTGCTGCAATTGATCGACACGAATCCGGACTACACCTTCATCAAACATATGCTGGCCAATAATTTGCGGAACGAGCGCATTCCGAAGCTTTTGCCGGATGAGGCCGTGATTGCGCACAAAACCGGCACGCTGAACGGATTGATGCATGACATGGCTTTGGTCGAGAGCCCGGACGCCGCCTTCTATCTGATCGTGCTGGCCGATAATCTGCCGGAGGGTCATGATTTCGGCGCTGCCATCGCGCGTTTCTCTAAGCGTGTCTACGATCTGATGGCCACTTAGCGACGCGGCAGCAATCGCGCATCCTGCGGAACCGGGTCTTCGAAGGTCTTGATCGTGTCCCCGGTCGCTTCATCGATCAGATGCTGGATCAGTTCCGGGAATAGAAGCGGCTCGGCGGCTGCCTCCCACAAAAAGAACCCATAAGAGCCGGGAATGGCGTTAATTTCATTGAACCAGAGCTCGCCGGTTTCCTTATTGGACATGAAATCGATCCTCGGGGCGCCGCGTTTGCCGAGCGCGTTAAAGGTGCGCCGCGCATAGTCATAAATCCGATCCTGCAGCTCGCGGGGAATATCCGGATTGATGTCGCGGGTCAGAGAAAGCATGCCTTCAGACGGTTTGAACGTGCCTTTGGTGCCGCCATCATCGGAGAGGTACTTTTCGCGGAAATCCAGCAATTCCGCCCCGGATTTCGGGCGTTCAATCGCCGAGAACTTGATCTCCTCCCCCTGCGCGATCATCGCAATATTATATTCGACCAGGTTCTGCACTTGCGGCTCGATCAGACACAGCGTGTCTTTCTTCAGCACATATTCGACCAGCGGCCAGAGATCCTCATTTTCGCTTTTGACCAGGCCAACGCCAACGCTGGAGCCAAGATTGGCCGGTTTGACAATCACCGGATACCCGAGCGCGGCTTTGACATCCGGCAAGATCATGTCGGCATCTTCGATCTGGGCGCGGGTGACAGTGATGTGCGGCAGGACATTCACGCCAGCCGCTTTGACCAGCGCCTTGGTGACATCCTTGCGCATCGCAATCGACGTGCTTGAGGAAGACAGTCCGGTGACCGGGATTCCCAGCAGTTCGAAATAGGCCTGAATGCGCCCATCTTCGCCAAATGTCCCATGGAAAACGGGTAAAACGCAGTCGACCGGCTGAATCGTTGTGCCGTCCATCGCGCAAAGCACCGGTCCATTATCGCTCCAGCGAAAGGTAACCTGTTGCCCAAGCGGTGGCCGCGGCTTGTACTTGGAGATGTCGCGCAAGCTGGCACCGATCCAGAATCGATTGGCAAAATCGGTGTAAACCGGCACCACATCGACGTTTCGAACGTCTGCCGCATCCATTAATTGGTGCGCGCTGACCACGCTGACATCATGCTCAGAGCTCGCGCCGCCAAAAAGAATCACAGTTTTGAGCGATTTTGCCAATTTTTCACCAGTCTTAAGTCTAAGGTCCGCGTAGAGTATAGAGAGCGAATCGCGGAGCGGGATCAAGCCAGTCTATGACCACACTATTGAAGCCAAATTTGGTTCAAATTGGGGATAGCTCTAAACCCCCTGTCGTGTTTGGGCATGGTTGGGGCCGCTCTTATCGCGATTTTATCCCGGTTGCTGAGGCATTGGCGCCGGTCGCAAGCTCTTATCTGATCGATTTTCCAGGTTTTGGAGACTCGCCGCGTCCCGATGAAACCTGGGGAACGGAAGACTATGGCGATTATGTTCTGGATTTCTTGAAGGCCGAACATGATCTCAAACGGTTCACCTGGGTTGGTCACTCCTTTGGCGGACGGGTGGGCATGCGCATTGCCGCCAAGCATCAGGACGTCATTGAACATCTTGTTTTGGTCGCCTCCGCCGGCATTCCGCGTCGCCGGTCGCGCTTGCAAAAACTAAAGGGTCGCCAACGCGGAATGGCGTTCAAGGTTCGCAAAGCCATGGCGGGCAGCGACGAGGCCTTGCTAGCGCTGGAGAAGCAATATGGCTCAGTCGATTATGTCCACAGCCGAGAAATCGGCATGCGAGACATATTCGTGAAGACCGTGAATGAAGATCAGACCGCGACGCTGTCCCAGATCAACTGCCCAACCACGGTCATCTATGGCGGCCTGGATGTCGATACGCCTGTCGAGGTTGGGGAAAGGCTGGCGGCCGGAATAGCGGACGCCAGGCTGATCGTGTGTCCGCATTATGATCATATCTCGATCCTGGATCGCGGCCGGCACCAAATCGCACTTGCGGTCAAAGAGCGGTTGGGGGCGTCCTAGATATGCTGGAACATGTTCCATTCGCCCTGTTTTGTCTGGCTTTGGCTGGTTTTGGCTGGGTCAGGATCAATACGGTGCTGACCTATTTCCAGCAGGAAGAATATGACAGTTCTCGATTCCTGGGCGCCGTTTGGCGCGTCAGACTGTTTGATGTTTTAGCGACCCTGGGGCTGATCGCTCTATTTGTCGCCAACCTCTATCTCGGTTTGGGTGACAGCGTTTGGTGGATCGCGGCTGCCTTACTCGTGGGGCTGGCTTTGCGTGAACGGGCCTATGTTTACAAAAAGAAACTGGTCGCCACGCAGCGTCTAAAACGAATCCGCTGGCTCGCCCGCGGGTTTTTTCTGCTCAGCCTCGGCCTGCTCTTCGTTCACGCGTTCATGGTGTTTGCAATCCTGCAATTGACGCCGGTCTGGATCATGCTGGCCAATCGCTTGCTGCGGCCGCTGCAAGAGCGGGTGAATCAGGGCTTCATTGATGAAGCGGTCGACAAGCTCAAGACGTTTCAGCCGGTCACCATTGGCATTACAGGCTCTTTTGGGAAAACGACGACGAAGCATATTTTCGCCGAGATCCTCGAATCCGCCGGCCCGGTCTTTTACAGTCCGGGCAGCATCAATACGGTGCTCGGTCTGACTCGCAACATTCGCGAGAAGCTGCAACGCGGGCATAAGTATTTCATCGCCGAGATGGGCGCTTATGGCATTGGATCAATCAAACGGCTGTGTGACTTTGCCGATCCTGGCTTCGGCATCGTGACCGCGATTGGCAACGCCCATACGGAGCGGTTCGGCGATATTGCCACCATCGCGAAAGCCAAGTCAGAGCTGGTGGAGCATGTCTGCGCGCGTGGCGGCATGGCCGTCTATCCGCACGAGATTTTGGAGCACAAACCCTTTGCCGACCTGCGGGACCAATATCCGGACCTGATCCGCACCGTCGGCGATAGTGACGCTGCCGATTTCCAGATTATCAGCGCCCTATTGGAAGAGAGCAATTGGGCCATCTCCCTGCAAAACAATCGCGCGCCCGCCGAGCCGCCCATCGTCTACACGCTGCCTTTGCTCGGCGACCACAATATCCTGAACTCTGCCCTCGCCGTGGCCATGACGTATCTGATCAGCCCGGTCACAGCGACGCGCATCCCGGCCTTTTCCAAGGATGTCGAACAGGTTCAGCATCGGCTTCAAAAAGTTGAAGCGCCGGGCCAGCCCTTGGTGCTGGATGACGCCTATAATTCAAACGAATTCGGCTTTAAGAATGCTGTTACCGTGCTCAAGGAACTGGCTAAACAGCGGGGCGGCAAAGCCATCCTTGTGACGCCGGGCGTGGCTGAAATGGGCCTGGAGCATGACCGTGTGCATGGCCGCCTGGGCGAACATGCGTCTAAACTCTGCGATACGATTATTGCTGTGAATCCGGACCGGATTGAAGCGTTCACAAACGCCCTTGATAAGGACAAGGTCGATTATCATGGCCGCAATTCCTTTGCCGAAGCGCGGCGCTTGGTGAATGAGATTAGCGACGACAAAGACGTTGTGCTCTATGAGAACGACTTGCCGGATTTGCTGGAGGAAACGCGCTTACTTTAAGCGCTTTCAAGCGGCGGAATAGCGCTTTTGGATGCGGCTGATCGCATCGTGCAGGTCATCAATCGGTGAGTTTTTTGACGCGGCTGGCTCCGGGAGGTTTTGCTCTGAATAGTAGCGGCCAAACGCCATTTCGCGGGCGCGGCTGACGCGGCTCTTCACCGTGCCGGGTGAACAGCGAAAGACTTTCGCCGCCTCTTCATACGTAAACCCGGCGGCGACCACCAGGATGAAGGCTTCTCGTTGCACGCGTTTGAGGGAATCCACGACCCGCAGCATGCGAGACAGACTGGAGCGTTGTTCCATATTGCAATCCGCAACCAGTTCGGACTCAAGCTCGTCCTGATCGACGGTCTCGCTGCGAGTCTCGACGCGTGCCTGTTGATAGAAATCATTGCGAAGAATTCGGAACAGCCAGGCCCGCATGGTGCCTTTGGCTGGATCGAAGGCGTCCTGATGCTGCCAAGCTTTCAAGCAAGTATTCTGAACTAAATCATCAGCTCGTGTGACGTCACGGCAAAGGAACCGCGCGTAAGCCCGTAACTCTGGTATAAGCGCCTCTAATTTCTCAGAGAACATAGCGAAATCCCCATATTTCAACCTACACTAGTTTTTTAATACCTAACACTTCGTTTCCTCGTTTGAGGATTTGCGAGAATCGGTACCTGGGCATCCTGCTCAAACCACAGTTGAAGTATCAAGAGCGCGAACTGAAAACGAGACACTGGGATAACTTAAAACTATATACGCGTCCCCCAATTTGGGGACACGATTCATAAATGAAAATTTGGGTTTACCTTTAATTAACCAACTCTTTGGACATCTTTAACGGCTACAGGGGCTGTTCGATGTTCACAGACGAACTAGAAGTTATATTGCCCGAATTACGGGCCTATGCGCGGATGTTGTGCGCCAATCGAGATATGGCTGACGATGTCGTGCAAAATGCCTGTTTGAAGGCTTGGAAGGCCCGCAAATCCTTCGATCCGAAGCGCGGCGCATTTCGTGCCTGGATGTTCACCATTGCTCGCAACGAGTTTCTTCAACTGATCAGAAAACAACGGCCAGTTGATTATTGTGACCCGGCTGAGTTTGAATATCGCTTGGTCGAAAACTGCCAGATCGAGACTCGTTCGGCCTGCGCGGCGGCGATCCGGGCCCTGTTCACGCTCAGCCCGGAACAACGCGATGTGTTCATTCTGGTGATTGCGGTTGGATACTCCTATGAGGAAGCGGCCAAGATCTGCAAATGCTCCGTTGGGACGATTAAAAGCCGGATCAGCCGCGCCCGGGCCAAGCTGGCAGACTTGATTGAAGAGATGGACTTGCCCTTGGCCGAGTCTTCCGATCAAGGACACGATGTTCGCAGCATGAAAGATCTGCTATTGCACGTCGATCGCCTGACAAAAGACGCCGCCTGATCCGCAGCGCAAACACCCCAAAAAACTTTTTTCAAAAAAAATGGAACCCTTTTGGGTATTCACGCGTAGGTTGAATGGAAACGCCCGTTTCCAAATCTCCATTATTCCCTAGCCCGCACCTTTTGGTGCGGGCTTTTTTCTGCATTTTTTTCAATTCGCGGAATCTGTAATGGATTCGGGGGACATAGCGCCATCCGACGCGATCAGTATGTAAACTAATATACAACCGGTAATAGAATAGTAGGGGATTTCCCGTAGGCAGAGACTCGAAACGGGAGGACAATAAAAAAATGATCTCATATCCGCCGCCAAAGTTCGAAGAGCAAAAATCGGAGATTTTGCAGCGTTACCAGATATTATGCGAAGACCAATCCGTGGGGGCCTTGTGCCTGGCTGATTCCATCGCGCTGGCTTTGCGAACGCCTTTTGTGATTGCCGCGCTCAACCGGCGCTATCGCAGTTGGTATCATTGCGAACATGGATTCTCGGCCTATCCGGCTGCGGATCTTCAGTCATATTTCGCGCGGATGCACCTCTCGCAAAGCCGCTTTGACGTCTCAGATATTTCAGAGGAGTCATTCTTCTCAAGCCACACAGCCGGACTGAAACTGCCAGAGTTCAAAGCCGTGGCTGGCGTTCCGCTGATGGATCCAAATGGCAAACGTTTCGGCACGCTCTGCATCGCCTACCCTGAGGCGCGCGATTTTTCGGAATCGGAACTCAATCTGCTGACCAGTTTTGGTCAATTGGTGAGTAATGATATTTGTATGCGCAGCGCCGCACGGTATGCCGTGCGCGATCTGGTCGAACTCGAACAGGAAAAGTGTGATCTGTTCGAACTGGCGACCATCGACCCGCTGACCAAGGCTCTGAATCGTCGCGCCTTCATGCGCTTCTCAGAGCGCGAGCTCAATCGCTTCAAGCGCGACAATACAAGAATGTCGGCCCTGATGCTCGATATTGACCACTTCAAACAGGTCAATGATGTGCATGGGCACGCTGTCGGGGATCGGGTTCTGGCCAAAATGGTCTCTGTCGCCGCCAGTGTGCTGCGCCAGGAAGACCTGATCGGACGATTGGGCGGCGAAGAGTTCGCCATCGTTCTGGTCGATTCAGATGCTGAGGCGGCGGCAAAGGTCGCAGATCGCATCCGTCAGGCAATCAAGCAGGTGAAATTCCCAGGCGAAAGCGGGCCATTCAATGTCACGGTCTCGATCGGGGTGTCTGAACCGTTTTTCGCCGAACCGAGCATCAATGAAGTGCTCGAGCGGGCGGATGCAGCGCTTTATGAGGCCAAGCGCACCGGACGCGACCGGGTGATTGTTGCGCCCGAGAATCTCTATGCGCAACCGTCAACCTCCGGCCCGGTCGTCAATCGCCGCGCCGCGAACTAGACCTCTCTATCACGCACACAAAAAGGCCACCCTCCGCGATTGGAGGGTGGCCTTTTCTTTTGGGCTCTGCGCTCGACCCTACATGGTGTAGAGGTCGAGGACCGATGCGATCCGACGAACCGCAACCATATAGGCCGCCGTGCGCAAGTCCGGGCAGTTTGGATGTGCGGCGCGAACCTCGCGCATCGCCACATAGGCAGCGCGCATTGTGTCATCGAGGCCAGAGCGCACGAGGTCCACTTCACCGGCGCCGCATTCCAGCTTTTCTTTCAAACCTGCGTCCAGTCCGTTTGGCAACAATGTCTCAAGCTGTTGGAGGAAAGCGCGGCTGCGGCCTTCTTCCTGGCGACGCTGCATCCGGCCAAACCGCATGTGAGAGATATTCTTCGCCCACTCGAAATAGGATACCGTGACCCCACCCGCATTGGCATACAGATCCGGAATGATGGTCACACCGCGTTCCAGCAGCATGTCATTCGCATCTGCCGTCACAGGGCCATTCGCCGCTTCGATGATCAAAGGAGCTTTGATGCGCGGGGCGTTCTCATGTGTGATCACGCTCTCACAAGCCGCTGGGATCAGAATGTCACACTCATGCTCCAGACCTTTGGATGCGTCGGCGCTGTATGTGCCGCCTTCAAAGGCCGCCAGCGAATGGCGAGCGTGAATATGAGTTTTCAGCGCTTCAATATCGAGGCCATCTGGATTGAAGACCGCGCCATCACGCTCAAGCACGCCAACAATCTTGGCGCCATCTTCTTCGCTCAGGAATTTGGCCGCATGATAGCCAACATTTCCGAGCCCCTGAACGACGACGCGCTTGCCTTTCAGCGTGCCCGTCAGGCCAGCAGCGGCGACATCATCTGCATGTCGGAAAAACTCTTGCAGAGCATATTGCACGCCGCGGCCCGTCGCTTCCGTCCGGCCAGCAATGCCGCCCGCGTTTAGCGGCTTACCCGTGACACACGCCCGCGCGTTGATGTCAGTCGGGTTCATGCGGCGATACTCATCGGCAATCCAAGCCATTTCCCGGGCGCCGGTCCCCATATCTGGCGCAGGGACATTTTGCGATGGATTGATCAGATCGCGCTTGATCAGCTCATAGGCAAAACGGCGCGTGATTTTTTCGAGCTCATCGGCTTCCCATTCGGTTGGATCGACAATCAATCCGCCTTTGGAGCCGCCGAACGGCGCTTCAACGAGCGCGCATTTATAGCTCATCAGCGCGGCCAGCGCTTCGACTTCTTCTTTATGAACTTCGATCGAGTATCGGATGCCGCCTTTGGCCGGTTCCATATGTTCTGAATGGACCGAGCGGTAGCCTTTGAAACTGTGCAGCTTGCCGCGCAAACGCACAGAGAATTGAACTTCATATGTGGAGTTACAATTGCGAATGGCGAGGGCGACATCTTCCGGCAGCTCGAGCAATTCTATGGCCCGATCATACATGAGATTGACGCTCTCAAGGAAGCCAGACGTTATTGGTTTTTTGACTTGGATATTCATTTTCCCTCACCTTTCATGATGCAGGAAATGATACAAGCTATTGATTTATTTGATTATAATTTCAAAATTTGTTTTCGAGCTAGTTCGAAACCGGATGCTAAGTATGGTTAACCGGAACGCGAAATCCTCGCGATCCGGTTAAGCTTTCATTTACTGCGAGATCCGCAGATCAGAGATGGATGTGGCAATCTTCCGATAGGCTTCGATCAGGTCAGCGGCCGTCTCAGGCTCATAATAATAGTCGCTGCCAGTGGCACAGTAAGACAGAACTTCCTTACCGGCCCGCGGCGCGTTCAGTGCAACCGCATAGACTCTGACATCCTTGAGTTTCATGCGATCGCACAGCGCCCGCGCCTGTTGGTCTGAGGTACCCTGCTCTGGAAAGATCTCGCGGTTAAACTCACCATCGGTCATCAAGATCACGGCTTTTTGCGAATCCGGTTCTGTATAAGGCAGGGGCGCGCTGTCGCCGGTGAACACACCGTTCCAACCTTCCGCAATCAGATACCAGCTCCAGGCCACACCGAGATGCCCGGCCGTACCGCCGCCAGCGGTGAGGTTTCTGACATAGGTGTTCAGCGTGTTGCGATTATTGGTCAGACCAAGTGGGGTTGCCGCACGGCATTCCGTGCCGCGATAGGAACTGTGATCCGGGCGATTGGAGTGGCCAGTTTTCCAGACCCCGCCATCGCGATGATCAGGATCTTCCTCAAACCAGGCTTCGCGGTGCGACAGATAGGCATTTGGTCCGGGCGCCGCATCGGTGAATTTCTCATCCCCATCGCGTTCCCACACGCAGGTCGAGGTCAGTGTATAAGTCTTGGTCTCCGGATCGCGGCCACGGTCGCGGGCGACCTCAAAGTCGAAGGTTTCATCAAACAGCACAGCGCCGCGACGGTTCCGGCGTTCATAGGCGCGAACCCGCAACCGATGATCACCCTCGCGCCATTTGCGGCCATTGTTTCGGCTATAACTGCCGCGGCGATCCCCCCACAGAGAATAAGGCGAGCCATTATCGTTCTTGGTGCGCCGGGTCGGGCCGGTCAGCTCCAGCCGCATACTGCCCACCCGGCCCCAAAGGGAACTGGAGCGCGGCACAGTGATGCCAACGGTGAAATTGTCGACCGTGCGATTATCACCGCGCCAGTCTTCGAGCGCGATCACGGCATCATCGCCAAACTCGGAAACAAGGCGACCGTCAGTGGTATTGATAAAGTCAATTGTAAGCTCGGACTCCAGATCACCCTGATCTGTGCTCACCCCGGAATCGGATCCGGCAATGGTGTGCGTATAGGTCCGGGTCGGCGGCACACCGGCAATCGCTTCAAAATAGGGCCCGGCATTGACCATGCTATTGTAAGAAATCATGGCCAGGCGGGTGTCTTCAATCAGCTCTGCCGGGGCATCGGCTGGCAACAAGACATTGATCGCCTCTTGCGCCGCCGCCTTGAGATTGGTCAGGCGACTGGAACTGTTCATCGAGCCCGAAATATCGAACATGAAGGCCACGTCGATCTTATCGATTCCATATTCGGCGGCCGAATTGACGCGAAAATCGAGCTTCTCTTTACCGATCACCCGCGTCAGGGTCGTATCCTGAGAACACAGGATTTCCGAGTTGACCTCTTCGACCCCATTCACCACGCGGGTCTGCGCCGCATTGCAGCGAAATCCGCCGCCCATCGAATTGATTTGGGCATCGATGAATTGTTGGACTGACAGCTCAACCTGAGCATCTGATGCGCCAGTTTGTTTCAGGCGCGCAGCAGCGAGAACGGCGGAGTCGACAACCAGTTGCACTTTCTGTTTCTTCTTAATCGTGTTCTGAAAATCGATCGCAAAACCAGCCACCGCGAAAACCGGAATAATCGCGAGCGCGAAAATGATCGCAACTTGGCCTGACTCTCGCTTCAGCTTCTTCAACAATCCCTTTTCCATCGCCCAACGTCCCATTTTTTCGCAGTACAATGGAATACATAGCGAATTGTCGTTAATTCCCGTTTGAGTTGTAATTTGAAATCTGCAGCATTTGGTAAGATCTTGGAAACCATTGCCGCGCGCACATTTGCGGATCTGCAAATTCCCGCAAATCAAGCATGCAACCGTCAAATCAGCGTGCAAAACCGACCAGATTCAAGAATTGATCGATGTTTTTTTATCTTATTCGAAATGAAGACTTGAACCAGACCGGACGCAGGCTAGTGTCTTTATTCGGATCAACAGATCGCTGAGCATTGCGGTTTTACCGGCGGGGACTGAATTCAATCAATGTCCAAGCAATATATAAGCATGACGGACTTTGAATATGTCGCGGACTTACTCCGCGCCTTGCGTGTTTTCGCCCCTGAATTCGAGCATATTTCTGAAGAAGTCACGCAAGAGCTGATCGAAAGCCTGGGCGTTTCGGAAGCGGCGCTGCGCCGCGCGGCTGCGGAAGTCGCAATGAAAACGGCCGATCAAGCCGATTAGAGCCAACAGGCTCAGCCTTGTTGTTCAGCAACCCAATTGGCCAGGCCGTCCTTGTCGACCTTGATCAGGGCCCGCTGGGTGCGTTTGACCAGCCCGAGATCCTCCAGAGATTTCAAACTCTTGGAGATTGAAATTCGCGTCACCGCCATGATCTCAGCGATCTCAGATTGGGTGAACTCAACGTTCTCTTCATTCTCGGCAATGCTCAGCAATCGCTTGGCAAGGCGCAGAATCAACGGATCCTGGCGTTGCTCCCGCAAGAAGTCGAGCGCCACCAGAAACCGAACCGATAGGTCGCGGAACAGAAACTCCGCGAAGCCGACATCTTGGCTTAGCAACTCATAGACATATTTGCGCTCGAGAAGGACCACACGGGTCCTGTCATCAATGGCTGCGATCTGAAACGGATTAACCACGCGCAGATGCATTCCAGCATGGTGAAGCACATGTCCACGCGAGCGATAGATCGCTGTCGGCACGAATTCGCCATCGGTCAGATACAGCAAAGTGGCTTTGCCCTGCAGGACGATCAGCAAGTGATTATCGGTTTGCTCGGCTTCAAGAATGATGTCATCAGCATCCGCCTCGAAAAACTCGCCATGCTGAGCAATCAGCGCCCAAGTTGGCTCTGATAAACGATTTAGTCGATCCTGTTCAGTTGGCGCGACAGTCCGCAACAATATCTGACTCCACGAAGCTTAAGCAACATCAGAGCATTCATGATGCGCATATTCCGATTCTCTCATTGCTTCACAGAGATAAGTCAAAGTTCTGTTTGTGCGAAGACTTTTTAAGAGCAAAATACTCTTGGCGTCTTTTTCGGTCTTGTCTTCAGGTCGGAGGGTCGCTTTCGGCTCGGGCGGGGAGGTGAAATCGAAAAACCAGCTGATCTCGACTTCATAGGCCTGCGCGGCGTGGCTCAATACTGTCGCGCTCGCGCGTTTATGGCCCGCCTCAATTTGCTTCAGGTGAAAAACTTCAATGCCCAGTTTCGAGGCCGCGGCCATGGTCGATAAGCCGACAGCAGCCCGACCGGACCGGAGCTTTCGTCCAATGTGCTCATCAAGAGTCATACGCTTCATCCCCTGAAACAAACGATCCGCGATCGCGTGTAAACTAATTTACACTTTGTGTTAATGAATCGTAAACGGAGCGGCAATCTCCGGATCAAGAAATGGTGAGGCGATCCGGTCTACTTGGCCTGCAGGCAGTCCAGAACGGCTTGTTCCGAATAAGAATACTCAAAGAATCCCGAACCTGTTGGCGCCACCCACACGCCGACTCGCTCGGCTTCGGTCTCCGCGAAACAATACATCGGGTTGGGGGTGTAATTGTTCAGCGCGACGTTGGCGACAATTGTATCGCCTTTGCAGTCATAGGACTGAACCGTGAAGACGCCATGCCTCATGCCGCGCGCCTCGCGCGGAAATCCATAGACCGCGCTTAATGCAGCGCGGCAGTCTTTTGCATTTAGGACGTCGGAAAACGGGGTGGCTTGCACCTGTCCAACACTGGCGAAGCGAATTGCGCTGTCGCCAATCTCGGCGCCGGTACTGCAGCCACTCATGACGGTGAAACCAAGCGCCAATGAAAGCGCAGACAGGCCGCGAATAGGCAGATGTTTTGACACGCGTTCTCCTCACCAGCAGAGCAATCCAGGGGTCCAGACTGCGCGCTCAGATGTTTCGCGGGATCGCATTAATAAAAAACTACCCAGAGTAGCAGGAACCCGTGGCGATTCTTCGAGCGCGTAAGGGGGAATCGCGCGACAGATCCGATCATGACCGTGCCATTCCCGCATATCTCGACGCCTGCTGGTGAGACAGGCGACCAGACGCGCGAGGTCCGTTTCGATTTCGAGGCCCGGTTGAAAGCAGATGAGGAACTGCTCTGGACCGGTCGCGGGAGCGGTCGCAACACCAATCGTAAGATCATTTTGCCAATGATTGGCGTCGCCTTCCTGGGCGCTTTTCTGGTGCTTGGGTTTCCGCTGAGCGGATTTCAGACAGACATGGCTTGGGTGGCGCTTTGGGGCCTCGTCATCACCGCGATTGTGCTGTGGTTCTTCCGGGCCCGGATGCTCGGCCCCGAAACGGAGGAATATGCCATCTCAACAAAACGCATATTCATCGTTTCCGGCCCGATCGGCCGAGTGTGCCGGACCTATGCCCCGAGCCCGAAAAAACGCGCGCGCGGCGCCGGAATTCGCTTCTACGCGGTCAAACATATCGCAAAGCGTCGATCGATTCAGTTTTTGCCGGCCCGCGCGAATGCCGCACCGCAGGGCTATCCGCCCATCTTCGTTGGCATAGAGAATTCTCTAGAAGTGGCCGAATTGGCGGCAGAGACCTTTCAAATCAAACTGATCAAGCGCTGAACGAACCGTCAAAAAACCTGAAATTTCAACTTTATGTTGAGTAAATCAGAGAATGCTGATTCGATCTAATTGAGGCGAATCATGCGTAGCGACTATGATCTCATCGTTATCGGGAGCGGCCCGGCAGGGCGGCGCGCCGCCATTCAGGCCGCAAAACTGGATAAGCATGTGCTTGTCATTGAGAAATCGCGACGGGTTGGCGGCGTTTCGGTGCACACAGGAACCATTCCAAGCAAGACCTTGCGGGAAACGGTTCTCAATCTTTCAGGTTGGCGCGAACGAGGGTTTTACGGCCGCACCTATAAAGTGAAATCCGACATTACTGCCGACGATCTGCGCCACCGCCTGGGCAAGACGCTGGACCATGAAGTGGATGTGCTGGAGCACCAGTTCACACGCAACAATGTCACAATGATCAACGGGCATGCGCGATTTCTCAGCCGCCAGGAGATCGAAGTGACACTGCCGGATGGGCGCATCCGCCAGTTTAAGTTTGAGCGCGCGCTGATCAGCGTCGGCACCAAGCCCTACCGGCCGGACAATATCCCATTCAATGGCACAACCGTGCTGGACAGTGACGAGATCCTGAGCGTGCAGCAACTGCCTCGGTCGCTTACCGTGATTGGCGCCGGCGTTATCGGGATCGAATATGCGACCATATTCAGCGCCCTAGATATCTCGGTCACGGTGATTGAGCCGCGCACCAGCATATTGAGCTTTATCGATGATGAGCTGATCGATGAATTCACTTATGAATTGAGAGATCGCGGCATCAAACTGTTCATGGGCTGCAAAGTGCAAAATGTGCATGCGTGCGATGGTTATTGCCTGGTCGATCTCAGTGATGGCCGCAAAGTTAAATCTGACGCCGTGCTCTATGCGGCGGGGCGCCTCGGCGCTTCGGACGATATTGGTCTCGATAAGATCGGTTTGAATGCAGATTCCCGGGGCCGTCTCAAAGTTGATCCGGTGACCTTCGAAACGGAGGTCCCAAACGTGTATGCGGCGGGCGATATTATTGGCTTTCCGAGCCTCGCCTCCACATCCATGTCGCAAGGTCGGATCGCTGTGTGTCATGCGTTCAGCGTGCCCAATCCGGCCCAACCGGAGCATTTTCCGTACGGAATCTACGCGGTGCCCGAGATTTCCACGGTTGGCCTGTCAGAGCGCGAGCTAAAAGAACAGGGCATTCCCTATGAATGCGGCATTGCTCGGTTTCGCGAAACCTCGCGCGGCCACATAATGGGCTTGCAGCGCGGCATGCTGAAAATGCTTTTCCATATCGAGACCCGCAAACTGCTCGGAGTGCACATTGTCGGCGAAGGCGCCACAGAGCTCATCCATATCGGCCAGGCGGTGCTCGTTCTGGGCGGCGAGCTGTCTTATTTCATCGACAATGTGTTCAACTATCCAACCCTGGCTGAAGCCTACAAAATCGCCGCGCTGGATGCCTGGAATCGCTTGTCGCTGCATGACTTGCAACAGGATACAGAAGACACCCCGGATCTTTCCGTGGTGAATGGCTGAGCGCAAGCATCGCCGTGAATTGAGGACAGAAAATGGATCGTAACAGTCTGACAATCTTCGCCGTTCTGGTTTTATCGGTCTCAAACATGTTCGTTGGCATATCGACGCAAAACAAGTTTCTGATTGTGGCCAGCGCCGGGATCTCGGCCGCGCTGGCTCTGCTTTACATTGCCAGAGAGCTGATCGCCGCGCGCCGCGGAGAAGAGCCGCCTGCCGTGAAAGATCCGGTTCGACCACAGGCCGCCCTTGCGCGCACGCGCTTTCCGCTTTGGGTCTTCGTGGTGGTTTTGTTCATCATCTTGCCGGCCCTGATCTGGTTTCTTCAGATCGCGGCGGCATAACAAAGTTCCGCCCCTCGAGCGTTCGGCGATCGTCCGGCCTGGAAAAAGCGCCGCTTGTGTATAGACTATTACGTATTGCGAAGAACCAGGAATAGTGCCTTAATCGGGATCCTGATTGTTTCAGGATAGTGGTGACTGCTGAAGGGGGATGTTTCAGCAAGGTTATGGGCAAACCAAAACTCTCCGTCGACGATTTAGTCTATGTCGCTGATATGCTGCGCGCAGTTGCGTGGGTAAAAGGCGAGCTCGCCCCCGCATCCCCGGAAGCTCTGTATGAATTGGAAGAGTGTTTGGGCGCCGCAGAATCTGCGCTGCGTCGGGTCGCCGCTGAAATGACCATGGCCGCGCCGGTGGGCTCAAAGTCAAACTGACCGGCGACGTTCCCGCTGATTCGAATCAAATACCTCCTGCCCTGGAAGTCCGTTGAAGAACCAGCTCAGTGGCAGGTCGAGGGATCGAGAGATGCGCGCCAGCGCGAATGAGGCGACCCGAAGCCGCCCTTCTTCCATCCCAGCAACGACCGCAGGATCAGCGTCAATGATTTGCGCAATATCAGCTTGTTGGAGGCCGCGTTTTTCGCGCGCTTCCAAGATTCTTTGCCCTAGATGCCGATCGATTTCAGATGTCGACAAGGCTTCCCCCGTTTGTCGTTGTTTTCCGCGACACGCTAAGTCTTACCGATATATCATAACGTGCAAGCATAATATTCAGTAAGGCCCCGCCCCTGTCATCTCACACCGCTTCACGGTGCAGTGACCAGATCGTGAGATTATCTACTTTAGATTGAATTTACCATTGCCGACATACAGTTCACGCAGAGGCTCTGTCATGTCCAAGACGCAAGACAATTCGATGGATGTTCAGATCGGCCAGCGCATTCGCCGGGCCCGCATCGATGCCTCGATCACGCAGCATGAATTGGGTCAAATCCTGGGGCGCTCCAGTCAACAGATCCACAAATATGAACAGGGCACGAACCGCGTCTCCGCCGGCACCCTATTCACCATTGCGCAAGCGCTGGAACGGTCTGTCGATTGGTTTTTCCTCGATGCCGCCATGGATCACCCCGCAACCGCAGATGATTGGCTGCATTAGCGCCGCTAGAGCTCTTCAAACGCCACCATCATGCTCGGCTCGATCCGGGGCTTGAATCCCGCATCCCGCAGAACCCTGCACAGCTGGTCGAGTTGCGTTTGGCTCGTCGCCCCAACAAGGTCGATGGTTCTGGAGGGGCTTCTGACGATGAACTCGATCAATCCGCTCGGCAATTGCCCGTCCAGACTGGACGCTTTGAAGACCGGATCATAACGCCCGATTGGCACTTGCAGCCGGGTCGCGGCGCCGGAATGGGCCTCATGCACGTGCGCAATCGGCAATTGCAAAAACCGGGCACGCCGGATCAGCTCGATAATTTTCAAGGAGACCGAGGCCAATCGACCGTCGCCTGAACCAGACGCCCGGCCATTGATCACCAATAAGCTCATTTACGCCGCCGCGATCTGAACGTCGTCGCCGCCTCGATCTCGCGAGGCATCCAGAACGCCGGGAACATCCCAATCGCCTTCGGGGCGAATGACTTCATAAGGGTCAGACGTGATCCGAATGGCTTGCGGGTGGGGCGAGATTGAAATCACCATTTCCTTGTACTCGAAATCCGAGAAGTAAAAGCTCGGCCGGTCCTTGAGCAGCTCGCAATTCAGGGTCTTGGACCAGAGCGGCCAGAGGCGCGCCTGAATCTGTGCGGTCATCCGGCGAAAGCCTTTCCGCGCCGCGATTTCGCAGGCGGCCGCGAGCATGACTTTCACAACACCGCTGCTGCGATGCGCTTTCAAGACACTGACCCGTTCGATCTTCCCGAACCCGGCAAACCAACGCAGGCGCAGCGTCGCAATCGGCTGCCCCTGATAATGTGCGAGCAAATGCGTGGCGCACATATCATTGCCATCATATTCTTCATCATAGGGGCAATCCTGCTCGCCCATATAGGTGAGCGTGCGGACGGCAACGACCTTCTGGTAAGAATCGAAAGACCGAACGAGTTCAATCTCGAACATATCGATCAAGTCTTGCGGCAAAGGTTTGGCCAGCCCGGATTGGCCTATGTCGGTGATCTTCAGCATCAGGCCGCACTCCGCTTCGGGCGGCGCACCGGCGGCTGCATCCACAATTTGTCCGCGCCAAAGCCCGCCGGCGCAAAGCCCAGACTAATCATGGACCGCACGCCGTCTTCGGTGGCGCCGCGCGCAAAGGCGGGCACCTGGCCATAGCCCTCAACCCTCATCGTGACTGTCGCCATCATGACATTCTTGCGCGCTTGATGATTGGCGCCGGCATAGGCCCCGACATAGACCCCGGCGCAGGTTTCACCGAGCGCCGCCAAATGCGACTTTTCCGGACCGCTCGGGTCGAACTCGCCGGTTTGAATGGCTTTCAATCCGGATGGGGAGACCGGAACAATGATGAAAATGCCGTCGATTGGATCTCCGCAGACCCAGGACGTGGTCCCTGTGACACTGTGGATCCAGGCAATCGTTTCGGCGGTTGTCAGGCTTGAGCCGAGCAATTCTTCGGCGAGCGCCATCATTTCCGTGTGCTCTGAAGCTTTTGCCAAGCGCCAACCAAAGGCACCCATGCCCTTAATGATGGCATCTCGATCTAAAATGAATGGATAAGTTTCAAGGTCTTCGACAAGTTCAGTCATGGCGCGTATCTCCTTCTGTTCTTTGAGATGACACAATTCATCGAAGGCCGATGCAGACAGAATCGAATTAGGGTAGTACAGAAATGTAATAGGGTGATGGTTAGTAAACGGGCGGCGAAGAAATGTTTGAGAACCTCGACTGGGACAAGTTGAAAGTCTTCAGTGTCGTTGCCGAGCTCGGCAGCATGAACGCCGCCGCCGCGCGCCTGAAAGAAACCGCCCCCACTGTGTCGCGCAAGATTGATGAGTTGGAACGCACACTCAACGCGCGCTTATTGCATCGCTCGCCGCGCGGGGTCACCCTGACCGAGGCCGGCATGAAGGCGCTGCGCTATGCTGAAATCATGTCGGATGCTGCCGATGGGCTGCGCAGCGACGTACTGGATCACGACCTGCCCGCAGAAGGTCCGGTCACGCTGTGTACAGGCGATGGTTTGGCCGCGCATTGGATCGCGCCGCATTTGCCGGACTTCCACTTGCAGAATCCGAAGATTGAACTGCGCTTGGTAACGACTGATGAACCCGACGCGGATCTGCTCAATGAGCGCTCGGAGATTGCCATTCAATTCAGCGAACCCGTGCGTCAGGAAATCGTCTCCAAACGCCTCGGCATCTTACATTATGCGTTCTTCGCCGCGCCTGACTATCTCGAGACGTTCGGGCATCCGGCAAGCCTGTTTGATCTCCACAATCACCGGATCATTATTCATTCTGGCTATGTGAATCAGATGGAGCGCTGGGCCCCCAAGACGAAACAGCTTCGGGATCTGATTGACTTCGCCCTGGTCACGAATTCTGGGTCAGTGATGATCGAAGTTTGCGCCAATGGCGGCGGCATCGCGCTTCTGCCGACCTATGTGCACAGCCTCGGCAAGAATATGATTCCGCTGACCTTGCCGGAAATCGCACCGATTCGATTCTGGCTCACCTATACGGAACGCACGCGTCGACTGGCCCGCGCACAAATTGTGATCGATTGGCTTCGCGGCCTGTTCAACCAGAAATTCTCTCCTTGGTTTAGACCAAACTTTATTCACCCGGCCAGCACAGATCTGAATGAAATCAACAGCGGCGCGCCGGTCGAGTCTGTCACCATGTCTCAAAATGCGTGATTTGGGTGCCTAAAAACAAATAAACCTGTATTGCAGAAATTATATAAGCTAGTGGCTTGCTTTAACGCTTGGGTTTCGTGTCCAAACGCAGATGCAAAGGGAATTTGGTAGGATTTCGGAGAATGTCGGGTAAGAAGAATTTACCTGAGATGCCGCCAGAATGGCGCGACAAGACACCGTTAGGTGAAGCCTTACGTGCGCGCTATCGGGAAGTATTAAATGAACCTGTTCCAGAAAAACTGAAACAGTTGATCGAAGCGCTGAAAGAAAAAGAGCGCCAAGAAACAGCGGGCGACGCGCCCAAAGACGAGTCGGATGAAGACTCCTAGACCTATGCTTGCTGGCTAAATCTGCCGATTTCGCCAAAATCTCTCAAAAAAAGATCATCCAGCCGGGAACAATCCGCGCGCGGGTCGCATAATCATCTGTGTAACCGACAGAATGAGGCCATGCGGCCCCGCAAAGGAGATTGCAATGAGAAATGACGGTCTGATTGAACGTGAAATGCCACAATGGACCACGTCACAGCGACGCCATGCTCAATTTTCCAAATCGATTGAAACCGAAGAGCTCGCGGATGCAGAACTCGACACCCAGGTCGACATTCTCAAGGCGATGACCGCGAAAGCCGCGGAAAGCCCGCTCGACATGTTGCTCAAGCTCAAGCTGTGGGAAAGCTTCGTTTCACCGAATGGTGAGATTGATGCGTCCGACATTGAAGGCCAGCTCATCCTGTCGGTGATCAAAGACCTGGAAAGCTTCCTCGAAACCGGCGGCGGTTCAATGGCAAACTACGCGCAGGCCTCATAGGACGCCCACGCGAGCCATGCCCAACCCATGGGGCGGCGCGTTTAGCGCGCGCCCGCCAGTCGCAGGACCTCGCGGACCGGGCCTAAATTGGTGCTTTGACGCAGATCGAGCAGCAGGTTCATACAATCGCTGAATTCCGCTGTGTCGGTCGCTTCCGTCTCGCCAATCCGATTGACGACATCTTCATCGAAGAACCAGCTGATCGGCAATTTCAACACTTGAGCAATTTCGTACAGGGTACCAGCCGAGACGCGATTCACGCCCTTCTCATACTTCTGCACTTGCTGAAATGTCAGACCAATCAGGTTGCCTAATTGCTCTTGCGTCAGCTTCGCATCGCGACGCGCCTGACGAATTCGACGACCAACTTGATGATCCACGTGTGACGGGGTCTTGGCACTCATTCTCAAATCTCCATATGCGTGCGGCGCTTTATAATTGAATTTGCCGCTATTCGCGTCGCGATAGTATATTGAGGATGGTGAAGAGAAGGTAAACTTGTTTACACGCTTCAGTTTTCACGCAAAATCGACTGAGAACACATTGTTTCTTTGAGAGATTTTTGAATCTCAGCGGCTTGAGCCTCCAGCCGTTTTACCTGTTCCGCCAGCGCATCGCTGCGTGCCTGTAAATAGCGCGTATAGCCGTTTTGCAGGCTGATTCGTGCAAATCCGTCCTCGGCCGCATCCAGTTTTGCGCGTTCTTGTTGCAGCTCTTTTTGTTTTGCTTCGATCAGCCGGATCTCAGCCATCACCGCCCCCAGACGTCGCACCTGATTCTGGTGTTTGAGATCCAGCAGGTGCGGGACGATTTCATTCGGATCAATCATTTCGCCGCTCCATATGCTGGCGCACCCGGTCGACATATTGGATGGCGGCCGCGACCGCGGCGAAATGCTCTTGCTTAATCTCTTCGTCGATCTCGACCAGACGATACATTGACCGCGTCGTCGGCGGGTCGCGATAGATGGGCACGCCATTGGCTTGTGCGACTTCGCGGATTTTCGCCGCCAGGTGATCCACGCCCTTGGCCACACAGATCGGCGCTTGATCACTTTCAGGATCCCATTTCAGCGCCACCGCATAGTGTTCTGGATTGACCATGACCACAGTCGCGCTCTCAACATTTTTGAGCATGTCGCTTCTTGTGATCTGCGTGCCCCGTTCGCGGCGCTGTTGCTTCAGTTGTGGGTCACCTTCATTTTGCTTCATCTCCTTTTTCATATCCTCACGCGTCATGCGCAGGCGCTGACCGTGCAGATAATGTTGCAGAGGAAGATCCATCAGCGCCAACGCCACCTGGAAGACAAAGAAATAGAAGATCAGTTTTAGGATCTGGTTGAGCGTGAATTCACCTAAGCCTTCGCGACCGAGCGCGCTGGCGCCATAATATTCGGTTGCAAAATAGAGCAGGAAATAGGCCGCGATCAGCCCGGCAAAGATCATCTTTGCTGCATCTTTGAGGAAGTCCAGCAATCCCTTGGCGCCATATTTGTTTTTGATGTTCTCGACCGGCGAGAGCTTTTTGACGTCGGGTTTGATCTTCTTGGTTGAGAAGGCAATGCCGCGTTGGAGGATCAGCACCAGGATCACACAAGCAGCCAGTACGGCGAAGATGGGCGCCAGCGCCAGCATAATATCGGCCAGCGTTTTGCGGGTCTGCACACCATGATCTGTGAAGATGTCAGTCGCATACTCTTCGGCATAATAGAACAAGCCGGTGAAATCGTTCGATAGTCGCCCAGAGGTGAATGAGACAAAGACCAGCGCCGAGATGCCGATACCGATGAGGAGGCCAAGCGTATTGGCCTCTTTCGACATTGGAACATCGCCATCCTCTCGCGCCTGTCGCAGACGCTCATCGGAGGCTTCAAACTCCTTTTCGCCGGACTGTTCTTCCTGTTCAGCCATGACGTCCTATAACCACAAGATCAGCTGCATGATGCGTTCCTGCCAGACCATCAGCATCGCCCCGATGGACACCGCCAAGAGAAACAGCCCGGCCCCGACTAGGAAAGGCGCACCGACAAAGGCCACCATCATTTGCGGCATGGCTTTGTTGATGAAGCCGAGACAGATATTGTACAAAAGGTTCATCGCCACGAACGGCCAGGACAGCATGATGGCGAAGGCGAAGGCGGCATAAATACTGTCAAACAAATAGGCTTGGCCGGTCCAGGAGACCGAGCCTATCGGCACGGTTTCATACAAGCCAATCCAGCTGGTGATCACCTGGACATGGAAATCCATTGAGAACAGCAAGGCCGCTCCGGCCATGGTCAGCAGGTTGGCCGTCGCCGTTTGCGCCTCATCGTCGAGCGCGACGCCGAGAAATTGCGACAGGCCGATCGACTGCGCGATCACGGAGCCGGCAATGCTCAGCACCCAGATAATCACCCGCAGGCCGATGCCTAAAAACAGGCTGAGCAGGATTTCGGTGAACAGAACCAGCGCGAAGTCTGCCATCCGTGTGGGCAGCTCATAATCGGTAATCCCAAGCCCCGAAATCGCCGCCGACAAGGCGATCAGTACCATGACCCGGACCTGGCCGGGGATCACCCGTTCGCCGATGCCCGGGATCAAAATGATCACGAAAGACAAGCGCGCGACGGTGAGCATGAACTGCCCGACCCAGGTCGCAAGATCGGGCCCGAGCAGATCGAAGACCGGGATCATACGATGCCTACAATTTGAGGTTTTGTCCCGGACTTGATTTCCTCATAAGCGAGGACGGCGTTGCGAATGCCCTTGCTGGCGAGCACGGTCTGCAGGAAGCGGCGACGCTTGGAGGAGGTGGCAATTGAGGCCACGACCCCGCGCGAGGCCGTTTCGTTCAGTTTTTCCTGAATGCCATTGAGCAACTCGCTGAACAATTCTGGCGGCAAGGCGATATCGGTCGCGCCGGCTTCTGACTTGATTTCATGCTCGGCAAATTTCTGTTCCCAGCTGGTCGAGAGTTGCACCAGCGGCAACCGGCCATCGCCATCCTGCAATTTGTTCAGGATCTGGAAGGACAGGCGCTGACGCACCAGCTCGATAATGTGCTGCACCGCCGCACCTTGCGACTTCGCCTCGCCCACGGTTTCCAGAATGAGGAAGATATTGCGGATCGAGACCCGCTCTTCCAGCAAGGCGCGAAGGACGGATAGGAGCAGCTCCGGCGCCACCTTGGTCGGGATATATTCGTCAAGCAGGCGCTTATTGCTGGCGGCGCGGTCTTCATCGCTGACATTGGTCAATGCATCGAGCGTGTTCAGCATCACCATGCGGGTAAAGATCAGAGAGAAATTGGCTTGAATGAGTTCCAGCATATGCGTGGCCAGAACCTCAATCGGCTCAATCACCGGCACCCCGCCGGCCACCAATTCCTGTTTCTTGGTGGTCGGCAACCAGCGCGCCGACGCCTTATAGACCGGCTCCTGGACTTTCTCGCCCTGAAGGTGCGGCAACTGATCATCTTCCATCAGCGCCAGCACAGAGCCCGGACGCAACAGACCGGAATCCACCGGCACACCCTGAATCTTCAAGCGATAGATGTTTCGCTCCAGCGTCGGATTATCGGTCATCCGGATGGAGGGCAGGACAAATCCATATTCTTCCGCAATGTAACGGCGGATCTTCTCTATTCGCGCTTCAATGCCGCTATCGCCCTGGAGGACGGTGGCGACCAGATCCGGGGCGACTTCCAGATGGATCTCATCCGAATGAATTGAGTCGCCGATCTGATCCGCTTTCTTGGTCTCTTCGATTTCTTCGGCGGTGCCGCCGTCTTCAATCTCTTGTTGCTGCTTGCGCAGGAAGTAAGCCGTCACACCGAAGCCAATCGCGGCCAGCATGAAGGGCAAGAAAGGCAGACCCGGCATGACGGCGAAAACGGTCAACAGACCCGCGACAATCATCAAGGCGGTGGCATTGCCGCCCAACTGTTTGCTGAGCGCCTCGTCAATCGCCCCGTCATCGCGCCCTTTCGACAAGAGCAAAGCGGCCGAGACGGAAACGATGACCGCTGGAATTTGTGAGACCAGGCCGTCGCCGACGGTTAGAATTGAATAATTTGCGGCCGCTTCACCGAAAGACAGGCCGTGGACACCGACCCCGAAGCCGATCCCGGCAATCAGATTGAGCGCGGTGATCAACAAGCCCGCAATCGCGTCGCCTTTGACGAACTTGGACGCACCATCGAGGGAGCCGAGAAAGCTGGCTTCCTCTTGTTCTTTCTGGCGCCGCTGACGCGCTTCTTCATGACTGATCGCGCCAACCGCAAGATCAGAGTCAATGGCGAGCTGCTTGCCCGGCATCGCGTCCAAGGCGAAGCGCGCGCCGACCTCGGCCATTCGGCCCGCGCCTTTGGTGATGACCATGAAGTTCACAATGATCAGCACGCCGAACACGACCAGGCCGACAAATAGATTGCCGCCCATGATAAACATGGCGAAGCCTTCAATCACACCGCCCGCTGCGCTCGTCCCCGTATGACCTTCAGAGATGATCAGTTTGGTCGATGAAACGTTGAGCGCCAGCCGCAGGATCAGTGAGGCGAGCAGCACGCTCGGGAAGGATGAGAAATCCAGCGGCTTCTCGATAAAGATCGAGGTCGTGAAAATCAGGATGGCAAAGGCAAATGATGCCGTCAGCCCCAGGTCCAGCACCCAGGCCGGGACCGGCAGCACCATGACCAGAATGACCAGCATCAGTCCAATCGCGAGCAAGGCGGTCGGTTTGGACAGATCAAGCAGTTTCATGTCGAATTTCCGCGCCCTAACCCAAGATCAAAGGAATGATCGTATTGTTGAACAGATCCAGACAGACCCGGGTCATGTATCCAATGCTCAAAAAGAACACGACGACCACAGCGACGATCTTGGGGACGAAGGTCAGTGTCATCTCCTGGACAGAGGTCAGCGCCTGAATGAGGCCAATGGCAAAGCCCAGCACCAAAGTGACTCCCAAAATTGGGAGCCCCATCAAAACACCGGTCCAGAGAGAAGCCCTGAGGACTTCGAAAATTTCAGATTCGCCCATTATCCCGGTTCTCCGTGATTAGACTGGCATGCGTAGAAGTTCCTGATAGGCCTCCACGACTTTGTCGCGGACCGTTACGGCCGTTTCGAGCACCATTTCTGCATTCGCCAGCGCTTCGACCATGGCGTGTGGGTCAGCGCCGGAGACGGCGGTCTCGACCGCAGCCTGTTCGGCTTGCTGGACGGCGGTTTTGAAGTCAGAGACTCCCTTAGCGACAGGATTTTCATCCTGCGCCGGCTTGGCCGCGCCGCTGGTCGGCGTCTGGATCTTCGCCGGGTTGATTGAAGCGTAGGCGCCAAATCCGAAATTGGTCACTTAACCCTCCTTATCGCCGCAGCACGTCGAGCAATGAATTGTACATTGTCCGCGCCTGTTGGAATGAATTGAGATTGGCTTCATAGGACCGGCTGGCTTCCCGCAGGTCTGCCATTTCTGTGACCAGGGACACATTGGACAGCGTCACATACCCTTCCGGATCCGCCATGGGATGCTCGGGATTGAACTCCGTTGCACCGGGCGTCTGATCCAAGACAGTACGCAAGGCCGCGAAGGAAACGCCACTTCCGCGCGGCGGCTCGCTGACCAGGATTTTTCGCTGATAGCCAGGCGTGTCCGCGTTCGAGACATTTTCAGCCCCAACTGTAATCCGCTGCGATTGCGTGCGCATCCCGGCGACGGCTTGCTGCATGGAAAAATCAAATGGATTCATCACTTAAGCCCCTAGATTCGTCGCCCAAGCGCCAGCTTCATCAAGTCGATCGACTTGGTGTAGACGTTCAGCGCCATAGTATGTTTGCCAACCGCTTCGGCCGATTTGAACACTTCTTCTTCAATGCTCACCGTATTGCCGTTTGGTGCCGCTGCGCCGGTGGTCAGGCGCTGTTCAAAGCCTTGCGAGAGGTCCATGGTTCCAGGCTGTTGGCTGGTTCGCGCCATGAACTCGGCGAACGACTCAACTTCGACCGCCTTGTAGCCCGGTTCATTCGCGCGGGCGAGATTCTCGGCGCTGGTTTTCTGCGCTTCGGACGCATGTCGCGCCATGGCACTATAGACCTGGAAGAGCGACATGTCGGAAAGCATCGAGAAATCCCTATAAGTTAACGATTCCGCAAAATTTGCGACTATAAGTTGAAGAAAGGATTAACAGATACCCTGGGTTTAATTAACTTTTGAGCGCGCACGGCCAGCTTGCATCACCCGGACGTTTATGGGGTTCGGTGACCGAGATTCTCCCGGGGATGATCTCGCTTGCCGGCATTACGCATGCGGCCGGTATCGGCGACAGTGTGATCATCGAAAAACCCGACCAGCATTTGATCGGTGAGATCATGACGGTCACGGGCGAAGGCGCCAAAGTGCTGATGTACAGCGCCACCGACGCCTTGCGAATCGGCGACCGCGCTTTTGTTTCTCATCAGGACCGGGTCGAAGTGGGTGACCATTGGCTTGGGGCTTTGGTGGATTATCGCGGCCAGGTCCTGACCCGCCGCCTGCCAGACATCCCGTCGCCCTTTGCGGTGACGGTTCCGCTTCAACGCAATCCTGTATCGCCAGCCGACCGCAAGCCGCTCGGCCCGCGCCTGTCGACGCAGTTGAATGTGACAGACACGTTGCTGCCCATCTGCCGCGGCCAGAGGATTGGCTTGTTTGCCGGCTCTGGGGTTGGCAAGTCGACGCTGCTTGGGCGCTTGGCGGGCGGGATGAGTGCGGACCGCGTTGTCATTGCCTTGATCGGGGAACGCAGCCGCGAAGTGCAAGAGTTTATCGATGGCGTTCTGCCGCCGGAAATTCTGCCCAAGACCACAATTGTCGCGGCCACAGCGAGCGAACCGCCGGGCGCCAAGAAGCGGGCCGCCTACTGCGCGATGGCCGCCGCCGAATATTATCGCGATCAAGGGCATTCTGTGCTGCTGCTTTTCGACTCTCTGACAAGGTTCGCTGAAGCGCATCGTGAAACCGCGCTCATGGCGGGCGAAACCCCGGCCCTGAACGCGTTTCCGCCGTCCACTGTACGGGTCGTTTCAGAGCTTGCCGAACGCACCGGCCCAGGCGCCAAGACGAGCGGCGACATTACCGCGATCTTCTCTGTTCTGGTCGCCGGATCGGACTTTGAAGAGCCAGTCGCTGATATGGTTCGCGGGATCCTGGATGGCCATATTGTACTGTCGCGCAAAATTGCCGAACGGGGTCATTATCCCGCGATTGATGTGCTTCGCAGCGTGTCGCGGGCCTTGCCCAAAGCCGCAACCGACGAGCAAAATCGCATGCTGCAAGTGTTTCGTCAGTTGATGACCACCTATGAAGAAATCGCCCCGATGGTGCGCGCCGGCCTGTTTGAGTTCGGCACCGACCCGCAGGCCGACCTCGCCCATGCACTGCATAAGAGTCTCGACCAGTTCCTGACCGAACCGAGCAATGGGATCGAGGTTGCGTTCGAGTATCTGAACGGCTTGCTCAGCCCGGCACTGGACGCTCAATTGTCGGGGACGGCACCAGCCGATCTAAAGACCGCTTAGGAACAGATTTTGACTGGCGATCGAGCCAAAGCCTGCTGCATTACCCAGCAGAACAAGCGCTGTCGCGGCTGGCCCTGTGGCGGCGAGATTGGTGTTCAATCCATCTAGCGCCATGTAGCGCGATACCATGCGATTGACGACTTCAGGATCCTTCAGATCCTGCACCGATGACAGATTGAACTGACTTTTCAGTTTCTCGTCCAGGATTCGGGCCTGTTGATCGAGATCCAATTGCTGCATCTCGGCTGGCAAGCCGAGCGCGCTCTCGAGCACGGTGCGGACAGGCACGCTGCCGAGAAGGCGGTAGAGAATCGTCTGATCGGTCGAACCATCCGTGACCAGATCAGTGATTTCGTCCTGATAATTCAGGCTCAGCCGCATCGCATTGTCTTGCTCGCCGACCGCCAATTCGAACGACTCCGCCGCATAGCGCGCGGTGACGCGTTCCAGGTCGGGCAGCGTCAAGAGGATCTTGCCATCGATCGGCCGTAGCTCCTCAGCAAAACGCGTATATTGCGGGTTGTTGAGGCGCGCCAGGAATGTGCTTTCTGGATCCTGAACCTCTTCGAGAATGGTGCGGACATAGCCGGTTTTCCACTCTTCCCCCGCCAGCCCGAACGCCGTCATCGAGATGCGGCGCAAGCGCGGATCGCTGAGAAAGTCCTCCACCGCCATAGGCTCTGCGAACTTCTCGGTGAAATAGTCGATATCGTTCTTGATCTGCGGCGAGTTGGAATAGGTTTGCAGCTGCGAGTCATACGTTGTCTGGAGGAAATTCCATCCTCCGAAGCCTGACAAAGGAATGACCGGCTGGAAAACCATTCTAGGCCGCCAATGCGCCTGAGTTTTCTTGGCCCAGGAGCTGAGCTTCAAGCTCGATCACCTGCTTGAGATAGCACAGCGCGGAATAATAATTCCCGCGACGCAGCATTTCACAAAGGGTCGGGATCAGATCAGGCTTGATATGAGCGAAAACGCCTTTCAGATCATCGCAGGCCCGATACAGAGCGGGTAATGTATCTTCTTCTTCCAGATCCTTGGTGATCAGAAGCTGGATCGCATAATAAACCTGTTTGACAGGCGTATCGACCTCTTCCGGCTTGAGCGCATCGCGGCAACGAAGCACCATGACATCTGGCCCCGGCACACGAATGCGACCGGGACGGTCGCCATTCTCAAGCATTGTGCCATTAATTATGAAGCGCTCTCCTGGCGCGAGTTTTAACATTAATCCGGACATTCCTAGTCCCCTCTGAGTCTACTCTAGCTCTAATATTTATCTTTTGAGACCACCCATGATGGACTCGTTTATTTCGATTAAGTCGGCGATCTCGCCGTCGCCGCCGAGGATTTGCATGCTGGCGCGTCGGACGAAAATCGACAATTCCAGGAGCGACTTACGCGTCGCTTCATTCAACTGATTGTCGGGGTGGAGCAGGTCTGCGGCGAGGAGTGTCCACAGTTCGAGGTTACGATTAACAGCGTCTGCCCAAGTCGAAGGATCGGTCTTTTCCAGATCTTTCGCAGCGATCAGTCCATCGGTGATTTGTTGAAACAACGCATGTTCGAGGGACTTATTATCAGCGGTTCGGTTACGAACTTCGCCATACGCTTTGTGAGCCAGTGCCTGCAATCAATCCTCCCAGGGTCTTAAAAAAGAGCCTGAAGCGCCCAAGAGAGCGCTTCAGGCCATTGGTATTATCGGAACAGTGACAGCAGAGACTGTGGCGCCTGGTTCGCGATAGACAGCGCCTGAGTACCAAGCTGCTGCTGAACCTGAAGGGCCTGCAGTTTCGCCGAAGCTGCTTCCATGTCAGTGTCGGTCAGACCACCGATACCGGTTGTCAGTGAGTCAACCATGGTCTGAACAAACTCGCTCTGAGTATCGATCCGCTTCTGAGCAGAACCGAAACCAGCTGCTGCATCAATCGCCGTATCGAGCAGAGTTTCGATAGAGGTCAGAGCCGCCGTCGCACCGGTGTCAGTCGTGACGTCGATGGTTGCCAGGTCACCCAGGCCACCCGCAGAAACGCCAGCCGTACCGCCTGTAGACGAGAAGCCAGTGATGTCGACGTTTGCACCAGAGTTGTTGGTGATCGAAATCGCATTGTCAGTCCGTGTGACAACATAGTCCGTTTGACCCGTTGCAGACAGGAAGTTCGAAATCTGAGTTTCGAGGTTCGCTGCAACAGAGTTGGTGCTGTCATCGGTGCCAGCAACATATTCGAACGTACGAACGCCGATATTGTTGTTCGTGCCAGAGTCGTCGAGTTCGACCCGGTAGCCGTTGCCGTCAGCAACCGCAGCAATGGTGATGACTTGCGTCGCACCGGTTGCAACCGTGTCAGCTGTACCAGCGTTGGTACCGCCATTGTCGATCAGAGACGTGTCCGTCACAGCCGTGCCGCCATAAGTGGCTGCAGTGGATGAGTTAGAGATAGACAGGTCAGTACGAGCGACGTCGATATAAGAGGCTGTCACCGTACCAGCAGAGCTACGGTCGAGAGACGCCAGAACGCTCACATCTTCAGAAGATGCACCATCGATCAGGTTCAGGCCGTTGAACTGGGCTGCGCCAACGATAGAACCAACCTGGTCACGCAGAGCCGCGATGTCGGTTTGGATCTTAGAACGGTCAACGTTTTCTTCCTGAGCAGAAACGATCAGCTCTTTCATGTCCTGAAGAACGTTCGTGATTTGCTCAGAAGCTGAACGGGCAACACCAACAGAAGAGTTACCGAGGTTCAGGGAGTCCTGAATTTGCTTAAAGCTGTCGACGTCCGTAGACATGACCGTTGAGATCGCCCAGATCGCAGCGTTGTCTTTCGCCGAAGCAACTTTTTTACCAGTCGAAATTTCTGACTGAACCATTGCGAGATCTTTGTTGATGCCACGCAGTGTTTCGAGTGCCACCATTGCACTGGTGTTGGTGAGAATACTAGACATTGATTATTTCCTTATTTCATTCGGTCCTAAGTGGGACTTTCTGGTCAATGTCATCCTGACAGCCCTATTCAGGGGAACCACTCTTGGTTGTATTTTCCTGTTTACTATTACAGGGTGTACATTTTCTTAATGCTAAGCTTTGCCTTCAAAGCCGCCGACTGAATTTGAGAATTGGACGCGACTGCCGTACTTATTATAGGAGCCGACCTGCGTATCGGTTTCCATTCGCCCCAATCGCGTCAGGATTCGGCTCAGGCCATGGCGCATGGCTTCTAAGTGTCGACTATGTTCCGTCGCGGTCGCTTGAACTCGTTTGACCCGATCAATCATGGCCGCGGGTTGTTGTGCCAAAGCCCCCGATTCGATGACGGTCGTTAATTGATTGAAATGCTCAAGCTTCACCTTTGCCAGCTCTCCAAGTTCCGGGAGATTGCCGGACACGATCAGCTCGGCCTCCTGCTCAAAGAGTGATTCAATCGATCCTAGGCAGGTTTCCAATTGTTCGGTGGTCATGCTCATGGCTTGGCCTCCCCATCAGATTCAGGCGGCGCCTCGAGCGCTGCTTCCTTATCAAGCAATCCCAATGGATGCTGTTCAGCAATGTCGGCGGCGATCGCCTCTACGAAATATCTGGAGAACATTGACGCCCCTTCCCCGCCTCCGAGCGTGAGCGCTTTTTCAAGGCCTGTATGGGTCAGCAATTCAGCCCAAAGCAGCTGCTCGAAGCGCAGCGTCGTATCTTCTTCTGCCGTGAGTTTTGGCTGCGTCGGCGCGGGCGCCGCACCGGTCGGCAACAGAGTCTGTGTTGGCGTAATGGTCATGGCTCGACCCTCGAATGCTTAATCGTTTTTAAACTTAGAGTTGTTAATTCACTCTTTACGCCCTCTTGTTGTATTGGGGGCCAGTCAGGATGACGCAAAATGATATCGATCTTACCTTCTGAAGGCTTGGCGCCTTCTCAGTCGGCGCCGAAGCAAAACAAAGTTTCAGACAGTCCGGAACAAACGGACGAACGATCCTTTTCGTCGTTCGTCGCAAGCGATTCTGCCGACTCAGCGGCGGATCCGAAAACGGACCCATCGACTGCGGATCAAGCCCAGGCCGCGACGCCAGGCGACACGCTTGAGACCAAGCCAAATCAAGCAGAGCTGGCCTTGAATATCCCGGACAAGATCGATCCGGAGCTGATCGCAGCTGAAGCACAAGACGGTTCAACCCCGAAACCTGATTTGACGGCATCCACATCGCATGAATCGCCGCGAGTCTTGCCTGCAGCGGAGGTTGAAACCGCGCCTGAACAGACTGTGGCCCCGAAGACTACGGCTGGCGATGTCGATATCGCTGCCAAGGTTGAGACCAAGGCACCGACAGACCCTGCAACTGTAAAAAATGTCGCCGCGACCACTGATGCGGAGCTCGCCCCGCGCGCTGACATTGCGCAAACGCAAGAAGCGAAACAAACAACAGTGCGAAACGCAGAAGCCGACACAGCGCCGATCATTCGCCCGACCAGCGACGCCAGTATCGAAGCTAACCTCAAAACTGCGCGCGGTGAAGCTGATCCGGTTCTTCAAGTGCCGTCGGTACAGACCAGCGCCGAAGCTGACGACGCCCCGCTTCAACGTCTGGAAAGCTCCGACGCTGTGGATTTGTCGCGGATTGAGGTGAAAACCGAAATCAAGCCAAGCCAACTCGCCTCGAGCGCTGAGCTGGCCGCCGCTAATGAGAAGTCACTGGCGACCAATATCGTCCGCGATGCCGCGGCGCCCACGGCCACGACCGCGCTTCCCGATACCTTGATCTCCGTCGGACAGACACAGACCGCATCTGCGCCGACGGTCTTGGCCGGCATGACCCCGGTTGCGCCATCCATTCCGATGGCGGCCCCGAGCGAGATTAGCGCGATCATATTGAATGCGCTTCGAAATGGCGTCGAACCTCAGGACCAATTGGTGGTTCAATTGGACCCGCCGGAACTCGGACGTGTTTCCATCGACTTCAAGTTCGACGCCCAAGGGGTTCAGCAGATTACCGTGACCTCGGAAAATCCCGAAGCGCTGAAGCGCTTGCGTGAGCTACATTTCGAATTGACCGAAGCTTTGAAAGAACATGGCTTGTCTGACAGGAATATGTCTTTCCAACAGCAATCAGATGAGCGCTCGCAGCCGAGCTGGCAAATGCCAGAGCTGAACGGATCGGGCGCCATTTTCGGCGCCGTTGAAACCGTGACAGAGGCCCCGGCGCCGCCGCGATCAAATGCGACTTACACGCAGCCAAATCGACTCGATCTGACGCTTTAGGAGTAAGCTATGACCGAAGTGAATCCTGCCGCCACGCCTGGCACGAATAGCACAGCAAACACCGCGTCCAACTCAACCATCAGCACGACGGGCATTGGCGATGAGTTCAATACATTCCTGCAATTGCTGACGGCCCAGGTCAAAAACCAAGACCCGCTGTCTCCGCTTGATTCGACACAGTTCGTTGAACAACTCGCCACCTTCTCATCCCTGGAGCAGCAGGTGCGCACCAATACCAGCCTTGAAGGCATCGCCTCCATGATTGGCGACCTTCACGCGATTATTGCAAATGACTGGCTGGGCGAGGAAGTGGCTGTCGCCTCCAAACATGTCGCCTATGAAGGCGAGCCGGTTGAATTTGAAGTCAATCCGTCCCTCGCGCATGATGAAGCGGTCCTCACGGTGACAGATTCACAAGGCAAGACGGTCTGGCAAGAAACCCTTGATCCGTCTACGGAGCGTCATGCCTGGGATGGCAATGTCGCCGGACAAAACGCCAAGGCCGCCAGCGGCATTTATCAATTCCAGCTTGATCTGTTCAAGAATGGCCAGCCGATTGCCCAGACCGATGCTGAGTTCATCACCAAGGTCACCGCGCTGGGCAATGAAGATGGTAAACTTGTACTGGGTACGGACAGTTACCTGACGGGTGATCTTTCGACCACCCGCAAGGTTGGCTCTGACTAAAGGTTCTGTTTCGCCATATCGACGATCAGAACATTGCGAATGCCGCTATCAATCGAGTCCTGCAGATTCATCAGGATCATTGACCGAATGGTCTCATAATTATTGATATCGGTCGGTTGTTCCAATGTCCGTCCATCATTGCTGAGACCGATCAGCGTGGTCATAATATTATCACGCAGCTTCGGTTCTTCAGAGAACAGTTTCTCTGACGTCGACGTATCGGTCTCCAGACTGATATGCAAGATGACCAGGCTTTTGACCTGCCCTCCGCGCATGATCGGCACAACAAATTCGCGGCTGAATTTGTAATAAGCATTGCTGCCCGTGGTGGCTTTCTTGCCATGCCCATCGTCTTTCTTGGCTTTCTTTTTCTTGTCCGCCTTTTCGTAATCGTCGCCATGATCATCACTGGGATAATCATCTGCGCTCTTCTCAACTTGCGAAGCCGACGCTTCCGACGGTGACTTCAGCACGATCGCCGCAAAGCTGCCGGCGGCAACGAAGATTATGGCGACAAGACTGGTGACGATGAGTTTCATCACGTTTCCTTTCAGAACGGGAGGACAGATTCCAGGACCTTGGGAACAAGGCCGCGTTTCATCCCGGCCATGGTTTCACCCCGGCTCAGGTAAGACAGATTGGCGTCGGCGATTTTCTCGTATGACACCGTATTTGTGCGGGTGATATCCTGCGCCCGAATAACCCCGGACACGGTCAGATATCGGATTTCATTGCTGACCTGCGTTTGCTGATAGCCCGCAATGATCAGGTTGCCATTCGGCTCCACTCCGACCACGCGCGCAGATAGACGAAACGTCACCTGCTCAGCGCGGTTCACTGCGCCATTGCCCGACAAAGCCGAGGCGCGATCATAGTCGATCCCAGGCGACAGCGTGGCCCCGCCCGGAAGCGTGCCATTCGCCCATTGCGGCAGACCGAACAAGGCGCCCAGATTGAAATTCTCATTCGTCGACCGGCTGCGAGACAAGGAGGTCTGCACATTGGCCTGGTCATTCATATCGACGACAACTGTCAGCAAGTCGCCGACATCTTTGGCACGGCGCATGCCCAGCAACGCATTTGGCGCGGTCGTCCACAGCGAGGCAGATTGCACGTCGGTTTGTTCAGATTGAACGTTTTGCGCCCAATCGATCTGCTGCTGCGGCGGCGCGGGCGCCTGTTCGACAAACTCTGTTCCGCCTGATGCACAAGCTGAAACCGTCAGGGCGATGGCGCCCGTGACTGTGAAAAATCCTATTTTACCCATATCCAGCCTCCTGCTTGGACAGTGCCTTCAACCACCTGACGGGATTGAAGGTTCATTACAGGGACGGTTTCATTCGCACCGGCTTCCCCCATGGCGCGGCCGGTCAGAGATATCTCCAGCGGCCCTCTCATATACTTTACTGTGACGAGTTGATTGCGTTTCACCAGACGCGGCGTTTGCGTGTCCTTTTGGCGAATGCTCTGACCGGCATAGATCGTCCGACGAACGGCCCGCCCAAGCAGCGCTGCATGTTCATCCTGCCAAACATCCCCTTCCGGCGATGTGTTTTCCTGCGTGATAATCTCGCCGGACCGCATGACATCGTTCGCGGTGAGCGCGGCCGGCGTCGACAGAGTCAGCCCGAAACTGAAAACGATAGCGCTAATCATCGCCCTACCTCAGTCTCGTCGTGGCGGCCATCATCTCATCCGAAGCGGTGATCACTTTCGAATTGAGCTCATAGCCACGCTGAGCTTCGATCAGATCAGAAATCTCTTTGACGACATCAACGCTGGACTCTTCCAGGAATCCCTGGCGGAGCGTGCCGACGCCGTTGCTGCCGGGCACCAGTCGGTTGGCATCACCAGAAGCTTCGGTCAGGCGGAAGAGATTGTCGCCCAGCGCCTCCAGGCCCTTTTCATTGACGAAGCTGACCAGAGAGATCACGCCAATCGCCTGGCCTTGTTCCTGATTGTCAAAATAGGCCGTGACCTGACCATCGCGGCTAATCGAGATTCGGCTCGCATCGTCGGGAATGGTGATCCCGTCGGCGAGCGGATAGCCATCCATGGTAACGATCTGACCGTCAGCGCTGCGATTGAGTTTGCCGTCGCGCGTGAACACGGTCTCGCCATCGGGCAAGGCCACTTCAAGGAAGCCTTTGCCATCAATGCCGAGATCCAGTTCGCCGCCGGTCTGGCGCATTGAGCCTTGCATGATCTCGACCGAGACAGTTGAGGCTTTGACCCCTGTGCCGAGCTGAATGCCTGCCGGAACCACGGTTCCGAGCTGAGAGGTCAGCGTCCCGGGGGTCAGATATTGCTGATAGACCAAGTCGGAAAATTCTGCGACGCGCGGCCGGTAAGCGGCCGTGCTCATATTGGCAATATTGTTCGAAATGACATCGACGCGCATTTGCTGCGCCGCCATGCCTGTTGCTGCTATTTGGAGCGATTTCATGGGCTACCTCCTGTGCCTACCGGTTCCTTACCGCTGTAATCGTTTGGTTGATGCGCTGGTGTTCCTCCTCCAGCACGTTTTGACCCGCTTCATAGGCGCGCTGGACCTCAATCATTCGCGCCATCTCCAGAACGGGAGAAACATTTGATTTTTCGAGCGCGCCCTGCAGGACGCTCGCATTCTCGATCACTTCTGTGCCGCCAGTCGCGGTGAAGCGCGTATCAGTGTCGCGCTGCAACTCGCCATTGGCGCGGAAGATGCCAACCTGACCGAACAGCTCGCCATCGACCGTGATGGTGCCGTCGCCAGATATGGAAACATTGGTCGCTTCTGGGGGAAACTCGATCGGCGTATTGCCAGCGTCGAGAACCGCCGCCCCATCCGGAGTGATCAGTTGCCCCTCAGCAGAGAGTTGAAACGCGCCAGCCCGGGTCAGACGCTCACCGGCCGGGGTTTGCAGCGCAAAAAAGCCTTCGCCCTGGATCGCCAGATCAAACTGTCCGCCGGTAAAACTGACTGTGCCCTGGGTTAAATCGAAGCTGTGACCCGCCAAGGCGCCCATCGAAATGGACGGCGTCTCGGTGCCGGTGCTGACCAAATATTCCGCAAAGATCGCGCGATCGGTTTTATAGCCGGTCGTATTGGCGTTCGCGATATTATTGGCCACGACTTGCAGTTCTTTCAGCAGGCCGTCCTGCCGGGATATGGTTGCATAGATGCTGTTACTCATTGCTGGCTCCTGCCTGTGACGATGAGAGGGCGAGTTTCGACGCTTCCAGAAGCGGTGCGATCTGATACGGGCGCAGGGTGCGCTCACGGTCCTTGGCCTGTTCGATGCTGGCGCGTTGAATGCGACGCAAACGCTCCATACGCAGCCCATCTTCCAAACTCAGCGCAGCGGACAGGGTCTCGGCATTGGCGCCAAACAGGTCCCAACTATCAACCAGCGCGGCTTCTTCGATGATTTCCAACTGGCTTGTCGGTTCACCTTCGAGCTTGGCATAAGCCTGGGCGGCGACTTCGGCCGCTCCGGCTTGCACCGCGCGAATGCCGGCCATGCGATTAACATCGATCAGACCTGGGTAAGCGGCGCGCAAATCAAACAATTGATCATTCGAGCCATTCCAAAACGCGGCCTGCGCCAGCAAATAGGCGACGTCTTCGCTACGATCTACGCCGTCCAGCAATTCCGCAACTAGGCTGAGCAGGCCGAGCTCCATAGCAATCTCAGCGCCGCGCATGCGCAAAGCATTGCCGCGCTCATCATAGGGCAGACTGTCATTGAATTGGGTGAGAGTTTTCAGTCCCTTCAGCGAGGCTCCAGGCGTACGATCGGTGAGATAGGCATCCAGCGACTCGATGATGTTTCGATCAACAGCGGCGCGAACCTCTTCCTTTTCAGCGATCGGAAGGGTCCGTACGCGTTCCAGACCGGCATACAGATTGTCGCTCTCGAGATTCTGCATGACGAAGGCAAGGATTTGTTCGAAGCCATGCTTGGTGTCGTTCTCTTCGAGCACATTCCAAGCTTCCTCGAGCGCGAATTCCTTGATGGTCGGGCGCAAGGTGTCGCCGCGCTCAATCAAGATCAGCAAAGCGGCGAGCTTGAGCGTTGGCCGGCTCATCAGCATGACCAGGCGATCGTCTGATTCACTGCCATCCGGCATGTCGGCAATGGCCGTTTTCAGCGCGGTCAGGCGGGTTGAGTTGTCAATTTCCTCGCCCGAGAAGGTCGACAGGATTTGCTGTCCGAGATCCGCGCGCCGCTGAAGAATAAGGGTTGGGATGGTCAGGGTTGCCACGTCCTGACGCAAATTGAACGGCAAACCACGAACGGTCTGGATGTGGCCTTCCATACGGGTCACGCCATCCGGCTCAAAGCCGCGCAGCTCTGCCACCGCCAACCAAAAATCTGCTTCGCCGTGACATGCTGTCAGTTCACGGAAGTAATCGATATTGGGGTCGCTGCGTGCAATCATCAGCTCGACGAATTCGCGATGGGCGATCAGCTCACCTTGCGGCGCAAAGGCCAGCATGGCTTTGGCCTCGCTGTACAAGCCGAGCGCGATTTTCGATTTGAGATCGTTCAGGAAGGCCGTTTCGGGATCTGCTGCGTCCTGGATCGGCTCGTTGGGAAGTTCAGTAAAGCGCCGCAGCGTCTGGACCACGGCAAAATCGAGCGGATAGTCTTCGGCGCAACTCATGGGCATCAGCGGCAGATCGCTAACCCCTTCCGCCGCACCCGCCTCGCCATTGCGAACCAGAAGGCCGCTGCGAATCGCGGTTTCAACAAATGCGTCTAAGCCCGCCGCGGTTTCTTCGCGGACGGGCTCGTCACTTGGTTCATTTGCCTCGGGCGCTGTTTGCGCGTTGGCCGTTATGGCCAGTCCGAGGCTGAGACCTGCATATGTTAATCGTCGGATCATGCTGCTTGGCGTAGCCCTTTCACCGCTTCTTCAACTTCATCGAATGATGGACGAACCCGGGCCGGCGCGTGACGCCTTGCCACTTCCAGACAGATATTGACCGGGTTCTTGTGCAGACTGGAGACCAGCATTTCGCCGATCATGGAGTAGAAATAATGCTCTTCTTTCCGCGTATGCGCGACTTTGGCAGCAAGTGGGCCAACCACGCCATACGCCAGAAACACGCCGAGGAATGTTCCGACCAGCGCGCCGCCAATCATCCCACCCAGAACCTCTGGCGGCTTGTCGATCGAGGCCATGGTCTTGATCACGCCGAGCACCGCAGCAACAATCCCGAGCGCCGGAAGGGCGTCGGCCATGGATTGCAGCGCGTGTGAGCCGTGGAGGCGCTCTTCAAGCAAGCTCTCCAGATGTTTCTCGAGCAGCTCTTCAACCTGATGCACATTGTCGAAATTCATGATCATCGAGCGGATCGTGTCGCAGATCATCTCAACCGCTTCATGGTCTTTCAAAATCTTTGGATAGCGTTGGAAAATCTCGGATTCGCTGGGCGCTTCGATGTGCGCTTCGATATCGACAGGGTTTTCCTTCAAGACACTCAGCAGCTCATGCATCATGCAGAGCAAATCCTGATAGTCTTTCTTCTTCCACTTTGGCCCGGTCACCGCGGCCATGACGTCGCCGCCTGTGTGTTTGATGGTGGAGAAATCGTTCGCCGCCAGGAAGGCCCCGGTCGCAGCACCGCCAATCATCATCATCTCAAATGGCAGAGATTTTAGAATGATGCTCATCTTGCCGCCGGCCAGAATATAGCCGCCGAAGACCATGCACATTGTTACGGCAAGTCCTAATATAGCGCCCACAGAACGCCTCCCTTCAACCCAACTTTACAAATTCTACTCATGTCGCCGCGACCTCCTGTAAGAAGGCCGGATCGATGGACGATTTCAGGCGCACGGCGCGCTGATGTTTCCAAACGCCAAGCTCGCCTTCGGCAATGTCTACAGGGCCCTCGACCGTCTTGGCCGTGACGGTCAGCTTCGACCGGTCAGTGCCTGGCAACTCGATCACCGCGCCCTCTTCAAGACGCAGGCAATCGGCAATGGTCATGGGCAGTCGATCAAGCACGACATTGAGCTGCACGCTCGAATTTTGCACGCGCGGCTGTGATAGGCGCTCAGCACCTGTCTTCCCCGCTGTCCCCCCACCCGGGGAATCGACGCCTGCTGAATGAGTTAAGGCAAGGACCGCGTCGAGGCTTAAAGCGACGCCGATCCGAAATGCCTGTCCTTCGAGGTCGCAGAGAAAATAGACGACCAGGCAATTGCCCTCGATCGACATCCCTTCAAACGTGGTCGGTTCGGGCAGTTCGCCCTCCTCACCGACCATGGCGAAGGCCGAGGCGACCTCTTCGCTCAGGGTCTTGGCCGGCACTTCGAGCAGTAGCTGCAAGAAAAGTTGCGGGGCTTCGGCGAGGCTTGAGGCCTCTTTCTGCATTTTTTGAGCCGCGAATCGTGACGCCACGAGATTGTCGATCGATACCGCGACGACAAATTCACAGGCCGGATTCTGGAAGCCATAAACATAGGCGCCGAACAAATCGTCTGCCAAAGCGGCGCCCGGGCTGACCTCTCGGGACTGCAACCTGAGCTCGCCCTCGTCTTGCAAAACGCCATTCAGCCATGAGGAAATCGTGCGTTCAAGCGTGGTCCAGAACGGCTTGTTCTGAAGCACGCGCGGGGGAACGCCGCCACTCGATTCAAGCTTTTTCCGAAGCACGGCGCTCAAAATATACCCCTGGGTGTTTGTGAGATCTCTCTATTTAAGATTGAATTCTATGGTTGATAAAAGGTTAGCAGGACCCAAAAAATCGACCTTGAGTTGTATTTCGGAAATTTACCGTACTTTGCTAAGCCGAGACCGTTGAATAATTTGGGTAGGCATCATGGCTGACGCTTCGAACGGACTCGCTCCGGTCATCATCATCAAGAAGAAGAAAAAAGGTGGTGGCGACGGTCATCATGGCGGCGCCTGGAAAGTGGCCTATGCGGACTTCGTGACGGCGATGATGGCCTTCTTCCTGTTAATGTGGCTGCTCAACGCGACCACGGAAGAACAGCGCAAGGGTATTGCCGACTATTTCAATCCGACAATTCCGATTTCGCGAATTTCCGGCGGCGGATCGGATGGACTGAACGGGTCGTCGATCTTCACCGAAGAAACCTATGCCAAGATGGGCACCGGTGCGACCGCCTCGTCGACCCTGGCGAAAACCAAGCCGCTCACACAGAATGAAGCCGCCAAATTCGCCGACGAAGGTCAAGGCGGATTGACGGAAGAACAGCAAGCGGCCGCCGTCGCGCAGCTCGAAATGATGCTGAGTGAGGAGTCGAAAGCGCTCAGTGACCATATTCAGGTGAAACTGTCGCCGGAAGGCATCGTCATGGAGCTGGTCGATTCAGAAGACATTCCGCTCTTCGCCCTCGGTCAGAGTGAACCCACGGAGCTGCTGGTCGACCTGGTCGCAACCGTGACCGAATCGTTCGGCGCCTTCGGCAACGATATTAAAGTTGTCGGCCATACTGACTCGCTCGCCTTCCGGGACGGGATGCGGTTCGACAATTGGGACCTGTCGACGGAGCGCGCCAATGTGGCTCGCCGCCTGCTGGTCGAGAAAGGCTTTCCGCTGGCGCGTATTCAAGAAGTATCAGGGCGCGCGGACACCGATCTTTTGATGCCGGAAGAGCCCTATGCGGCCCAGAACCGTCGGATCTCGATCACCCTGCTCAAGCAGGAACCGACGAGTTAAGTCCCGCTTAAGTTGAGTTATTCGCTTATTAACCAATGATTTCTACTTTCGGTTGCATCGACTGCAGGAGCAACCGACATGAGTATATCATCATCTTTGAACGCCGGGGTCATGGGCCTCAATGCCAACTCAACCCGACTGGGTACAATTTCCGACAACATCGCCAACTCTGAAACCTTCGGATACAAACGAAGCCAGGTGGCCTTTTCCAGTCTGGTGCTGGAACAACGAAGCTCGGCCTATTCTGCCGGCGGTGTCTTTGTCGACACGTTTAAGGATGTGAGCGCTGTCGGCTCTCTCATTTCAACAGGTAACGCCACAGATATCGCGGTCGCAGGCCGCGGACTGATCCCGGTCACCGACGTCCAGGGCGTCGATCAGACCGCTGCGGATCGCAATCTGAAGCTTTTGCCAACTGGCTCATTCACCGCTGACCAAAACGGAAATCTCCGCACACAAAGTGGCATGTTCTTGCTCGGTTGGCCGGCCGATAGCGCCGGATCCATTGGCACTGTCAGCCGCAATAGTGGGACCAATCTGGAACCGGTAAACATTGCGACATCGCAATTTGTCGCCTCGCCGACCGCAGAAATCGAGGTTGGCATCAACCTGCCAGCGGATGCGACCACAGCCGGCGCGGCTGGCGGCGGATACAGCCTGCCGATTGAGTATTATGACAATCTCGGCCGCGCGCAGACCTTGCGCATGGAATTCACGCCGGTTGTTCCCGGCACCGGATCTTCGAATAACTGGACCGTCGAAATCTTTGACGATGCTGGCGACCCGCTGACCGCGATCGGAACACTGGACATCACGTTTGACGACTCGTCCGCGAATGGCGGCCGCATTGCCAGCGTGACGGCAGGCGGCGGCGCAACCTATACAGCCGGGACCGGTAATGTTGCGCTGACGCTCACCCACGGCCCGGTCGATCTGTTTATTGGTCGCCCGCTCGACACCGCTGGAATGACGCAACTTTCAGCCCCCTTCTCGCCGACTTCGGTGACCAAAGACGGGGCGCCGATCGGAGACCTTCAGTCGATTGAAATCGACGAGCTCGGTTTCCTTCAGGCGATTTACGATACCGGCTTCCGACGGACGCTGTATCAGATCCCGGTGGGCGATGTGCCGAATATGGATGGCCTGAAAGCCCTTGATGGCCAGGCTTATTCACTGTCAGCGCAGAGTGGCGCTATGTATCTCTGGGACGCTGGCACGGGACCGGTTGGATCGATTTCAGGCTTTGCCTTGATGGAATCGACCACCGACATTGCCCGCGAACTGACCGACTTGATTGAAACGCAGCGCGCCTATTCTTCAAGCGCCAAGATCGTCCAAACTGTCGATGAGATGCTGCAGGAAACCACCAACCTGAAGCGCTAATTTCAGGCCTGTTTGAAGGGCGACAAACGTGAGCATTTCAAGTGCCATCGTATCCGCAAGGTCCGGGCTCGACGCTGTCGGCGCCCGCGCGGACATTGTCGCCACAAACGTCGCAAATGCGTCAACGCCCGGCTATGTGCGCCGGGCGCTGACCGTCAGCGAAACCATTCTCGGCCAGCAAACGGCCGGCGTACAAGTCAATGGCATTGAGCGCTCAACCAATGCACGCCTGACCGCAGAGCGCCGCCTTCTGGCCAGCGACTTTGCCCAAGCGGAAATTCTCTCCTCCTCCTGGGCGTCGCTGTCGCAGCGCATCGGTGAGGATATTGAAAGCTCAACGCTGTTCCAGAATTTGAGCAATTTCGAAACGGCGTTGCGGGATGCTGCGCTGAGCCCTGAATCCACCACGCACGCCAATCAGGTGGTGCAATCGGCCAATAGTCTGGTGACAGAATTCAATATGCTCGGCGATCTGATCAATGAGCGCCGGTTCCAGGCCGATCAGGACATTGCTAATAGCGTCGATATCGTCAACGCATCGCTGCGCGAGATCCAGGATTTGAACCGCTCGCTCGCCAGTCTCGACCAGACCACGGCGCAAGCGGCGGCTCTGTTTGATGAACGCGGCCGGGTGCTTGACCGAATTTCTGAACATATCCCAATTCAGACATTTGAGCGCGATAGCGGCGCGATCGATGTCCTGACGGTGGAAGGCGTCTACTTGGTCGCTGGGCCAGCACGGACCATAGAATTCACACCCACCAACACCATGTCCCCTGACTTTACCGTGGCCGGCGGCGACCTCTCAGGTCTGACTGTGGACGGGGTGGACATCACGCCCGGCGCGACAACGTTCGGCGCCGTTTCAAGCGGCTCTCTGGGCGCCTTGTTCACGCTGCGCGACACGGACCTGACCAATTTGCAGGATCAGCTCGATACGATGGCGCAGGATATGATTGATCGGTTTACCGATCCTGCCATCGACCCGACCCTTCTGGTCGGCGATCCGGGTCTGTTTCTGGATAATAATCCCGCCGCGGGGGCCGGCGTGGCGAGCAGATTGCAGGTGAATGCGCTGGTCGACCCGGCGCAGGGCGGCGCCTCCTGGCGTTTGCGCGATGGGCTCGGCGCTGTGGCGCAAGGCAATCCGGGTGACAATACGATTCTGACCAATCTGGTTGGCGCGCTCGAACAAGTCCGCACAGTGACACAACCAGGTCTGCAAGGCAGCTACAATGCCAGCGACTTGATCGCTCAGCTGGGCGCGCTGGCGGGCCAGCAGCGCGTCCAGAATGAAGCCGTCCGGTCGTCGGTCACTTTGCAACATGACGCGGTCAAACAAGTCGAACTGGAAGAAACCGGCGTCGATATTGAAACCGAGATGCAAGACCTGCTGTTAATTGAGCAGGCCTATGCCGCCAATGCCCGTGTGCTCGAAGCCGCGAGCCAGATGATCAACCAATTGATGCAGATCTAGTCCGATGAACTCTCTTTCTCTTAATGGCTTGCTCAGCACCGCGCTTTCCGGCTCCATCAGCGAGCTGCGCACCCAGATTGCCGATCGCGCCCAGGAAGCGACCACCGGGCGACAGGCCGATCTGGTCAGTCACCTGAACGGACGCATCGATCACGCGCTGCTCGGCGACAAAGCGCTGAAAGAGAACGAGGATGATCAGGCCCGCATCGAGCTGCGCCAAATCCGGCTGTCGCTCACAGAGAACACAATGGGCTCCATCCGCGATCTTACCGAAGGCCTGTCGATCGAGATGCAGGCTGCAATCGGTATTGTTGATGTCGACCGCCAACACACCGTCGCCGCCGAAGCGCGCGAAGCCTTGGAACAAGTGCTCTCACGCTTGAATGTTCGACATGGCGAGCGCTATCTGTTTTCCGGAGATGCGACAGCGACGGCCCCATTCCTGAGCGCCGATGATCTGTTGAATGACTTGCGGACCATCGCCGCAGGCGCGATTGATGAAGCTGACTTCGCCGCGCAAGTGCAAACCTATTTCGACGATCCGGCGGGCGGTTTCCAGACCGGCTTCTATCAAGGCACGCAAACGGCCAGCGACGGCGATGCCGTGCTGCCAAACCAGGGCGCCTTTTCCGACATGTTCATGGGTCTGGCGATCATGTCGCTATCAGAACCGGGCGCCGTGGAGCCTCTGGCGGCAGTTGGAACCCCGGCTATGGACGCCGCGCTTGAACGTCTTGAACGCGGCCGCACGCTTCTGGTGGATGTTGAGGCCGGCATCGGTATTCGCCAGTCGAGCCTGCAAAACGAACTCGACCTGCTGGGCCGTGAGCGATTGTTGCTGACCTCATCGTTCCAAGACCTGACCGGTAAGGACCAGTATGAAGCGGCGACACAGCTGAAAGAGCTCGAGGCCAATCTCGAGGCGTCTTACCTGCTCACGTCTCGCCTTTCCAATCTCTCACTCTTGAACTTCCTGAGATAATCGCATGCGTTTGATTTCTTTGCTCGCCTGTTTCGCCATCGCGCTCTCGCCTGTATTGGGCGCCTATGCCTCGGCGCAAGCGAAGCTTCGCGATATTCTCGACATTGAAGGCGTGCGAAGCAATGATCTGGTCGGCTATGGCATCGTGGTCGGCTTGAATGGCACGGGGGACTCGGTGCGGAACGCCCCGTTCACCGAAGATTCGCTGACCAATATGCTCGAACGCCTGGGCATGAATGTCCAAGGCGAAGACATTAAGCCCAACAATGTCGCAGCCGTGCTGGTGACCGCCTCCCTGCCCGCTTTTGCGCGCAATGGATCAAGCATAGACGTCACCGTCGCCTCGATTGGCGATGCTGGCAGCCTGCAAGGCGGTACCTTGATCCTTACGCCTCTGCGCGGGGCTGATAATCAGGTCTATGCCGTGGCCCAGGGCAGCGTCATGGTCAGCGGCGTGAATGTCGAAGCCCCAGGCGCCCGCGACACAGTCGGCACGCCGACCACAGGGGCTGTGCCTGGCGGTGCAATTGTCGAAAAAGAGATCGGCTTTGATTTCAACGCGCAGAACACGCTGACCCTGGCGCTGCGCAATCCGGACTTCACCACCGCAGCGCGGGTCGAAGACACAATCAATTCATCGCTCGGATCTCCGGTGGCCTATATGCGCGATCCGGGCACAATTGAGCTCAATCTTGGCGGCACAGGCGGTTCGCCGGCTCGTGTTCTGGCCGCGATCGAGAACCTGCCCATCGACGTCGAAAGTCCAGCGCGCATCGTCATTGATGAGAAATCAGGCACGATTGTTCTAGGTCAGGACGTGACAATTTCCAAAGTGGCGATCGCCCAAGGCAACATTTCCATCAAAGTCCGGGAAAACCCGGTTGTCTCTCAACCAAACCCATTTGCGGAAGGTGAGACGATTGTCCTGCCCCGCACCGATATCGCGGTGACGCAAACCGGCAATGAGAATATCGCCTTACTGGAAGAGAATACGACTCTGTCTGAGCTCATTGACGGCTTAAACGCGCTCGGCGTCCGGCCTCAGGAGATGGCAGACATTATCCGCGCCATGAGCGCCGCCGGCGCCATCCACGCCGAACTGGTTATTCGCTAAATCAAAAAAACGCGCCTTATTCGGCGGCGTCGGGTTCAATCCGCTGAACTTCGATCGCGCCATCCCGCTTGAGTTCCATCATGCGGGTCAGGAAGTCTTTTTCGATCTGCTCTGCAGTGGCCTGGTCTGGCGCTGTCCGTCCCTCAAGCTCAGCGCGGAGCTGATCGGCCATCCGGTTTGAGATATTGGTCAGGAAGAATTCCGCCACGTCGGCATATTGCGCTTGCATGCAGGACAGAACCTCCAGCAGGAAAGGCTGATCGAGGGTCTTGAACAAGACCGGGACCTGATTGCGGTTGAGGATCTTTGGCAGATCTTCAATCGCGAACATACCGCGCTGGATCGGGTCGACCTTTTCGGAATGGGATTGTTCGAGGAAGCCCATCAGAGACTTGCGGCGCTCATTTGGCACCAGGCTCAGCATTTCGCCCACGGTTTGCAATTGCGTCGTATCATCGGCAGAGGCCACTTCCGCGGCCTGTAAATATTCCATTTTGACCATGCGGGCGATGACACTGTCGACCTCTGGAGAGGCAGGCGGTGGATTGACCATTTCGCCAAGCACCTTGGTCTGCACATCTTCTTCGAGCAGGCATAAAAGCTCAGAACACAAAGTCGTTTCCAGATTGCGCAATATCAGCGCGATAATGTTCGGGGTGAGACCACTCAGATATGCCGCCGTTTTGGGAGCTTCACGTTTTGCCAGTTCGGCCCAGATATCCGCTAGGTTCTCCAGTTTCGGCGCTTCCTTAGGCGTCATCTCCTCAACTTCTGCGCCGAAGACCAGCTTCAGGCGCGGCTCATCCAGGACCCCTTCCAGAATTTTACGAGCCGACTCGGACCCGCCTCTCAGCGAGCCATTGTGAACACGCAGCTGCCGCAGGAAATCGATGACAATTTCGATCAGCTGTTCTCGGGCCAGCACCGTAATCGATTCAAGCGACGCGGCGATGTTCGCGATCGACTCATCATCCAGCATTTCCACAATCGGTTTTGCGGCGGTCTCGCCGAGCATGGCGATCACCACGGCCGCGCGTTGCGACGGCGTGATGTGTTGCGTCGTGCTGTCCGTTGGCGCGAGGTTTTGTTTGTTTGACACCTAGGCGTACCCCCTGATCAAGGCTTCGGTAATTTTCAGCCACCCGTCCGCGAGAACGAAGAAGCCCAGTTTGAATGGCAGTGAGACCACAGTCGGTGGCACCATCATCATGCCAACCGCCATCAGGACAGAGGCGACGACCAGGTCGATGACCATGAATGGCATGAAGATCACGAAGCCGATCTGAAAGGCGTGTTTGATCTCGGACAGCATGAAGGCGGTGGCGAGCAGTGAAAAGGAATGCTGCTCATCCGGGCCGACCGGGCGCTCAAGCGCGTCCGCCAGCATGAAAAGGGTTTCAGGATCGGTCCGGCGCATCATGAATTCGCGGAACGGTTCTGTGGTTTGCAGCCAGGCTTCCTGCTCATTGATGGTGCCATCAATGTAAGGCGACAGACCGGCAGTCCATGCCTCCATGAAGACCGGCTCCATGATGAAGAAGGTCAGGAACATGGCCAGCGCCATAATCATCATATTGGGCGGCGCCTGCTGCACCCCGAGGGCCTGTCGCAGAATTGAAAACACGATCACCATGAAGGGCAGGCACGTCACCATCATGGCGATGCCTGGCACCAGGCTGAGCACGGTTACGAACAGGAAGAGCTGAACGATGGTTCCGCTCAGCCCCTGGCCGTCTTCGGCGCCCAGCAGGCTTTGTATGGCGGCTGTATCTGGACCGGGGGCCGTTTGCGCGGCGGCCACGCCCGACGCCAATAAGACAGCCCCCGCGATCAGCAAAATGGAACGGATCAGCAATCCATCCCAATTCGTAGACCGAATGCTAGCCATCTTCTTGTTCCTCGATCTGGGTGAGACGCACGCCGATAGCGCCTTCCTCAAGTTCGATCAGTTCGCCATGCGCGATGACGCGGTCTTCGACGACCAGCTCAATCGGATCTTCGATCTTGGCGGTGAGCGGGATAATCGTATCCGGCTTCAATTGCAGCAGCTCGGCCACGCTCAACTTCTTTTGTCCAATCGAGACAATCACATTGACCGGCAGGCCATAAATGGAGCGCTTGAACTGGTTCTCCGGCGAGACACTGCGGCGTTCAGATTCGCCAACGACGCTTTCTACTCGTTCTGGTTCTGACATACTGTCCTCTTACGTGGTCTGTAGCCCGGATAAGCGGCCGAGGCTGGAGTTCAGGAATTGATCCATGTCGAATTGCACGCCGCCCTCACGCCAATCGACATCGACCAGGATTTGATCCGGTGTATCGGTGGGGTGCAGCTCGCAGACCTCTGCCAGGCGGTCGGAATTTTGTAGAGACTGCCGGAAAGACGCTTCGAGCGTAGATGGAATGCGGACATTCAGTTTTTCGATTTGGGGCGGCGCCATGGATTGCATGGCGGTGATGACTTCTTCGGCCAGAAACGCTTCGTTCAAGCGCGGAAACGCGGTGGCGAGAAATTCAGCCAGCGCCTCATGGCAGGTGTGCAAGGCCTTACGCTCCATCTCCGCCACAGAGCTTTCCAGGCTGGCCAGCAATGTACCGGTATCGATCGGGTCTGGTTCAGGGATGACCGGCGCTTGTAGATCCGGCGCGAGCGCTTCCTCTGGCGGCGCTTCTGAGGCGGCTTGTTGCGGCTCTTGCGGGACGTAATCGCTCTGGCCTTCCGGGGCCTGTGTGTGCGCCTCATGCGTGCGCGCTGCCCGAGACAGCGCCTTCACATCAAATCTGGGGAGGGTGAGCGGCGATAACCTATTCATTGGCGGCTATCTTTCGGTCTTCCTTCAGCCAGTCCTGGAGGAGCGCTGCGGTTTGTTCCTGATTCTCGCGTGTATAATCTTTCAGATAATCGATGGGATCGGTCGGCGTTTCGCCGAACAGATCTTCTTCGACGCTGCCTTCGCCGTCTGCGCCAGCACCTTCACCAGCGCGCGCGGTTGCGCCGCCGCCATTGGCAAACATTGGCCGCATGACGCCAAACCCCAGCGCCAACACGATCACGCCGAGGAAGACCGCTTGGACGGCGGACCAGAGATATTGTTCCATCAAGCGCTGCATCAGACCCGGGGCCGGTGTCAGTTCAACTTCCGGCAATTCCTGGAATGGCATCAATTCAATCGTGATCGAGTCGCCGCGCGCCAGATCAAGCCCAGCCGCATTGCTGATCAGGGCTTCGAAATCGGCGCGCGTCTGTTCCAATTGCTCGGCAATGTTCGCAGCCGTCAAATCAAGCCCCAAGGCCTGCTGATTGAGCAAGACCGCAATCGAAACCCGTTCAATCTCACCCGGCAAACGCTCTGTTTGCGTGCGGGTTTCATTCAACTCATAGGCAATGGTCTCGCCAGAATTCTTGCGTGTGCTCTCGCCCTGTCCGCCAGCGCCTGCGCCATCTGGCAGATTGCTGGCGACAGTCAGATTGCCAGCGCCGCCCTGATTCGTTTCGCTCGCATCATTGGTCGTGCGCGACCGCACAACGCGCGATTCCGGATCGAAGCGGACATCAGAGATTGTTTGGCGTTCGCGGCTCACATCGACACTGACAGAGACTTCCGCATTTCCGTCGCCCAGCCGTGCGGTGAGCAGGCGTTTGATCTTCTGCTCCAGGACACCGGCTTGAGTTTCAGCGACGACGGATGGCGCTTCCATGACCTCTTTGTTCGGGCCCGCCAGGATCCCGTGGCGGGGGTCGATCACCACAACATCTTCCGGATTGAGGCCTGCGACGGCCAGCGCCACCAGGTATTGGATCGCTTCCGCCTGTCCGCTGCTGAGCCGGCGGGCTGAAGACAGCGTCACAGAGGCGGTCTGGCTTGGCTGAGACCGCGAGAAGCCGGAGCGTAAGCTGGCGCCGATATGAACCCGCGCCGAATCAACGCCGGGCGTTGTCAGGATTGTGCGCGTCAGCTCGCCTTCTTTGGCGCGCCAATAGGCAGCATTGTACATTTCCGAGGTGACCGAAAACCCATTCACGTCATCGAGCAGCTCATACCCCTGGACCGATTGGCGGGGCAGACCATCCCGCGCCAGCGCGAACCGAGTCTTGTCGCGAATATTGGCGGGGATGAAAATCGCTTCGCCGCGAATGTCGTAAGAGACGCCCAACTGTTCGAGTTCATTAATCACCTCGCCCGCACGCACGGGATCCAGACCCGAATAGAGCAGCGACATTGGTTCTTTCATCGTCCCGCGGACCAGGAAGGTCATCGCAGCCGCGACGGCCAGAACCGTGACCCCAAGCACGATTTGGCGCTGCAAGCTAAGTGATCGCAAAGTGGCGATAAAATCCATGTCGAAATGACCCGAGTTCTCGTTACGGTTGAGTTTGGTTAAAATCTCGGGCGAAAGCGTTAAGGCTTCCTTTACTAGGGATTGATTTAAACAGGAAAACAACTTTTGGTTTAATGAGGCTCCCATGAGTACCAAAGAGGACGCGAATCCGGAGGTCGAAGCGCCGCCGAAATCAGGTCTGAACATGGTCGGACTTCTCGTCCTCGGGCTGGCATGTGCCACGACGAGCTTTGCCAGCGTATTTTTCCTGGCGCCGTCGCCAGCCGCCGCGACGGTCGCTGTCGAAACGGCCGAACCAGAATACAAGCCGAAAGAAGAACCGCCGGCGGCAAAATCGCAGGCTTACACGCCGGTCCAGGAAATCCTGATCACCATCGGCAGCGCGCCGGCGACGCGATATCTGAAAATGCAGGTCTCAATTTCGACCGACAAATCGAACGCCAAGGATGTGAAGACGGCGGAAACCGCCCTGATTGATGCCTTCCTTCTCTATTTGAGGTCTGTTGAAGTGTCAGACTTCGAAGACCCGCATTTTTACAACCATATGCGCGAGCAATTGTCCCGGCGCGCAGACCTCGTCCTCGGCGACGGGGTTTCGAATGGCGTCATGATCACTGAGTTTTTGTTGAGGTAGCGTGTGTTAGTTTCTCCGTTTGATATCGCCATCATCCTTATTTCGGCCGTCGCCTGTATTTACTGCATGGTGCTCAGCCGCCGCTTGCGCGCCTTGCAAAATACCCGCAACGGGCTCGGCGCGACGATCAAGGCGCTGAATGACTCGATCAGTGCGGTGTCGGCGACGACGGATGAAACGCGCTACCATGCCGGTGAGCTGGCCACGCGACTGGCGCACCTGATTGACGACGCAAAAGTCGCATGTGAGCGCGTGGAACGCCTGACCCATGATCTGCACCAGACCCCGCCGCCTGCAGCACAGCCGGTCGCCCCGGCGACGCCGGACACTGCAGACTCGATGCAGCAGGCCCTCGACCTGTCAAATGAACGTCTTCGGGAGATCACCGATCTGATGCACCGCATGAAACATATGTCGGAAGAGTCAGCCGCGGCCATTCCGCGTGATGAGGCCGTTCCTGCGCCCCACCCTGTTCAACTGCGATCCAGAATGAAAGTGGTATAGCCATGGCGACCAAAGCAGCCAACCGAACGAATGTCCTGCTGACCCTCGGTCTGTTGTTTACGCTCGGTGCTGCGTCCAGACTGGTGCCGAGCAGTGTCGCTTCGCCCGCCGGCGCCGAGACCGCCATCGCCAATGCGGCCGCAACGGCAGCAGCGACGTCAGAGCATGCGCCGGTCAAATCCAAGATCACCGACATTGCAGGTCAAATCTGTTTCAGCGAAGACCTCGCCGATGCGATGGCCGCGGATCAATTGCGTTTGTCCACGCGCACCAATCAATTGAATGAGCGAGAACTGGAGCTGGAAGCCTGGTCGACCGAACTGGAACAGACCCGCCAGGATCTCAGCCTATTGCAAACCACGCTGGAAACGCGCTGGCAGGATATGCAGGCATTTGCCAGCGAAGACCTGAAACATCTGGCGCAGATGTACGGCGCCATGAAACCAGACCAGGCGGCAACCATCTTCAATCAAATGGATCCAGGATTTGCCGCCGGTTTCTTGCGCTTATTGAGCAGCGAACAGGCAGGCCTGATCATGGCGAACATGGAATCCCAGCAGGCCTATATTGTCAGTGTTCGCCTGGCCAGTTTAAACGAAGACCTGCGCCGAGAAGACTCCTGATCGGTCGATCACATCTGATTTTTCTACCATAACTAGAATCTGGCCCGCTTCTTGCCTTAACCAATCCGATTGGTAAACGGCAGGTTAATTTCGATGACATCTGGCTTTTCATGTAGCGCGCCCCTCGTGCGCCGTCAGACCTGGATCACGCGCGCGGATTTGAAAGCAAACCGCGATCTGATTTATGTCTATGGCGACAATATTAAGCGTGAAGGCCGACGTGGATTGGCGCGGGAAATGCGCGGCGAACCCAATGCGCATGCGATTTCGATCAGTCTTGGCCCCTTTGATCCCTTCATTCGCGAAATGATGTCGGATGCGAAAGCAGCCATTGATCGTGATCTTGCGGCGCTGGCTGACCGTGACGCCCGCTGCATCATCTGGCCAATGGCCGGGATTGTGCCCGAATTTCTCAACATGCCGGACGAATTGTACACCTATCTGCGCCAACAAGCGCGGGCCACTCTGAACATCGCCGATCCGATTTGAAGCAGGGCCGCAAAGCCGCTTGGTTAACCTAACTTAAAACAACCTCTAGTAGATTTTTCCGGGTGACGCCTTTTGGAGATTTCGATGCAGGCTGCGGTAAAAGAACAGGATTCAGCGCCCGAGCAGGAGCCTCAGCTCAGTGAACGCGCGGTGATTTTTCGCCGGTGCAAGGCTGCGTTTCAGGAAATCCAAAAACACGGAACACCGCCGGATCCAACCACATATGCGCTATGGTACGCCTATGTCGCGCGCACGCCGCCTGCGGTGACGGTAGCGGTCGACAAATTGCTCGCCAGTGGCCGCGCGCTCGATCGCTACGAGCTGGGTGAAATTCACCGCGAATACCTGTCGGAGAATCGCGTCGATGAGGCTCAGGAAGCCATCGGCAAGGAATTCGAAGAGAGCATTCAGGATGTGTCGGAACTGATCAAATCTGGCATGGTTCAGAACGCCAATTTCTCGTGCACGCTGCATGATATTGAGCAGACGCCTGAAACAGTCGCTGCAGAGGCAGACTTTAAAGCCCTCCTGTCGCATCTGGTCGACGAAAGCCAAAAGATGGCTGAGGTCTCGAGCCAGCTCACAAAAGGCCTGCAAGAAACACAGGCCCGGGTGAAGAAACTCAACGAAGAATTGGAACAGGCGCGTAAGCAAAGCCTGCTCGACCCCCTCACCACGGTGGCAAATCGCAGAGCCTTTGAAGACCGCATGAAGTGGCAGGTGGAAGACTCGCGCGCCAATGGCTCGAATTTCTGCTTGGTTTTGGCAGACCTGGACGAGTTCAAGCGGGTGAATGACCATTTTGGCCATCAGACAGGCGATGACGTCCTGCAAAAATTCGCTGCCATCTTGTTTGAACATACAAAGGGCCAGGATCTTGTCGCCCGATATGGCGGCGATGAATTCGCCATCATCCTGCCGAATATCTCCATCACATCGGCCTACAATCTAATGGTCTCCATCAAACACAAGTTTGAAGGGGCGCGGCTGCCCAGCAATTCGGGTCATTCAGGCCTGGCATCGGCGACCGCCTCTTTTGGCATTAGCGCCTATAAGGATCGTCGCTCAGCTGATGATATGGTGGCCTGCGCCGATACCGAGCTTAGCCGTGCCAAAACCACCGGCCGCAACCGCGTCTGCGCCGAAGGCCTGTCTTAGACGGGGACGGCGTCTTTTAAAAATCTGGGTTAAGATCGCCAACCAGGTCAATCGCGCGTACGCCGAGCGCGTCTGTATTGTAGATCGAGAATACCCAATTTTCCGACATGGTCTCGGTCTCAGACTCAATTTTGATCAAAGCCGGGAGCACGCCGAGGGCGGCATGCACTTCCATCTCAGCAATTGTTCGAGGAGCCGGTCGTTGCGGTGGCCAGGTCGCGTGCCAGACACCGTCATGCCCATAATAGGAGAAGGTCGCGGTCTCTGGCACGGTGCCAATTTCCCAGACGCCTTCCTCGGTCTCCAGATTGATCGTGCGCACCTGACCGATTTGAATGAGGCGGACGGTGTATTGCTGCAGCGCCGCCGTATCTCCAAAAATGGCTTCACCAGAAACGCCTGACATTTGCAGCGGTCCGCCGACAAACTTTTCGACCTCAGATTCTGGCCAGGCCGGCGATGTGTTGCGCAAAATGTTGGACATGAGCCGCCAACGCGCCTGCCGATCCAAGGCCTCTGAACTGGCGTCCTGCACTCGATCAATCAATTGATATTGTTGGCGCAGCGAGCCAAAGATGAGCATGCTGACCAAGGAGGCAATGGCCAGCGAAACCAGGACTTCCATGAGCGAAAAGCCAGACTCGGTCGACCGCCGCGGCGCGTTGGCCTCCGCCGTGTCGATCACCGTCTGAACCGCCTGCTTGAAAAGGCGTTTTTGCCGCTCTGGTGCAAAGTCTTTCAATGCGTGTTCTTTCGCCTGCTCGCCCATGCGGGCTCGAAAATCTGCATCGCGAACGAGATGGCTTAAATATGCTCGCCAATCCTCATGCGTCGATGCCAGATATCCTGTTACACCATTTTCGATACTGTCTGCAAAGCAACGCGTAGCTGAGACGACGCTCGGCACACCGACCAGAGCAGCCTCGAAATATTTAAGCTGGCTTTTGCTCTGGCAAAACGGATTATCAATCTCCAGGGGCGCGATATTGATATCGAAGGCCTGAAGCGCCGCCGGCAGCTGATCGAAGGGCACGAGATCGCGCCGTTCAATGCGATCCGACAGGCCAGACAGCAGTTCGATTCCACGCCCGGAGACAGGTCCTTGCAATACCAGTTTCACCTCGGGGTGGGCGGTCATGATCTCGGCGAGCACCGGCGCGACCACTTCGAAATCATGATCATGCGTCGCGGTTCCGCTGGCATAACCGATGACCAAATCATCACGCTCGACGGCGGGCAGTTTTGTCGCCGTGCGTATGCGGGCGTGGCTGAGACCGTTTGGAACGACATGAACGTTTGGGCAAAACTTGCGTCCATATTCGGCCAGCGCATGGGTCGGAAAGACCGCCCCGTCGGCGCGCTGTAAGGCCTTCTGATAGGCCTCGCAGCGCAGGCGCCACTCGGCTTGTTTGTCGGCGCTGAGCGTGCCGAGATACCGAAAGAACTCAGGCCGCATAAAGTCTGGGTCGAAGATCAGATCATCAATGTCGTAAATGATCGGAACACCGCGCCGCTGGGCCGCTAGGTACAAGGTATTCAATCCCTCATCCATCTCCGCACGGAAGACATAGAGCACGTCGCAAGCCTCAATACTGGCCTGAACATCCTCCCGCTCAGGATCAATTCGGAAGGTCGACCAGTCATCACCGATCAGGGACTCAATTCGGTTCTCGATCCGATAGATGTGGCCTTTGCTGCCCGGCACGCCGGACACGAAGCCAATGCGACGCGCACTTGGCGCCGGTGCATCAGTCGTGAAACGGGTTGCGATCTGAGACAGGTCAGGCCCATCCAGAGCGGCCGGGTCTTCTGTGCCGGCGTCCAGCGTCTGATCGAGGTGTTGGCGCTGCGCCTGCAAAAGCGGTAAGCGCTGTTCGGATGCGCCGGTCATGAATCGCTCAAACACATCATTGCACAAGTCCGGCAAGGACCGTGTCTCGATCTGCGCGGCCTCATTTTGCGGCAGCGTGATGTCGTTCGGGAGCTTGGTCAGCTGAGACCAATCAAACGCGCCGACTTGAGAGAAAGGCACAAGCGTCAGATGATGGCCTTGCCCATGCTTTGCGAGATCGAGCATGTACCGCGCCCATAGAAGGTAAGCCTTGGTCGGGTTTGCGACCGCCGCAGGGCGGAATTTGGGATCGCTGTTGCGACGGAACAGGGACCGCGCCACGCCTTCCGCGTTTCGAACGGTGGCAGCGGTCAGCGTCCGCCATCTGAGTTGTTCCGCCGCCGCCGACCAGATCGGCAACAAGCGGCATAATCTGGGATCCTTGATGACAATGGGCCTTTGCGTGACCTGCTGCGACAAGGCTGAAAGGCAGGCCGCGGCGGCGGGGGTGAAGTCCGCGACCAACTGTTCCATTATGTGGTCCAAGATGGCCCGGTGATCGCGCCAGTCTGAACCGATCGATTTCAGGATCTGATTGTTCAGCTGCACCACGTCTCGGGCTTCCCAATAGCCTTCGGGATTGTCTTCATTGGCGGGCAGCAGATCGCCTGGAAAAGCGAGCCCCGCATCCGCCAGACGTTTCGCCAGAAATGAAGTCCCGCTGCGGTGCATCCCGGTCAGCAGCACCAGGTCCGCATCGAATTGAACGCTTGGCGCATCCGGAGCGGAAAGATTGGCGTCGGCCTCAGGCATGATCAGCACGTCTCTACACAGGTTCAGGGCCTGGCGACGCTGCGATGCGCGCGAGGCTGTCGGTTTATACGCGCTTGGCGTAGCCCTGCAAATCCGCGGCGTTCAGCGGTCCACCCACTTTGAATGTCACGCAACAAAAAAGGGGCTCCGAAGAGCCCCTTTCGAAATAGGATCGGTTAGATCTTAGCGCTGGTCGTCAGCGATCGTACCACCGATAACCTGCTGGATCACGTCGCCGCGAACCACGAACTGACGTCCGGTCAGGTTGCCAGAAGCTTCTTCGAGAGTGAACTCGAGGTCGCCGCGGCCATAGTTGCCGAGCAGAGCTTCGATAGCAGAAGAGGTGGTTACCAGTTCACCGTCAGCATCGATAGATGGTGCCAGTGACATGATGCCTGGGTTTACGAAGCCAGCTTCAGAAGAGTTTTTCACTTCTACGAAGACTTCGCCGACAGCGTCGGTGTCCAGGTTACCAAAGCGGTAAACGCTGGTTGTACCAGAAGCCGCACCCTGAGTAGACGTTTGCGTCCATGGGAACACAATGGTCGTACCGTTACGGATGATTGGCTGCAGAGAACCCGCTCCAACCTGTGGCCCGAGCAGACCAGCACCAGCAGGCGCACCTGGGACCGTGATGGTCGCAGTGTAGTCAGAAGGCACGATTGGGGTAGATCCATCCGGAACAACCGAAACTGCGTCAGTTGCACCGTCAGCGAGCAGTGTGAGACACGTCGCAGAGTCTGTGGTTGGATCGATGACCGCACATCCGGCAGCAGCAAGAAGCACGTTACCTGGATCGGCAATGTCATCATCAAACGCATCGACGGTACCGCCAATTACGGTCGCGATCGTACCCGCGTCACCCGCGACAACGGCAGAAACTGTCAAACCGTCATTAACGGTCACGGCTGCACCGACTGGTGGGTAGTCGATCATGTTTGGTGCAACAGCAACTGTACCCAAGATGGCGTCATTCGGGGCACCCAAGAAGCCTGTGAAAGGACCGCCTGGAAGTGCTGCAAGATCAGCAACAGTTGGGACCGTATCAGCGATGATATCGATATCCCACGCATCGACGATGTCGATGGCGAGGAATGATTCTTGGTTATCATCTGCCGTCAAGTCGATTCCAACGCCAGCATCAGTTTCGATACCGACAGAAACAGTCACGTCAGTTCCGTCCAGAAGCAGAGGCAACGTGATAATGCAGGTTGCGTCTGCCGCACCGGCGCCCGTGGACTCTGCGCACATATCAGCGTCGTCGACAGAAACGACAACAGAGCTTGAGCCCTTCGCACCGCCAGAAGACGTAACAGCAGTAACGACCGCCATGGCGAAGTCGATGCCAGCGTCATACTGCTCGGTGAAAGTCGCACCCGTCACGTCAACGAAGAAGACGAGGTCGTCTGCAGGCAGCGCGCCGGTTTCAGCTGCGAAGCCGATCAAAACGTCGCCAGCCACAGCGCCCATAGCAAAGTCGAGCTGAGCAGCAACTGGATGCGGCTCATTTTCGTCACCGAGTTGGCTTTCCAGCTCCAGGGCATTCGCTGCGCCAGCAACCAGACCCACAACAGCTACAGAGGTAAGAAATTTTCTAATCATACGATTAGCTCCTAATCATGTTTACTCAAGGAGGAGTCCTCCCCCTCATTTGTTGCGCGCGTCGAATATACTCTCCCGCACGACGTTATGCCTACACGCCTCCTTTTAAGGGTGTCAACGTTAAACTTACCTCGCTGACAGGTAGGGCTGCTAATTTCACCAAAATGGCACAAGGAGCGATGCAATTACGTCACAGTGTGCCCGCAATACAGGCAAACCGAGGCGAATTTCTTAAGCTCTCCTTAACGCCTGATGGCACTCATAAAGCTGTAGGACTCGGTCCATATCATTCGGTCGATTGAACCGGTAATTATGCTTTCAGATTTAGGATCACTCGCCTGGTAGTTTATCCGTACAAGCTCAACCCTGAACCGCCCTGGCAATCCGCTCTCGCCCAAGGCGTTGCGCGAGGGCTGCAAATTTTCGATGCTCCATTGCAGCTGAATGTTACCGATCCGACCGACATTATTCTGGAGCTCACGCGGGTTCAGCCCCGTCAGATAAGTTCGAATAAGCCGGTTGGTTGCCTGTCGCTCAAGATTGGCCTCGACGCGGCTCGTACCGCTGATGATCGTGCTCTGGAAACTGTAAAGCGGGATCAAGGCGATGCCCAAGATGGCAATCGCGACCATGGCCTCAATGGTGGAAAAGCCGGCCTGGTCGATTAGCTTTCGATCACGCCGGTCGGCAATCACTGAGCACCGACGGCTCATTCCTCTTCGTGATGACGGCTACCGGGTGTCGTCAAAGGTTTGCCGGTCTCGATGTGACGCGTCGCGATTGGCGGAGGTTTCGCGCCGGGCTGACGTGTCATGGTCTGCAGGCGACCGCTCACGGCTTGAGTTCGATTAAACTGGTCGACCAGTGCGTCGGTGAATCGACGCTTATCCTCTGTTCCCCGCAGCACATAAGCCGTTATCAGAATCAGAAGCTCAGTTTTGTCCTCACCCAATGTCGTGTTCCGAAATGCCGGGCCAACAATGGGAATGTCTTTTAAGATTGGCGTACCTTTTTCATCCAAGGTTGACGTCGTCGTGATCAATCCCCCGAGCACGGCCGTTTCTCCATCTTCGAGCGACAATTGCGTGGTCACGGACCGATTCGAAATCGTTGGGCTAGAAATGGATGATGTTGTGGTGCTGATCGCAGACGACACTTCCTGGCTAATGGACAAGTCGATGCGATTATCGCCGAACACAATGGGTTCAATCGAAAGCAAAACCCCCGTTGAGCGGTAATCAACGGATTGCAACACATCCGTATTTCCGAAGCCATCCTGCGTTTCAGCTGCCCGTTGAGATGTGATCACAGGGACCTCAGTTCCGACCGTGATCGAAGCCGATCCCCCGGAGCGCGCCATCAATCGCGGTGTCGACAAAACGTTTACAAGATTATTTCGAGCAAAAAAGTTGATTGCGGCCTCAACATTGCCGGAGAAGAGCGCAACATTGGACCCCACGGCGCCAAGACCAAGACCATTGTTTCTAAATGTGGCTCCAACTTCCTCATTACCGAGCGAATCGATGAATACTTGGACGCCGTACTGGCTGCCATCACTGAGCGTAATCTCCGCGACGGTCACTTCGATCAGCACTTCGGCCGGTGCTTGGTCCAATTGCACCAAAAGCGGCCGGATCTCTCCATACTGCGAAGCGGTGCCAGAAAAGATCAGTTGATTTGACAATCGGTTGACGACGATGGTCCCGTTAGCGCCGCCAGATGGCGAACGATCTTCAGGTTCCGGCGACCCCGCAGCGCGCCGTCGATTAGGATCCGGCGCTCCGCCAGCGCTCTCCAAAGATGCGAAAGTTCGGCGATCCAAAACCGCGTTCACGGTTTTTGCCAGAATTTCCGCGTCGACATTCTGTACAGTGTAAACGAATGTTTGTGGTTCGTCGCCTTTGCGGGTTGCGCGATCAAGCTCAGACAACCAGAAGCGTGTCCGCGCCATGGCCCGTGGATCTCTGGCGAAGATAAATAGATCGTTGGAATAGTCGATCGGCAGGATCAGAATTGGCTTTTGAAAATCTTCACGAACACTGGCCTGCCACCCTTCAGCCTCGAGAAGCTTCAGAACTTCCTCCGACAATTCCTCGGCCGACCAAAATGCCGGCGAATAGCGCTCTGCCGTGGTTCCGGCATAAGGCAGCTCGTCCAACTGATCGATGATCTCAAGCGCCGCATCCACATCCTCGATCAAGCCCGTCAGAGTGAGAATGTTCAGTCTTAAATTGGGCTCAACCAAGAGCGTCGCCGATGAAGGCAACATTTTTCCCAGCATCTCCGCCATTTCACCGGCATTGACGGCTTGCAACTCCACAAAATGGACGACGGGCCGCAGCTCTGTTTCGACCGAATTGCGCATGCGGTTGCGCAACAGAATCGGAATGCGGTTCATCAACGTCTCATCGGTGACGATCTCATAACCGCTCGGCGTTGGGATCACGCGGATCTGGTAGGATTCAAGATAATCCGTCACCCATTCGAGGAACAACTCACTGTCTGTACTGACCGGAGATCCTAGGCGGAGTTGATCGGTCTTCTGACTGACGCCTTCGCCAATCGTGTAAGGCACGCCAAGCATTTGCCCGAAGACGAGATCAATGAACCTCTCCGTTGGCAGCGTATCCATCGTCACATTGACCGTGTCGACGGTCGGACGCGGCGCAATACTTCCGGATGACCCGCCTTCTTGCGATCCTTCCTCTGGTGGTGACAGCTCCGGGATTTCGAATTCGCTGCGCGTGACGCTCGCAACCTCTTCTTCCGGAGCCTCGCTTGCCACTAAATCACTCCCCCGCACGGTCCGGTCAGGCCGCTCAATGGAATTGCCTAATCCTTGATCGAGGACATCGCGCGAGACGCTTTCGCCGCTCTCGGTCGACGCACAGCCCGACAACAAGATGGCGGGGGCAATTGCGAGGGCCAGGAGATGGCGGTGTTTCTTTCCGGCCTTTACCCGCTCAGACTTGGGCTGCATTCAATGATCCTCAACAGCTAGAGTGTCTCGATTGAAACGATACCTTTCGCGACTTCGCGTTTAGTTCGTACCGAGATTGGCTTGCGTGATTGGCGATGCCAATCGCTCTATCGCCCCAAGGTCACTGTCGAGACCTTCCCCACCAGGTTTGCCATCACGCCCCAGCGAGTAGACAACCGGAGAAGCGGAATACCCTTCCACTTTTGCTTTCCCCATTCCGTAAAGATATGGGCGTCCCCACGGATCGACGGGCAGGCTTTCTTTCAGATAGTCGCCCGTCCACGTTGCTGGCCGGTTCCCATCCGGCCATTCTTCGAGCAGTTTAAGCCCTTCCTGCTCGGTTGGATAACGTCCAATATCCATATGCATCAGACCCAGAGACGCCTCGATACTATCGATCTGCAGCTCTGCGGCGCGCGCTTTGGATTTGTCGAGTTGTCCAAACAATTGCGGCCCGACCAAGGACGCGATGACAGCCATGATCGCCAGGACCACCAGGATTTCCAGCATGGAATAACCCGCTTGTCGGCGTCTTCGCTCATCCACAGTTTGGTTTGATTCGGTCAAATCCAGCGTGTCTAATTCGGTCGTTTTCATCATACTATACCTGCAACCTCAGAAGTCGAATTGATACAGATTTGTCATCGCCATGACAATTGAAATTACCAGTCCCCCAACGATCAGGGAAAGTAACAAAATAGCGACCGGTTCGGCAATCCCGGTTAGACGCTTCATCAGCGATTGTAAGTCTTCTTCGTAAAGATCTGCCGCCAGCAACATCATTTTGTCCAGTGTGGCCGAGCGAATTCCGGTATGCAACAGGTCCATCAACATCGGGTCGGCCTGGTTGACGCTGTTGGAAAAGGCCTGATCGAGCTCCGTGCCGCCTTTGACCGCGCGCTTCACTCCGGCCAATTGCGCTTCAAAGGTTTCGGATTGGACCGCGCCCGAGGCGAGGTCGAGTGCCGTCAGCAAGGGCGCGCCATTGGTCAGCGCAATGCCCATCGTCCGGCACCATGTGGTCAAATCGGCGCGCCATAAAAGCTTCCCAATGCCCGGAAGCCGTCGCGCAAGACCGCTCAGCGCCGCGGAGTTCTGAGCAATCAAAAGCCGGATCAAAAAGAAAGCCGCCACCGCGCCGCCAAATGCGATGACCCAATTGGCTTGCAACCAAACGCCGGTCTCAATCACGGCCCGCGAAACCGGCGGCACGTCGGCGCCGGATTCTTCGATTAGTGCCCCAAAGCGCGGGATTACGAACAGGAACATCATCAAGATGATCGCCGTGCCGACACCGCCCAGGATCATCGGATAGGTCAGCGCCGATTGCAGATCCGATTTCAACTTGTCTTCCGAGGCCATGCGATCGGCGGCATCCGTCAAAGTTTCGGCCGTCTTGCCGGTGGCATCCCCAAGCTCTGCCAGCTTGGTCACATAGACCGGCAATTCGGGATAGAATTTTTCAAGCCCACCCGGAAGCGACTCACCGCTGCGCAAATGCTGACTGAGCTTTTCGGCGCGGTCGGACAGTTCAGGATGGGCATTGCTGCGCATCAAACTTTCCACCGCAGACAGCAAGGGCACCCCGGCAGACAAAAGAGTCGCTAGCTGCCGGATCGACTGACTTAAATCCTTACGTGTAAGCTTGCGTTGCCCAAACAGGCGGGTCGGCGGTTTCTCAGCTATTATAGAAACCGGGTACAGCCCGCGCTCTTTGAGTTCGTCAAAGGCGGCTTTCTGAGAGCGTGCATCCTGGCGACCGGTGACTTCCGATCCGTCCTTGTTCAACGCCCGGAAGGCAAACTTCGCCATAAACAAACCAACTTTACTGTTCAGGAACGTCCAGACTTCTTTTCGCACCCGATATCGACCGAATCAAGGCTTCGCAGATCATGCCTACTCTTTTTTGTCACAAGAGGTATAACCCCTCATGTCACCAAATGAGTTTGGGCGGGTGACGGTTAAAGGCCTGTTTGTATGAGTAGATCTTCCGTACTTGAGTCTCTGATTGGACAAGGGCTCGTGTCCGATAAGGATGTCGCGTCTGCCAAGGAATTGCAGGCCGAAACCGGTGCGCAATTGTTTGATACGCTTGTCCGCATCGGGGCGGTGGACGAAGACGCTCTAATTGAGTCTGTCTCTTCGACCTGGGGCTTGCCCGTCTTTGAAGACGAGCACTTTCCGACCGAGCAGGAAAAAGTCGCGCAGGCCTGCGAATCACTAGGCCTCAATCGGCGCATGCTGGAAAAACTGCAAGCGGTCGTGTGGTGGGCTGGCACCGGCGAAGCGGGTCACCGCCTTTGTGTGGCCGCGCGCAACCCGCTGGATCCACAATTGCGTGAAGCGATTGATCGCGCTGTTCTGGCCTTTGAAACCAACAATCCAGACACGCCGGTCGAAGTTATTCCGGGCCTGATTTCTCGCGCCTCGTTGGAAGTGTTGCATTCCTTTTTATACCAGGCGGATCCGTCTGATGATGAGTTGAATGGCGATTCCAACCTCGCCCGTTTGCGGGAAATGGCCGAAGAAGCGCCGACCATTGATCTGGTCAATCAGATCTTTGCCGCCGCGATCAAAAACCGGGCCAGTGATATTCACCTCGAGCCCTACGAAAAAACGTTCGAAATCCGCTTCCGCGTGGATGGTGTGATTCAGTCCTGGCAGAACCAGCCGCGTCAGAAATTTGATGCTGTCAGCACGCGTATCAAGCTGATCTCGAACATGGACATTTCCGAGCGGCGACTGCCTCAGGATGGCCGTCAATCGATCCGGCTTTCAGGCCAGCAATTCGATTTGCGCGTGTCCTCCCTTCCCGGCGCCTGGGGCGAGAGCCTGGTTCTGCGTCTGTTGAAAAAGAACGCCACCCTGCCCTCGCTCGATGATCTCGGCCTGACGGGTCGATCGCTCAACCAGTTCCGAGAACTGATCGGCAGCCCGGACGGCATCGTCCTGGTGACCGGTCCAACCGGCTCGGGTAAGTCGACCACGCTGTATACCGGCCTCGACGAGATCAATGACGGCCACAAGAAAATCATCACCATTGAAGACCCGATCGAATATGAAATGGAACGGGTCACCCAAACTCAGGTGAAAAGCGACATCGGATTTACCTTCGCCAAGGGGCTGCGTTCGATCTTGCGGCAAGACCCTGACGTGATCATGATTGGTGAGATCCGGGACCCTGAAACCGCGGCCATCGCGGTGCAATCTTCTCTGACCGGTCACATGGTTCTGTCGACCCTACACACCAACTCTTCCTTATTGGCGGTTTCGCGTCTGCGCGATCTTGGCCTGCAACCGTTTCTGATTGGCTCGGCGGTTCGGGGATTGGCGGCGCAAAGGCTCGTCCGCCGGCTTTGCCCACATTGCTCGGAGCCTTCGGCCGCACCGGAAGAGTTGGAAGCGCTGCTCCCGTCTTGCGCTGATGAGGCCCAAATCCAGCAGGCCCGCAGCGGCGGCAATCATTGGAAAAGAGCGGTCGGCTGCGACCATTGTTCGGGCACCGGCTATATTGGCCGAATTGCATTGTTCGAAATCGTCACCATCGATAATGCGCTCCGCGAGCTCATTCTTGATGGCGCCACGATGACCGATCTCGAACACGCTGCGCGCGCCCAAGGGTTCCGGCGCTTGTCTGAGGACGGATTGGACAAAGCGATGCACGGGATCACGACGGTGTCAGAAGTGCTGCGCGCCGCGGTTGGGCAATCGGACCAGGCAAGGGACGAAGAAGATGCCATGCTGCAGAGCTAGCGCCCGCCGGAGCCAGCCATCTGGGCAAACCGGGTTCGTGCTCCCCGGTGTGCTCGCTTTCATTGCCGCTTTCACCTTCATCATCCTGACCACCGCAGTGACACTGGAGCGCAGCAGAAATCTCGCGGTCGCGCTGGAACGGCAACAACAATTGGTCGCGGCGCTGGATGCCGCAGAAGCCGAAGCGACTTATCTCTATATGACAGGCCGCGGCGTTGTGGATGCGATCGAACTGCTGCCTAGGGAGCGCGCAGTCACCGATATTGTGCTTGGGCAATTCCAGTCCCCGCCTCCAGAAGAGGAAGAAGAGGCAGAAGCGCTGGTTGTCTGGCCGGCGACTGGCGGCCTTCTCCTCCTCGACGAAGCGCCTTACAGGACGTGGGCCATCTATCGAGATGTCTCAGGCTTGCTTTCTCTGTCCTCAGGGCGCGCTGAAATCATCAGCGATTTTCTCGAAGAGTTTGACGTCGATTCCTCTGAAGCCGATCAACTCGCGGCACGCTTGCGTGACTATCAGGATGAAGATCGATTACGCCGTCCGCTCGGCGCAGAACGCGCAGACTATCGATTGCGGCAAATGGCTTTGCCAACCGACTCACCCCTCAGAAACCCAGCAGAACTCGCACGCGTTATGGGCTGGGAGGATCTCGATTTCATCAATGATCTGGAATTCCTCGCCCATGTTACGGCCGCGATGACAGGTGATCAGCCCGTATTGGGATTTGCGCCGGATCGATTGAAACTGATCCTGGCCAATCAACCGGTTCGTGACGCATCACAGATCGACCCCTTGACTTTGGCGGCTAATCTAAGCCTTGTGCCGCGCAATCGCGCGCGCTTTACTCTGTTCGCTCAAGACATCAGCACAGGCGAACTGAAAGTGCGCCTGGTTGAGATCGAGCGTCAGCCGGGCGCCGCAACCGCGCCTTATTCTCGAAGTTTTATAGCAGAGTTCACAGACCCGTTCGTTCCAGAAAGTTGGTTCCCACCCGCAGATGCTCAAGTCGCTTTTCCCCCTCAGCCTGAAGACCTCTGATCAAGGCAAGATGATCAGTCTCGCGCGGTCGGGACTGATATCGGGCACGGCCTTTGTGGTGCCGCGCTCGCAATGTCATTTTGAGCGAATCTGGACGCCGCGCGCAGACCAGAAAGGCATCGAAGCGGTCAAACTCTCAGTCGCTCAAAATACCCATCTGGACGATCCCGGAATTTTCGTTGAATCGAGTGAAGATGGCGAAGCCGCCTTTCTGAATTGCTGGATCTGGGACCAGACAGCGGCCACCGAAACGTTCGGACCCAACTCACTCATTCTGCCCGAAACAGTGGCGCGCGCGGCCAGCAATTCGCGCACGCGTTTGGTGGCCTGCCTACAAGGCTATGAGGGACAAATCTGGGATCGCGGCGCACTGATCGCCTCGCGCTGGTGGCGCAGCGCCCCCACGCACACAGACTGGCTGGAATTCGTTGAAGGCAGCGAGGTTACGATCGGCGCGCTGAGCGACAATGCCGATGATGCGCGTCACATTCCTGAGATCGAAGAAGTTTCTTGGCGCGATGACGTCTCCCTGACGGATTTCGGAAGCAGCGCGATCGAGACCACAGTCAGCCCGATGCGCGCCTTCGTGGCAGCGTGTGTCATTGTCAGTCTGCCATTCGCTTATTTGCTTGGCGCCTCGGTGAAGCTCAATCAGGAAATCAGCCAGACCGAAACGCAGCTTGAACAGCTACAGGTCGAACTTGGCGATGTCGCCGATGCGCGGCGGACATCGGTCGCCAATCGCGCCATCATCGATCGATACACATCCGGCGGCGATCCATTTAAGATGATCAATGTTCTGGAAGAGTTTGGTTTGGCCACAAAGCCATCCCAAGTCACCGTCCGCCAGCTCAGCTATAATGGCGACTCAATCGAGATTAAGTTCTCTGCGGATGAGCGCATGCTATTGCCGGATCTGATCCGCAAGCTCGAACTCAGCTCTCATTGGATCTCGGCGAATGCCACAACCAGCACCAATGGTGAGATCATCTTGCGCGGCCGACTAAGCTCAGAGAGGCCTGACTCATGAGCACGCAATTCGAAACAGCTGAAAAGAGCAAGCTCGCGCAGATGATCGAAGAGCAAATGACGCCGCGGACGCAGTACGGCCTGGTCGTTCTGTTCTTCCTCGCCATGCTCTATGGCATCTCTTCCTTGATGGGCTATGTCAGCGCGAAATCGTCTGAAGCCCAGAACCTGAATTCTGAACTGCAAATCTGGAGCGATACGGACGCCCAGAATGAATGGCGCGCGCGGGCTGAAACCACGGCCCAGCTGCTGACCCAGTGGGAAGCCGCGGCCTGGCAGGCTGAATCGCCAGGTATTGCCGCCGCCGAAATCGAAATTGCGATCCAGGGGATTACCAGCGAAGCTTATGTTCCCGCTGCCAGAATCGATGTCAGCGCCGAAGCCTCAGGACAGCAACAAGCCGAATTTCTGCGCTTCGATGTCTCGGGCGATGTGCCGATTGGCAGCATTCCGCGCCTGCTGATTTTGTTTGCTTCAAATCCGAAGCAATTGATCATCACCGATGTTCAATTGGTCACCCGAAATCAGACCTCGACGAATTTCCAGGTCAGCGGCGTCGCGCCCTTCAAACGCGCCGGCGAGGAGGGATCGCAATGACGCCCCTGCTCCGCTACGCCCTCGCCATCGGCCTGCCGGTTCTGGCAGCGTTGATCGGCTTTGCGATCACCTCGCCGCCAGCCAGCGACGATTTCAATGAGCGTCTTGCAGCTTGGCCCGAAATTGACGCCCCGGCGGATTATTCAAACTCGGTCGACCGCTTCGTGAGCGATCTTTCGGCCATGTATCTGTTTGGCCGTGTTGAAGAACAAATCGCAGCGACAGCGATTTCCGCAGAGATCGAAGAAGCGCCGGATCGCGGACTGGATGGATATGCCATGGTCGCACATTTTGGCGCCGACGACGCACCGAATGCCTCGCTGACCGACCCTTCCGGCGCATTCTTCAGTGTGCGCGAGGGCGATATTGTAGGCGAAGCTTGGGTCGTCACCAGCATCGATAAAGACATGATCGTCTTATCCAAGGACGGCGAATTTCAGACCCTCGTTCGAACGTCTGCGATTGACGTGAATTGACCCCGGACGATCTGAGATGCTGACCGCGCACCAAAAGCCCAAATCGTCTCAAGCCGGCTTTTCATTGCTGGAAATCCTGGTCGCCCTCGCCATTCTTTCTGTCACCGCCACGCTGGTCACGGTGTCCAGCATCTCCATGGTCGAATCGATGCGCGAGCGCACCACGCTGCGTGAGATCGTGCACGATATCGAATTGTACCGGTATCGCGCCTTGGCCCGAGACAAACAGATTATCATCGGCGCGGATGTCGCGGCCAATGCAGCGCTCTTGGGCGTGTCCAGTGATTGGCGCGTGCAAGCCTCACCATCTGTGGTGTTTTCGCGTCATGGAACCTGCACCACGGGCTCCATCGAATTGGTCACACCGCGGGGTCAGGAACTGAGTTATATGGTGGTGCCGCAGACCTGCGAATTGCAGCAGATCGAAGGCTGATCGCAGCTTATTTCTTGCGCGTCACATACCCCTTGTCTGTGGTCGGACGCTCAATCACTTTGCCTGAAATGTCGCGCAGTTTTTCATCCGAAGGGAGCATGGCCTCCGACCGCGCCGCACACATCCAGGAGGCCGCCGGGTGGAACCAGGGGATCGGTTTCGCCACCAGGCCATACTCGCTCAACCGCCGGATCATATCGGCCTCGGTATATTCGACACAGGCCGGATAATGCCATCCGTTCTCGGCCGGCTCGTCACCGCAAATATAGGAAAACAGAAACAGGCCATCCTCATCCAGCGCTTCGCTGCAGCCCTTGATCAATTGGGTCAGCATATCGGGGCCGGTATGGGTCGCCACGGATTGGGCAACAATATAATCAAAGGCTTGGCCAAACGCGCTGACATCAAAATCATCGCGATTTGAGAATCGTGGCCGCTTCATATTGACGGCGCTTTGTCCGAGCTCTCGTTCGATGGCTTCATCAATCAGCCACTGATTGGGGTCGATGCCGAAATAGCGATCTTCAAGCAAGAACGGGATGAGCAACCGGCCCAGCCTGAGCGAACCGCAGCCAACATCCAGCACATAGTCTTCATCCCGCAATCCCATGGCATAGAGCAAGGCGAATTGGGTTGCGCTCATGAAGTCAAACCGGCGCGGCGGCCCGACATAAGCCCTGTAATGGTCGGCGCCGGCTTTGAGATTCAACGCCTCAGCCGCATCCAGGCCGCGCACATCATTGACCTCAGCAGCGCCCGTTTTTCGGAAGGCCAGCATGAATTGTCCGCGCGGATGACCAACATCCCCAATGCGCTCAACCTCGAGCGGCAACCCCTCAACAATCCGCTGCATATCCTCGATCGAATAGTGAAACGGGTTGCGGTCATAATGGGTGAAGATGCCTTCGCCGCGATCAATGACTTGGTTGAATTTTTGGCCTGGCGGCAATTCGAAATAGGTCGCATAGAAGCACGCGCCCGGTGCCAGTTTCCGGGACACCGAAGCTAGGCACATCCGGATTTGATTCAGCGAAATATGGGTAAACACCGAGACGGCAATCGCCATATCTACGGGCTCTTCAAGCGTCGTTAAATCGAATGTGTCGGAGGCAATCAGCCGCGACCGGCTGAGCTTATTCGTCAATCCCAACGGCGCGAGTTCCGCCTCATATCCGCGGTTGAGCAGCTCTTCATGGGCATCAATGCCGGCATAGTGATCAGGATCAAGATATTCGACGAATTTCACCCCGCCGCGCAGGCTCCCACACCCAACATCCAAGAGCCGGTGTTGAGGCAGCAGGCCGCGCGATTTGGCAAACTCGAATTGCCAGGCCCCAATCTCATCCCAGCGTCCACCAATAACGGCGCGATGATCGCCATTGGCCACCCGCGCACGGATTTTCTCAGCATCCTGATAGATATTGTCGCCCAAGCGAGCTCTCCTCGAAATTGTTCCTTCAAATACGCACAGGCCTGCCGCGGGTCAAAGGCTCATCTGCAACACATGCAAGAACAGTTTACGAGGCCGCACCGGCGATGCGGCGCATGTGTTTGAATTGTCCAGTTGAAGTGTTAGGCCCTTCACTGAGAAGTCAGGGGCGCAGCACGTTCGTCGAGGCGTCGGCGCTTGGATAAGAAATGGCAGATGAAGCTTTAGATACAAGATTGGTCCCCGACAGATCCTGCGACGGGTGCACCATGTGCTGCAAGGTCTTGGAGATTGTTGAGCTGGAAAAGCCGCAGCAGACCTGGTGCACGAATTGCGCGATCGGCACTGGTTGCAAAATCTATGAGGATCGACCGAAACCATGCCGGGAGTTCTATTGTCAGTATCGACTCGATAAAGGTCTCGGCGAACACTGGGCTCCGAAAAGCAGCAAAATTATTGTCGCATATGAAGACCAAAATGACCGCCTGGCGATTCATGTCGATGAGAGCCGCAAGACCGCGTGGCGCGACCGCCCATATTATGATGAGATTATGAACTGGGTCCGCCGGCTAACAGCCGAAGGAAAACACGTATTGGTCTGGGAAGGCAAAAACGCGATTGTCGTTTTGCCCAACCGCGAAATCAACCTGGGTCGCATCGGCGTCAATCAGGAGATGATCCTGGAAAAACGGCAGACGCCCAGAGGCCTTGTCGTCGTCAATGCGCGGGTGCCGTAAGTAAAAAGGAAAACCCCCGGAAATCCGAAGACTTCCAGGGGCTTATTGGGTGCGGGAGCAGGATTTGAACCTGCGACCTTCAGGTTATGAGCCTGACGAGCTACCGGGCTGCTCCATCCCGCGTCAAGGCGCTGTAGGTATGCTCATAGTGGGTGAGCGTCAACCCTTTGAAACGCATCATACTGCTTTAAAGAGAAGGAAAGATTGGTTCCTTGGATGGACTTGGATAATGGCCGAAACAGCTCTCGAACTTTTTCAGCGTGCGGAACAATTAAACTCGGATGGAGAGGTGGCTGCCGCGCGCGACTTACTCGCTCAATCCTCCGAAATGGGCCACTTGCCCGCGACCTATACACTGGCGGTTTCTGAAGCGGCTGGCCTTGGCGGGCCCTTGGACAAGGAAACGGCCGAACGCCGGTTTTCTGAAATCGCCATGACCTATCCCCAAGCCCGTATGCCGCAATGCGTGGCGCGCGCGTCTGGGTGGTCGGGAGACGAAGACTGGGCGGGGGCCATCGCTTTGCTGATTGGCTATGCCAAATCGGGCGATCCGGCAGCTCTGATTGATGTGGCTTTGCTCTGCTTGTTGCGAAAGTATGAGAATTGCGAACGCGATGCGCAGGCGCTTCTGGCAAGCGCGCTCGCGAAAAATGAAATTTTCGCAGCCGCGCTGCTCATGCGGCTACACGCGACATGGGACGAACGATTTGTTCTGCCAAATGAGATGCTGAAAGCTTTGGAACGCACGCAGTATTTGCCAATCGGCCAGATTGAACGGATCGCCAAGTCAAAAACAAAACAACCGACCCCACCTGGACCGCAACCGGATCTGGCAAATTTAGAGACCATTTTGGCGTCATCGCCAGAGACATGGATTTCGACACCCGGACAGGACCTCGCGCCGGAAATTTCGGCGCAAACATGGTCGGACGCCGTGCACCCTTGCGTATGCGATTTTGTCGCCGCCTATTCCGTACCCATGCTGACCCAGGCCGAGGTTCGAGATCCCGATTCAGGAGCCCCGACACTCCACCCTGTTCGCAAGGCGCTCAATGCGCGCATCGCAAGCTATCACCAGACGCTGGCGATCCACGCCTTGGAACGGCTGATGACTGCGGGCGCGGGCCTCCCCTGGCGAAACGGCGAACGGTTGACTGTATTGTTCTACAAAACGGGTGACCGATATGGCGTGCATGCGGATTATTTCTCCGACGGTCTGGAAGAAGACCCATATCATATTGAGCAGTCTGGAGAGCGCGTCGCGACCACCCTCTTGTCGCTTCACGCGGCCGAACGCGGCGGTGCAACGAATTTTCCGCACCTAGAGAAAGCATGGAGCGGAACCACGGGGGACATTTTGATGTTTCGGAACGTGCAAGAGAACGGATCGCCAAACCCGCTCAGTGTTCACGAAGGGCAAGTTGTTGAAGCGGGCTGGAAAACACTTGCCAGCCTGTGGATCCGCGAGCGCGACTATTGGGGATGAGCATCAGCTCAATCGCAAGGCCCCAACGTTCAAATCACGCCCAGCACGCCGACATTCGAACCGATCAGGGCGACCAGGAACAGCGCCGCATACGCGATTTTGTGTTTGAACGCGGAACGCTCAACCAAAAAGAAAATGAAAGCGAGGATCGGCAAGGCGACCACGCTTGTATAGATGATGGTCTCGCTCGGATTGAACAGCAAAACCGCGATAAACCGCACCCCCACGAAGGCCAGCATGCCCAATATGACGCGGTCTACGGTGACGCGGCGCAGAAGCCAAAGAGGCGCCAGGTACAGCCCCAAGAAAACCAATCGAAATGGGTTCAGAAAATAACCGGTCAAGCTCGGCTGAAAGAATCCCACATAATCGGGGAACAGGGCATTTGCATAAGTCAGTGATCCTGCGGGCGCGGCGAGACTGAAGAAGAAAAAGTTCAGGAACGGCTCCACCAGGCCGTGATTGTACTCAAGCCCATCTTCCTGCTCGAACGGTGTGTATTCATCCACCATTTGCGAATAATCACCCAACAGGTCGACGAGCAGGGTTAAGCAAATCAACCCCATGACCAGTGCCCCAATGTGCATCAAAGCGATATTCCGCACGCGCGGCTCGGTGATCGCCCGCAAGCCGAAATACGCGACGGGCATGATCAATAGTATCGGCGCGGAGACATCATTCACGAAGGCCAGAAACATGATCGCGGCCGCTGCACCACCAAACCAATAGGACGGCGCCTCTTCGGTGCACCGAATGAAACAATAGGTGTACGCGGCGTACAAGAAGGTTGTGAGCGCATAGCTTTCAGGCGTGCCAGCATAATACCAAACCATCAGCGATGCGCCGACACAGCCGGCGAACAGCCAGGCGCGCCAGGTTTTGAACAGGGCGTAATAGATGTGCGCAAAGGCGACAAAGCTTGCCGCCCCCATCGCCGCATAAGGGATTTTCACGGCAAGCGTATGCCCTTCCGGCACGCCAATCGCTGAGAGGATATCGCGCCAATACCAGACAATTCGCCCCGAAATCGGATGCTGGGCGGCGCGGCCGTCTCCAAACACATAGGCGCCGAGATCTGTGCCAAACGGCCAGTCGGCTGGCCTCGGCGGAAACCCATTGGGCCACTGCGTCAACAGATACACCAAAAACATGCCGAGAAGCGCCAGTACGGAAGCGCTGACGCCCACCGGGTTTTGTTTTAGGTCATTCAATACCTGATTATATGCATTCTGCACGCCGCCCCCGACTCTACTCACTCAGCTGGCCGCCGCCGCTGATCGTCCCTATGCCGAAGTCAACCTTCGTCTCGCGACAAGTAAAGTCAAGTCAATCATTAGGGGAGCTGGCTATTCTCAGGGTAAATCGGCCGCAGTTTCCTGGATCAACCAGTCGACCACGGCTTTCAGGGCTTCTTGCTCGTCCGCGCCTTCGGCTTTTGCGTCTGCGAAAACGCTGAGCTGGTTACACGCGCTGGTGCCGCGATCGAGGATGGTGCGGGCATGCTGAACCTCGTCAAAGCATCCCAGCGCCTTTGCCTCTTCCTCCAGCGTGCCGATCAATTCCTCGATCAGGACCGGATAAGCGACCTGCTCGCCGCGGCTGAGATCGATCAGGCCGCGCGTGACGCCATAGCGCTGCGCGCGCCAGCGATTCTCGTCCATCAACATTCGCGGATAGATTCGCCAACGTTGATTGCGTTGGCGCAGGCGGATGAGCATGCGCAGGATGCTCTGATACAGCGCGGCGATACAGATCGCGTCTTCGAGCCGTGTGCAAACGTCGGTGACCCGCATCTCAAGCGTCGGGAAACGCGCACTGGGGCGCAAGTCCCACCAAATCTTGGAGCTGTCTTCCAAGGCCCCTGCTTTGACCATGCGTTCAACCATGCGCTCATATTCTGAGTAGCTTTCGAACCGGTCCGGCATTCCGGTGCGCGGCATCGAGTCGAAAATCCCAAGTCGGGCGCATTTCATCCCCATCTCATGACCCGCCCAGAACGGTGATGAGGTCGACAAAGCAAGCAAATGCGGCAGGAAATATCGCGCCTGATTCATCAGATCGATCCGGGTATCCGGATCCTCGATCCCAGCATGCACATGCATGCCGCAAATCAGCATCCGGCGGATAATCCCCTGCATGTCCTGATCCAGCATGTGATAGCGCGGCGCGTCCGTGTGCTTCTGATCTTCCCACTCGCCAAAGGGGTGCGTCGAGGCCGCCATCAAGCGCATTCCGCATTTTTCTGCGTTTCGAATCAATGTCTTACGCAAAGCTGTCAGATGCGTCCGAACCTCATCAATGTCCGCGCAGACCGGTGTTCCGATCTCGACCTGGCAGCGCAGAAACTCAGGTGTGACGCGTTCCCCGAGCGCTTCGCTGCACAGATTCATGAACTCCGGAGGCGGTTCCACAACGAGATCACGAGTCTCTGGGTCGACCAGCAAATATTCTTCTTCAACACCGAGCGTGAGCGATGGGATCATGACAGCAGCTCCTCTCTTCGGGATCTGCGGTGCCAGGTCAGTTTGGCAGCAAAGTGCTTAGTGCGGGCCCCAATTTCCCAGCCACGCGATCCACGTCCTGATCATTGGATATCAGGTCTTGGCGAACTTCAAGGGTAATGTGGCGCAGGCCGCGCGGTCCGACATGCCGATCGACGGAATAATTGAACACCCGCGCGTCATAAGGCTGGTTGTCGCCGACCGTATAATCGGTCGTCTCAGCAACCGCGGACATGAATTGGCGGGCGCTCGCCTCATCCTCGCGCCAGAGCAGTCCCATATGCCAGGGCCGCACCTGCGCGTCGCCAATCAGGCGCGGCGTGAAGGAGTGGACCGACAGGATAAGTGGGTCTTGATGATCACGGCAGATCTGGTCGAGGGCGAGTTCGAGTTGTTCATGATAGGGCTGGTGATAGGTCTCGATCCGGCGATGACGCTCCGCCGCGTCGAGCGCCGCATTGCCCGGGATCGGGATACGGTCGGCTTCGCTTGGAATGAGATCGGTTTTGTCGAGCGAGCGATTGGGGTCAATCAGCAGGCGGGAATACTGGCAAAACAGGGCCTTGGCCTGAAACTGTTTGGCCAGCGCCAGGCCAAGCGCCCCTGCGCCAATATCCCAGCCAATATGCGTGGCCAAGACGTCTTCAGGCAGGCCGAGATCATCATAGGCCGGCGGAATTGTATTGCTGGCATGATCGACGAACACGAACAGGGGCGCATCGCCGCCATCAAACCGATTGGATACTGGAAACTCAGTCATCTCAGAGGCATAGGCCAAGCGATCCGAAAAAGGGAGCGCCCAGAACAGCGCAGGCGCAGGAATTGCGCGGGTTGAAATTCAGGCACAAAAAAAGCCCGGCAGAGCCGGGCTTCGTTTGTCTCACCAGCAAGCTGGTAAGTGTGTTCGGGAAGATGTCTGTTTTGCTTCGCTAGCTTTAGCTGACCCGGCAGCGACTTACTCTCCCGCGCCTTAAGACGCAGTACCATCAGCGCTAGGGGACTTAACGGCCGAGTTCGGGATGGGATCG